>Ga0209700_103191_pt1 | contig 31858 bp, 8 predicted proteins | sample SiratroredBW_FD_187528 | JGI IMG/M metagenome (GOLD analysis project Ga0209700, IMG submission 187528) | Root nodule microbial communities of legume samples collected from California, USA - Siratro red BW (SPAdes) (version 2) | ecosystem: Host-associated > Plants > Roots > Nodule | place: USA...
ATATGTTGAAGCAAGAATCTGGCCCAAGAGGCCCAGGGTAGCACAAGTAAGACGCAGGGGTGCATTGAGAAAGTGTGCTGTAGAACTAGCTTATAAGCCCAATGGGTGCAAATGGAAGAAGCGAAGACGGGGGTACAAGGAGTAAGTTCCATTCTTACTTTCTTTTCTCTCTTTTTTTTTTTAAAATGAAATCAAAACAAAACCTATGTATATATATATTTTTTTAAAAAGTGATAAATAAAATCAATGGAATAAAATAAAGATATATGTTTTTTGTATTTTTTTTGGAATAAGGGAAAAATAAACAATAAAGTTAGCAAATTTTTTTTATATTTTTCTTAATTGATAAAAAACACATTTTTATTTAAAAGATTGAAAATAAAATGACAAGAAGAAACATTTTTTTTTTAACAAAATTCAAGTTTGATTAAATAATTCTTTTTTTTAATTTTCTTTGAAAATTAATTAAAAATATATTTTTTGAAATAGATTTATTTATCCGGACGAAATTGGGTGTTCACAGTAGTAAATGGGGAGGTACTATTGAATTGATGATATATAGTGTGAGACTAAGTTAGGAGATTTGATGAGATATTCAGGTTCTACTAATACATTGGGTCATATAGATAAATGTATTAAGATGTGAGATCAGATAGAGATTTATGACATCAAATCAAGATCGAAGAGTCACTAACACTTTATGAGATGGGTAAAGAAATATCGTGTTATATGAGGTTGTTAGAAGGGATCTAAAGAGTATAAGTTGTTAAGCTAACTAATGAAACATATTTTGTGCACACATTTATAGCTTTATTGTACATTAAAAATACTTCAAAATACACTGCTTAACCAAGTATACTTTTACAAATTACTCTTGGTTTAACCAAGTATTCTTTCACAAGTCACTTCTGGCTTAATGAATTATTTTTTGAACATTAGTCACTTCTGGCTAATAAACAAGTATTCTTTACCAAATACACACTCCTAACTAAGATATATGAGTGGTGATTAATAGATCACACGATAGCTCACTAGAGAGGATTATCTTCTATCGACATATATGATATTTGTACAATCTCTTCTAATTAGCTAATAGAACAAAAGCAATGTTCTTCTATGAAATGTTTGATAGGTGAAAATATTTTAGCAGAGTTTCAACACAGTACAACACTGTCTTTGATTTTTTCTTCTTCTTGAGTTGCTTTATGTGGACTCTTAAGAAAGTAATCGTTGTGAAACCATTTCTAGTTGTTGATCAACTTCAACTTATTTTGAATGTCTTTCTTTTGTCTGATGAGCTTGGTATAGAAGGATGCATTAAATGCACTTCATGCCACAATAAATGTCCTTTTATTTTTTACATCATATCCCAATAGCTGGATGTATTTATCTTTTCTTAGGTAGTGCCTTTCCTTGAATTTGTCTAAAGTGCAGTGTCGTAGTCCTTCTTGAGTTGACAATACATGATTTAGGAATTTGTTGAAGAAAAATGTATTTATCTCTTTTATCTTAGAGATCTTTTAATGTGACTTGTCCTTTGCTAACGTATCTCTTTAGTAGACAAAAGTAGTAAACATTCCCTACATAATAAAATAAGCATTCATATGTTTCTGTGTAGTACAAGGTTAGTTTATTTGTATGTGTTTATCATTTGAGCATGACATGCTTTGTCAGACAAAAAATAAGACTATATTTTGTTATATCATTTTTAAACGAAACACTTGCGTCTTTGCATGATCTATTGAACTTAAATATTGTTTTATAGACAGTATGACCATGTTGGTACTTAGTTGTTTTCAACATTTAATTAGAATCATAGGATATTGGGCTCTTGCTTTAACATGCACACACAAATTTAATGAAAAATATATAAAATTATATCAACAAAAGCTACAAAAATGGAAAGTTCCTTTCTTATTTTTCTTGAATAAATACAAGCATAGTGAGTATTTTATTTAAAAAAAAAGAGACTAGGAACATATTTTAAGAATGATAAATGCAAACAATGAGCCAACCACCATTCTGAACTAAAATCATAAACATGAACCACAAATTAATTACAGCCAATGTCATGTACTTAAAGCACAACTTCAATACAATAGAAGTCGTTAACTTTAAGCATGACTTCACAATAGGGCAAGGTCCACATTATTCACGATCACGTGTTTTGTTGCTCTTTCACCGTTAATTCCCCCTTTGGTTCATTGATTCAGAGATTCCAAGCATGAATTCCAAGATGGTTTCATTCACTTTGTGAGCATATATTGGTCTCCTTGGTTGGTAGCTTTAATCGGTAACTTTGAATGAAAACTCTGATAAAGAATCGAACAAGCAATTAATAAATTGAGAAGGACTAACGCGTGAACTTTGAATATGAAGAAAATGCATACGTGGTTGAATTTAAAGGTGCATAAAATGTCTGGCAGACGAATTCAAGCCACATATAGCTTCACAAGTTTACAAATCAAAGTTTACATAAGTACCTGCATGCCTAAGTCACTTCACTATTTTATCAATCAAAGTTTTTTCTTTCCTTTGTCTTCTTTGCCTAGCCTTGTCTTACAAGTTCGCGCAATTTTGTCTTCCCTCTTCACATTAAGAGTAAGTTGTTATTACATTACCTTTTAATGCTTCACAAAATTTTTTGACTTGTTTTCCAAATATTTTAAATTCACTGTGTCATAGGTTTGGATAAGAATGACTTATAACCAATGACTTCCATCTGATATGTCCATTTTGCTTCTCCAACTCAAACATGTGACTAAGACTATATGGGAAGACAATGAAAGACTGCTCCGCTCTAGATGACATGGGATATGAGTCCTTAAGCATCATGGCCTACTTGACTAATGAATCAAAAATTTACTTCATAATGCCGAATTTGGACATTTGTTGATGTTTACAAATATTGATATTAACCATCACTTGGTCACAATATTAGTAGCAAAGTAGATAACAAAAACCCATACCTTTCATTTTCCACCAGAATAATAAAAAATGACATTAGAAGATGTGACATTGCAACTGGGTCTTCCTATTGATAGAGAACCAATAGTCAGTTAGTATCACTATTTGGACAATTCTTGATGTTGTTACCATCCGTAATAGTGGTAAAAGGAAATTCAATTAAACTATTTTGGATGAACAACACATTTTGGCAACTGCCTGATCATGCAAATCACAATGTTATAGCTTAACATGTACAAGCACACATTTTAACATTAATTGGAAGTTTGTTGATGTCATATATACATAAGTTAGTAGAGTTTATTTGATGTATTTATTATTATTGGCTGACTTGAATTACATGTCAAATTATAGTTGTGGCTCAATTGTATTAACATGTCCTTATCGTTCTCTAAATCATGAAATTGGCTTCAATCAAGACAACATTTGGTTTGGAAGTTACATGCTTTTGCAGTATTGGACTTAGGATCACATTATATGAATTTCTCTATATATTGAGCCATAAAGTGTTGAAGACATTGTTGTAGTGCTAGGTTTCCCACTTACTAAAAGGTTAATTATTTTATTTATACACATATTTTAAAGTTTAAAGTTAATTAAATTTTCACTTTTGTGTTTAATATGACATTATTAATGTTTATGGAAAGTGTTCTTGGGAAACACAAAGGACAATACCAAACATGTAACGTATTAGACCACTTACAATTGAAAAAAGTTGTTAATGAAACTATAGTTACGCATTATTTTAACAAGATTTTCCACTTATTGATGTTAATAATTTTTTTTACAGCTTTGTGGACTCTTTATCACAAAAATGACATCAGACGCGACGCTTGATTAATATTAATGTTTGTCCTGTAAGTCAGATAACTATTCCTCTGATATGTTTTGCTATAGTAGAATTTCATCATGCTAATTGAGTTATGCTGATCGAGTTATGTTGATTGAGTTATACATTAGTTTGAGTTTCGACAGTATGCCAACCGATCCATTAAACTTTGATAAACTTCACTAAGAAGACACGAGAGGGAGAACAAATAAATATTGTTCACAATATCAGGAAAAATGGATAACAATGTGGAATGAACAACACAACTGTGTAATTCAAGAAATTGAGTTCAGTTAAAATGACCACTACAACATATATGAAATACATGAAATGATACATTCAACATACTATCCGCTACATATCACCTTCATAATCTATATCGGATGACAATGTAAGTTCATTTTCCAAAACATTTAAAATGTATTTTTATTCATTCAAACTTAACGATTATTTTCCAACAATACAACACGTCACATAAGACTAAAGAACCCTAATCATAACCTCTTCATGAACTTGTTGGATCTTTTTCAAATAGTCATCAATTTCAACAACAATCTTTTAGTTAGTCTAGTCTTCAACCAACTCAAACTTTTGAATATATGGACTATTATTACACTACAAGAAAAAAATTATTTAGAGACCAATTTTTAGCTACCAAATAAAATAGTTTCTAATTGTGATCAAAATAATCACCAAATCAAGTTTTGGTTACTAAATAACTACAAAATAAAAGTAATGATTGAATTTAGTGACTAATTAAGTCAAGATAATTGGTATCTAACTTTAGCTACCAAGGTTTTAGCCACTTATACCATTAGATTCTAAATTAGTCTCTAACTTAAAGAAAATATTTTTTCTTTTATTTTGGACCCGCACTAGTAGAAAAAACACATTTCACGGCAGGATATCATTGCAGTTAAGAGAGAACCACAATTAAAAACAATGCGGTGACATTTTTGAAATTAAGTACAACCATACCATCGTGGTTGTCCACAACAACTGCATTTGTATTAACGTTGCACGAGATACCAGCACGGTTGTTTAAAGAACCGCGTTGGTATCTGCAAAATAATTTTTAGGGGTTTTTCGCATTTACCTCTTCCTTCCTCTCTTGCTTTCGTCTTCCTCCTCTTCTGCGCCTCGCCGTCTCTTCCTCTCTTTCTCTCGAGCAGTCTCGCCACCGTCACCACTAAGGTATCTTCTTCTTCTTCTTCTGCCGCCAACCCCACCACTATGTATCTTCTTCTTCTTCTTCTTCCGCCGCCAACCCCACCACCATGGCATCCTCTCTCTTCTCTCAACCAACGTTGCAAGTTGATCGCCGAACAAACCCACACCAATCGCCAACGCCATGCCGAAGAGGTTTCTCGCGAGGTATGTTTTCTTCGATTCCTCCCATTCCATACCAATTCATCATCCAATTTGTGGTTCTAGTTCACGCAGGAGCAGGAGTTCTTTCGCCAAACACTTTCATCTCCTTCTTGGAGAAGGAAAAGGTTCGTATCACGTTCTCTCTCTTCGTGTTTCATGGCTTCATTCTCTTCGTGACTCGTTATTTGAAATTAGGGTTTTGTGTAGGTGGAGCTTATGCAAGCTGTTAGTTTCATGTATGTTCGTCCTCCAGGTTACAATGCCGAAAGCGCCAAAGCTGCGGAAATGAATGATGAGAAGAAACGAGAGGACATGGACAAGGGACCTTAACACGATAATGCTCGTGATGCACCTTCCTCTTCCATGTACCTCCTCCGTCACTTACTTTGTGTTCAATAGTAATGGAATTAATCTGCCACTTGGTTTTAGCTATTGTATGATTGAATATAATCATGTTTCGTGCCTCCTAGACCGCAAAGTACGAATTTGAATGAAGAGAAGAAAAAACCGAGACCCAAGGATGTTTTTAGGCGACCTCTTCCGACAGAAGAGGAATTTGAAGTTCTTAAAAATGCACCAAGGTATGCCAATTGCTGTTATTTTCTGTAGTTTGTGTGTTTGTATTATTGCCTAGGCTGCGTATGTAGTGTTCTTCCAAGGATTGAAAACTATCCGGTGATGTGCTTATTTTAAGTTGGTTGGAGTGCTTGATTTGTTGTGAATCAGAAGCGTAATTGAGTCTTAGGCTGCTGCCAATTTTGGTGGGCAACAACGAATATTTAAAAAAAATTGCGTATACCAGCACGGTTGTAGAGAAAACCGTGCTGGTATGTGCAATGACAGCGCCTTTTTTTAGCTAGTTTTGCACAATATAAGCATTTCTTAACGCGGTTGCTAAAGAACTGCGGTGATATGTTATACTTTCCATCACGGTTGTACAACTGCGATTGTATCTTCAGGACTTTTTATCGTGGTTACATCTATCGCGATTCTGGAACCGCGCTTGTAAGCCTTATATAACTGCAATTAAATGTCTTTTTTCTACTAGTACGACAAGGATCAACTTGGTCTTGGTATTTTTTTTTTTTATTTTTGAAATTTTGTATTTTTTTTATTTTTGAAAATTTGGTATTTGAGATTTTTATTTCTTTAGGATTTTATAATTTTTAGCCTGCTACGGTACAAGGCAGTGCAAATGACTATGCATACTTTTACGAATTGAAGATAATGTAATTTATTCATCAATGTAGCAAATTGTTTCATGCATTTTATTTATACAAAAAACATGTATTTTTTTTTAGTTTTGGAATTTTATGTTTTTTTTTTATTTTTGAAATTTTGGTATTTGAGAATTTTATTTCTTTAGAATTTTATAATTTTTAACCAACCAGAGTACAAGACAAGGCGAATAACTATGCATACTTTTATGAATTAAAGATAATTTAAATTATTTATCGATGTAGCAAATTATTTCATGCATTTTATTTATACAAAAGCATGTTCTCACTTTCTCATAATAATATATATCAAATAATGCAAGTGATCATACAAATACAAATACTCGAATAATTGTTATTCCGAAATTTCATATTAGATATAGTATGACTCGTACAGTGATTTTGATATCTAAATAAATTTAAATCTAATATTTATCATATAAAATCAAGTACAATATAATGTGTATCTAAATAAATTTATAATATTTATCATATAAAATCAAGTACAATATATAATGTGTGCCGTCATACATATACTTAAAATTGATTTCCAAGTTATAATGTGAAAACCCTTTTTCTATTACTATATATAAAAATGAAATACAATGATAGGGTATTAAGAAAATGGAAAACATTCAGCAAAAATATTGCGCCAAATGCATGAATCCAGGTTTTATTTTTTTTAGAAATAGTGCAGGGTCTATAAAGTAAAAGAAGGGGCTACAAAAATAAAAATTATTGGACCATTAAAATAGATCCAAACTTTTCTCTTTTTGAATCAGTAAATGAGTCCAAATTTTCCTTTTTTTAAACAACGTGATACGAATATGAGAAAGAGGGGTGTAAACAGTGAAGTTATTGGACTAGTGAAAGTCTAGTTGTTTTTTAAAAGAAAAGCATGGTATAGATATAAGAAAAAGTGATGCAAACAACAAATGATGGGTCAGTAAAATGAGCTAAGATTGTTTTAAGAAATATGTGGTGCGAATTGAGAAAAAGGGTGCGACGTTGAAGTTGCTGAGTCAGCCGAATGGCTTGTTTTAGAAAAATATTTGCTGTTGGAACATTAAAGGGGTGTTACAAATTAAACAAAAATGCTGACCAAGGGTTCAGATTTCCCTTTTTTTTTTTTTTCTATTAACTTAAGGAACGGATGCATTAACCAAGCTTATAGCTATATTATTAACTTTTAATAGAAAGGAAACTTACCCAAAATTACTAGATTAGAGCCAAAATGTTAAAATTGCATCCTGCTAGCAAGCACCACGAAACTAATTGGGATTCCAGTTGCAGAAGTTCCAATTTGGTAGTCTTTATCTGCGACTTTAGAGCCAGAGTAAATGAATGTGGCATAAACAGGTGACACATTTTTTTGTTGTCTAAATAACTTATTAATTGAATATTTTGGGATCATTTTAGTCACCTCTGCCATCCAATTAATTTCACAGCTGTGTTTAATTATTCTTAATTTTATTTCTCTAACTTTTTTTTGTAACAACGGGTACCAATCACCCGTTTTTGAGTTTTCTATCTATAAACATTTTTTCCTATCTAAAAGTGATATAAAGATAGATTAACAGATATTATATAATTCTAAATCTCTTAACTAAATCTTAATAATAAAATCTTATCTTAATTATTATATAATAACTAACAATTTAAATCTTATTTTAATTAATAAATAATAATTAACAAACAAGTCTTATCTTAATTAATTTTTTTTCTAAATTTTCATGGGACATAACATCATTTTTTAGAAGCATTAAGTTGATGATGTATAAGAGAATTTGATAGGTTGTGGGATCGACTCTAAATTTTCAAAATCAAATCTTTAATCTGATTTGGAAATTTTTTCTGAATGAATCGTTTTTTAACTCAGTGTGTGCACTCGGTTTCGGTATCTGTATATATTAGATTTGATCAAAAATATCTTTGAGTCTCAATCTTCTAATGAAATTTCGATTCTCGATCTTCAATCTTCTATGAGTATCTCGGGTCTCAATCTTATTGAGAGAGAGAAAAAATATTTATAAAATATTTTCCGACGCTCAAATCAATACTCAGCTTTATATAGTTTTAGAGTGTGTAAGAAGATCCATCTTTTACCTGGGACTTTGGTATTTATAAGCAACTCTATGCACTTCACATTTTGGGCCTAGATTAGCTTATGGTGATGTTTATAACGGGCCTGAAATGACTTACAATACACTGGCTCCCGAAGCTTCAAAGATTTAAATGCTTCATTATAAGTCATGAAAGGTCTTTAATTATACTCGACACATGTTTACTCAAATAAATTTTCCCTTAACCGACTTCAAAATCTAAGTCTTGGTAGGGGATTACTTGAATAAACTTTCGTTTAACCGGACGTTCACGGTTGTGTGAGTGATGGCCCTGGATCAATGGGCGTGGTACTAGTAGGCAGTGTTGGCCTATCAAAATAAGTGCTTTTTGGGCTTGGCAGACCCATGCTAATGGGATTATAATTTGCAACTGCGACAGCTTCTCATTTTACCCAAATTCAGCGGAGAGTGGCTATATTAAAATATTATTTTTACTGAATTCTTGTTAACCGAGCTCCAACTTGCAAGTATGTTAGGATTTCAATTCGTATGGTTGATAAGGTTGAATCGTGAAATACAAAATACATGAAACACAATTGGACGCATAAAGGTCAGGGCATTGGACCGCCCGCCAGTGAGACCCACCTCAATTCTCAACAACCACTTCACCAAAAACGAACAATTGCTCCTGTACTTCCCTCAATATTGCAAAATAGTTATTTTACCATTATTTAAACTGAAAAAATATTCTTTAATATAAATATTAAAGAATGTATTTTAGATTATACATTAGTCTATATAAATATTAAATTTTATGTAGAATCTTTAATAATTCGTTGAAACTATTCAAATTAAGACTTCAAACTTTTTCTAAAGGGGTTTTGTTTCTTTAATATCTGTGTGTACATTTGGTTTTTAGGTGACTAATTAAGTAGAAATTGTCTTAACTGGGGAAGGTGTGAGGGTTGGAATGGGGACCCCAATGGAAAGGTTCAGAATTGTGTATGGTTGATAGGGAAGAATCTTTATTTATTTACTGATTAATTTTCAGTACAAGTAAGTGGGAGCTTTTTGTAATGTCTAAATAGGAAAATTTAATAGAAAGGAAAATAGTAAGAGGAAACAACTTTGACATCATATGGATCATTGAAACATGTGACATACTAATTAAAGTATCCTATAGCCAATATTACTGGGTATTTTAATCTAAGTATATTACATAAAATGTATGTTTAAGTACATAAAAAATACTGAAACCAAGACAAGTATATGATACGAAAACTGAGGATGGATATAAGAAAAACACATATTCTAGGTGGAATGCCGAGGTAGAAACGGATAAGAGGAGTAATGTTATATGGCTAGGTATGTTAAAACATCATTGCCAAAACTAATACAAAAGGAACATAAAATTATGAAGTGGCAGTTCTAGCTACTGGACAGAGTGCTTGAGCTCCAAATTATGGAATTGTGATCTCTCTGTCATGTGCTTATGGGAAATTAGGTTAATTACTCAACTCAGTGTTTAAGGACCAGTCAATATGACGTACTTTTTAATATTATTATTTAAATTAGGTCAATTAATATTAAATAAAAATAAACAAATCATACTCATCCACTATTCAAGTCTTCTATCAAGTTCTGTTTAAAAGTAACTAATTGTTAGGTATCCAAGTGTAAGTCTAAGTCCTACATTGAGTAGAAATGAGAAAGTTAAACAACATATAAGAAAGAAGACCCACAAACCTAATGTCGTGAGGTTTTGGATTGAAGGTTGTGTCATTCCCTTGTGTGGTTGGGCTCTTGTTCTCATTCTCGTTTTTCTTCCCGGTGTTTCTCCCTTGATTTTTTAGCAATTAGTGGTATCAGAGCCGATGATTTGTATAACCGGCTCAGACAAATACAATTTGATCCTTGTATCAAAAGTCTTCCTGACAGAGGTTTCAGGCAAGCATGTTTTTTGTTCGAGGGAGAGTGTATCAATGCGATGTTTTGGATTGAAGGTGGTGTCATTTCCTTATGTGAGTTTTGACTCAGTTCTCATTCTTGTGAGATTTCCTTGGTGTTTCTCCCTCAGATCTTTCTAACACTAATTAGTATAAAAACAAGTTACTAGCTTCTCTTACCTGGGATGATGATCTCCAAAATAATTTCTCCAATCCAGACAAAGACATTAATACAATCATTAGAATAAAACAATTTATCCAAACAAAACTAAATTTTAATATAATCTGAATTAAGTTGACATAAACATTTTTCTTAACTTTTCCTATCAAGATTGATAACAAAAAAATTAAAAAAGAAAATAAAAGTAAATAAAATAGAAATCTAAAATAAATAAGATATGAAAAAAAAATTAAAATAAAAGAGAACTTGAAAGAACGTGAGATAAGATAAAAAGGAAAGTTATACAGACAAGGGTAGATGCATGCCGATTGTTTTCATGTTGTTTAGGGGGCTACAAGCCCACTGTATCCCAATTTTTCGGAAATGGTGCATTTTGTGTTGCAAGTTATATCATTTATTAATTCTTAAAGACATATTTATTTTAGTATAATCTAAAATAGAGGAGGTATAGAAAAGAAAAATTAAAGAGAAAAGAGAGTTTGGAAGAAGGAGAGAGAAGTTAAAAAAAAAAAGTTATGGAGAGAGATGGAAGCCCTTTGTTTTCATTTTGTTTACCGTTGGCTACACGCCCACTGTATCCCAATTTTTTGCCCACTGTATCCCAATTTTTTGTTCTATTATATGGAAATGGTGAATTGTGTGTTGCAAGTTATATCACATTTGGCATCAGGGGACCAAGGATAATAATTAAAGAAGGGTTTGAATATTGTTTTTCCAAAAGTTTTTCATTTTGAAATAATATAATATTTTAAAGAAATATCTCATATAATTTGTTTGCGAACTATATAACATAATCGGAAATTTAGTTAGATAAGTTTAATGTCAATACTATCTATATAAATTTAATTATATCAATTTTGTGTATAGTAGTGGATTGTCTGGGTCGTATGCAATTTTGTAGAAATACTATTTGGTTGTTTTTGCCGAATACTTCTGATGTTTATTGTCTAAAAAATTATTTGTAAATATCTAAACATGTAAAAGGATTGTAACACTATAAATATTTTATATATTTATTTATTTATTATTATCAAATGAAATTAAAAAAAAATATTATTTGCAATCATCAGTAGGATTTAGACTATTGTTTCATTGTCGATTTTATCATTAATGTAATTACTACCCATATTAGATAAATAAGAAAAAAAAAAGCAAAGTATTTCTCAAAGTCTAAGTAATTATGCAATTTTTTTAGTTGCCGTTAAAATATTTTTTTTAAGGTGTAAAGTAAAGAGAAGGAGGAAATCAATTTTTAGATTTGAGTATTTATAGTATGTACAATTATTTTTTATTTTATTTTTCAATACTTCTCCCCATATATGTAGTACATTTTAATATTTATTGAAAGTGAAGTTAATAATTAAATTTTGGGAAAGTAATATGTGGATTATATTACTAAATTTGTCCATCAAAATGCTTAGCTGTCCTCGTATTTATTATATGGAATGTGCCATGTTTGTTTTATACATATTTGATTGTGAGGCATTAATCATGTTCATCTTTTCATATAAATTACTATAGGAGTCCCACCAAAATATAATTTGTTTTTTTGGAAGGTTCATATTTTAAGCGAGACTTATTTATTTAGAGACAATTCAAAAGAATAATAAAATAATATTAAACGAATTGAGTTGCTTACTTGTTAAAGTACAACTTATTTTAAATTTTTATTTTCCTTTTCAAATAAAATCTTTTCTTTTTCATTTCTCTCTAGTTTCAAATATTTGTATTGAAAAGAAACTATAAAAAATAAAAAATAAAAACACATTCCATTTTCTCCAATCTTTTTTAAAAAATATAATATATGGTAAAAGTTATATTAAATAAGAAATTTAAAGTTTATAAATATAAAGTGTAATGACCATAAATGTACCTATTTATAGAAAAATTTAATAGTGAATACTCATTTCCACAAAACCACTACTCGTTTGAACCTCTATCTTTGTTTCCCCTTTTCTCTTTGTCTTCTCTGTGTTGTTGTCCTTCCTTCATCACATTAACTATCAGAATCCATTACTAGACTAGCGGCAGAAATCTAACCGATTTTCATTAGAGTAAGTTTAACTCTATCACTTTTCTCCTCTAAGTTAGTTTTAAATTTGTTCATTAATTAGTGTAGTCTGATCATTGATTAGATACTTCGCAGGTTAGATTGCTCATACTTTTAGATTTTTGAAGTTCTTTTGGAAGAGTATATGCTCAAATCAGGTAAGGGAAGTTGACTTAGATCTTTTCTTTTAGAAATCTAAGTTAGAAGAATGAAATTACTGGTGTTGCATATTTAGTTTTCATTAAAACATTGGTAGACTCTGCTTATGTAATGATTTTTTTTATAAAGACTTTATTTAAATATTTAAAATCTAAAATGTTGAAGGATGATGAAATTGTGCTTAATTAGTTATAAAGATGAACTCGTGCAGTATAGTTGTTGTTTTGCCTTTAGTAGAAATGTTTCATTATGTGACTTTGTGAGTTGATTGATTTTTTTAATATAAACTTGTTGTTCACAATTTGATTTAGAAATGGGCATTGAATCAATTTGAATGATAATGTACATTAACATGTTGAAAATAATTATGAGAACTAAGCTAAATGCTTTTAGCATGTGTTGTCCATGATTGATTTTGTGAGACTCTCTACTAGAGTCTTAGATTTTTGTGTTTCATTGTGTTGAGAGTTATCATATTAAGTTGCTTTGATATACAGATGATTTACAAATTTATATCAGTGTAATAAATATGACTTATATATATATTATTTATTAAATAATTTTAATTTATCTACAATTTTTATCTATTACATTGTCAGTATAAGTAAATGCTAGGTTTTTATAATGTATAGATTGAAAAATTTAATAAGAAGGGAAATAGTAAGTATAAGTAAATGCGAGGTTTTTATAATGTATAGATTGAAAAATTTAATAAGAAGGGAAATAGTAAGAGGAAACAGCTACTACAGCTGTTTCCATTACCAACCATAAAAACATTTTCAGAGTTTTTGTGCAATTCAATAAGAAGGAAAATATCAAAAGTGTGGATGGCTAATTTCACATGATACTTTAATAACTTGTAACTGCTATTATAGGATATAACTATTCCTTTATTCATTCACTTCGGCTCATAATGTCACAAATCACAGATAGGTTTGTTTTTTAAGGCAGTGTATGGAATAGAATATATGGTGGAAGCAGAATTGGGAATATGATAAGTGTAACACAGTTTTAGACTAAATTTTATCACCACCTTATCCATTTTAAGTAACCCTCTTAACTATAGAAAAGAATTAAGTAACCCTCTTAACTATAGAGAAGAATTAGAAAAACAGGAAAGCCCAAGATTGAAAGAGAAGAAACAAACAGATGGTGTATACCAATTCTGAAGGGAAGTTAACAATGAATAAATTTGACATTAAACATGGGAAGAATGTAAAGGCTTCTTTAGTTCCAGAGGGAACATTTTAGTTAATTGCATTTATTGATTCACTTTGGCTTATATGCTAACTTCCAAAAGAAGAACATAAAGACTTACACTGTTACCCTCCATGAAGGAGACAGAGGGATCACAGTTCCTTTTGTATTAGTTTTGGCAGTGATGTTTTAACATAGTATGGTATATACTAATTACTCCTCTTATCCCTTTCTACCTCGGCATCCCACCAAGAATATGTGTTTTCCTTATACCCATCCTCAGTATATATGCGTATTATATAGTTTCAGTGTTTTATATGTACTTAGACATACTTTACAGTTTTAGTGTTTTATATGTACTTAGACGTACTTTACGTCCTATACTTTATTAAAGTACCAAGTGAAATTAGCCATGCAAACACTCTTGCAGACTATTTTCCTCTTATTGAATTACTACAACAAAAACTCTGAAAATGCTTTTATGGTCGGTAATAGTTGTTTCCTTTTACTATTTCCCTTCGTTTCTAAATTTTCCAATCTATACATTATAAATATTTACATAAATACGTTAATCACCACCTTATCCATTCTAAGTAACCCTCTTAACTATAGAAAAAAATTTAAAAAAAAAAAAAAACAGAAAACGCGAAGATTGAATTTAGCAAAGAGAAGAAACAAACGACACTTTGAGGTGGGATATAAAAGTGAATAAATTTCACATTTAACCAAAGGAAGAACGTAAAGGCTCGTTTTGTTCCAAATGGGAACATTTTAGTTAATTGCATCTATTCATTCACATGGGCTTATATACTAACTTCCAAAGGAAGAACGGAAAGACTTATATTGTTACCCATACAGGACCCTAAAATTAAAACGTACAGAACGAAACTAAAGAATTTAAGAAAGAATTTAAGAGATGAAATGAACCTCTTAAATATTATACCTTAACTAAGATCAAAATGATATATAAAATTTTTCAGGGAGAAGTGTACCATACTCAATTTACTGTTACAAGATGGTTTGAAAAACAATCTTACTAATCTTACTATTAGTTTTCGGATCAGTTCGGCAATAGTCAGTTCATTTCTATGAACCTTCCACCGAGATCTCAATTCATTGAGTACCTATACTCGGTTTTCCAAGGACACAATCTCGCTTTGATGCGACCAAGAACTTGAGAACCAAATGACTTGGATTTAGCAAGGTTCATGGAAAACCTCCTACCAAGAGCACAGAACCAACTGACTTGCCTTTAGCATAGTCCATTTTGGAGAATCCTTCGCAAGAGCTTGGTTTGTTTAGAAGACCTCTCACAAGAACTTGGTTCACCAAGAGAACTTCTCACGAGAACTTGGCTTATTGAAAAAACCTCTCACGAGAACTCGGTTCACCAAGAGAACCTCTCACGAGAACTCGGCTTATAGGAACCTCTCACGAGAGGTCAGTTTATTGAATATCCACACTCAAGTCCACCGAATATGAGTCATTCGATCAATTCAGAATTCAGTCAAAAGACCTCTAATGAATGCTTCATTCGGTCAAAGAAGTTCACTCACGAGACTCTTACCAAATGCATCATTTTGTTGCTCTATTGTATTTGTTTGACCCAGATGTTTGTGTTTGGTTGGCTACTACTTTTTTCTTGTTTTTATAGTAGTGTGTCATTCTAGGGGTTAGTTGCAGGGATCTCTTGTGTCTAGTGGTATAGATGTTATTAAGATTTTCTTTGTTTGTCTTGTAATACGATTGGAGCACCCCTTAAGTGCTCCCATTAATTTTATTTTTCATTGTTCAAAAAAAAATTCGGACAAGGCAACTCGACACAAAACCTCATTTAGTCAAGTCAAACTCATTCTTTCAAATCCTTTTCAAAGGAGAAACCTCACGTGACCGAGAGTGAGTTCACTTACATGAATACAACAACCCATGTCAAGGACCCTTCCTTGAGTTTAACTTAGTCCCGTAACAATTTGAAGCATTCTATACCGAGTATTAATGAAGTACATCTCCTCTTAGATACCTAGGTCAACCACAAGAACCCCTACCAATCCTGTGTCTTGAAGTCGGTTTTTAGACGCTTATGACAACGTTCACACAAAAAATCATTCTCTACCACTACTCTTCCTTCAATTAAGTCAAAGAAGAATTTGGATGAAAGTCAAAGAAATAGTTCCCCATTTCTTCTATTGCATGGGAGGTCATGATGGAGTGACACATTCCCCATTCGTCTTGAAGGTGCTTGAACAAATTGACTAAGAAATTGTACAACAAAACTTATATCAGGTCTTGTGTTGACTAGATATAATAATCGGCCTATGATCCTTCGATAGTTTGGTGCATCATATGTACTCATGGTCTGATAACCTGATCAAACAGGTTATCATTTTTCTTAACCAGGGGAGTATTAGCAGGTTTGATCATGTGCGTGATTCATGATACGACCATAATGTTGCATCATTCCCAATCATCGTATAGTTTGTCATCATGCGCAGGTTCTATAATTTCTCCATTTTAACAAATTTAAATTTGTTGACTATAAGGCGCGTTTCATTGCCCTACTCTAACAATGATAATTCAATCCGTCCAGCTACAGTGTGATAAGAACCATTTCAGGATTCTTACCTAGATGTAACACGTATGTGCTTGAAGGATTCTGTGATAACTTCATTAAAAAAGTGGAATTAGAATTAAAGAAACAAACAAAAAAGGAAAGAAAGAGAAGAGAGAAGATTATCTAAGGTAGTGGAGTAGAGCGGGATAAACCCGCTCTGATACCATATTGAAATAAAAGTTAATAATTGTTTGAAGAAATGTGACAAAGCAAAGTGAAAAACCGAGGAAGAATGAAAAACCAATCTGTAAAAATTATTATTGTTTTTTTTATTGCAATACAGCTAAGGCTTCTTTTATAGAAAAGGAAAAAATAGTTGTTAGCAAGTAGTTACAAAAATAAAAGAAAAAGAAATAACTAAAAATTTTAAAAGCTTGATATTGTGACAAACACAACTCCGGATGTGCTAAGTTGTATTTGTTGTGACTGTAGCTCGGCCTTTGGTAGTAACTGAGTACTTGGGCTTTTGGTGTGCCGAGCATAGCTCCACAGATGGAAGATTGACGAAATCAATAGCATCTATCAATCTTTTCTGGGCAATTTTATGCGTGGCCTTGGTCTTGAGTTAAGGTATAATATTTAAGAGGGTTTAAATTTCTAAAGGGATTTTGTTTCTTTGTTTACATTTGGTTTTTAAGGAAGTAATTAAGTAGAAAAGGTCTTAACTGGGGAAGGTGTGAGGGTTGAGAAGGGGACCCCGGATTTAGAACTGTGTATGGTTGATAAGGAAGAATAGTGAAATACAAAATACATTAAACACAAATGGACGTGGAAGGCCAAGGAATTGGACCACCAGTCACCCACCTCAATTCTCAACCCACCTCACTACAACTTTCCTTTATATCATATAGGAAACATTGCATATGGATCATTGAAACATGTGACATGCTACTCAAGTATCGAATAGGTTTTATATAAAGATAGATACTACAGCTGTTTTCATTACCTACCGTAAAAGCATTTTTAGAGTTTTTGCCTGTAGCAATTCAATAAGAGGAAAATATTCTGCAAAAGTGTTTGGATGACTAATTTAACTTGATACTTAATAAAGTATAGTACGTAAAGTATGTCTAACTACCTATAAAACACTGAAACTATATTATACGCATATATACTCTGTTATCATACTATGTTATATGTCTAGGATACCATACTATGTTAAAACATCAATGCCAAAACTAATACAATTATGAAACTGTGATCCCTCTGTCTCCTGCATAATGTAAGCTTTTATTTTTTTTTTTCTTAAATTACACCTTTTTTATTGTCTTTTTCTGTGTTTTGGTGAGAGGGATGCTGCTTTTCCTTTTCTGAAGACTTCTTTGGACAATTTCGAATAATTTCATAATACCATTTTCATCTCATTTTTCATGAAAGACACATCTACGTAATTTTTTTAATTACTAAAAATTTCAAATGATTAAAAATTAGTGTTGGAGAGTCATATATCACTATGCATATATAAAATATAACTATTATTTACTTAAAATAGTTTTCCTTTTATAAGGACCACCATAAATACAAGATATTTTTTAATGGAAATGTCGATGGTAGAAATGACATTTTTCCATTTTTATATAAGATAAAAAAAAATACAAAAGCTCGGAGCATCCTCTTGAAACTGACTTTTCTCACCTGTCAAGTGTATATTTTTAAGTTATCTAGAACCAAGTATATCCATATAAAGTATAAAGTTAATCAAGAAGATGATAGAACCAGTTCTGATCTAACTAATTATTGAGATAAATCTATATAAAAAAGAGAAAACTGGAAGAACACTTAGAATTACTAAGTGCATCCAAAAACAAACCACATCAAATCTATTGTAAATATTATTCATTCATGCATTAATGAGTAGATAAGTTCTAAAAGAAGTGCATACAATGATCCATTCTCTAATACAATCTGAAAATTGAAAACTACAATACAATCTGAAAATTGAAAAGTACAATGTGATAAGTTTGGAAAGGACAACTGAAAACTTAACAGTACAATGAAAATCAAGCTCGAAACAACTAACATTTAAAAATTGAACAAAACCTCCTTTTTATAACAGAGGTTCCCACAATTAAAGTATCAATTTTTGAGAGATAAGCAAGTCAAGCGCAATCAATCCATGGACTTAGTTTCACAGGTTGTCCTATCACAAAAACAAAATTAAAAATATTTATTAAATAAATCTAAAATTTTTCTTTCAATAAATCTTCAAATGCAATTCCGAATTCACAATCTGTGACTGTAAAAAACAGTTCATAACATGTGACCTAAAATATCAGTTCAGAAGCATATGCACATCTAACTTTAAAAGATCTATTGAATTACCTGATACAAGACCAAACCACAGCACAATATTCCCAAAAAAAAATTTTGAAAGGAGGAGGTCATCTGTGAAGAATTCTCGTGTGAGTTTCTTTTTCACTTTAATTCCCTCTTATTCTCTCTTCCCACCTACCATAAAAATAATTATTAAAAATTAATTAAAGTGTAAGTAAACACAGTTTTATTATTGATTTTTATTGTCATACTATTATTTGAAATATTATTTTATAAAAAAACTTGGAGTAAAAAAGATATTCAGTAGGTATAATACTGATTAAAAGTTTTTTAAATTTATGTATTAAAATTAATACAAATAATTAAATATGCTAAGAAGATAAAACAAATAATAAAATATAAAACGAATACATCTTATATAATTAGAAATCTTCTACAAGAAAATTAATTAATCTAGCAAAATTAAGTTTTTGATAAACTTACATGCTTTTTAAAAATTATTTCTAATATATGTGAAACAAAATATTATTTTCAAATAATTTTATTAATCTTATTTATTTAAGACTTAAATACTTAAATATTATTTAAGTTTATAATATCTCTTGTTTTAGTACTAACTGAATAAATAAGATACTAAATAAGTTTCAGAATTATGATAAATTAACTATTTTTAAATGTTTCATTAAATAAAAATATGTATTTATTATTCTATTCAATGCAATTACTTTTATAATTTATAAATAATTATTCTTTTGCGTTGTTTATAAGGATTATTACTTTAAATCTACGAATATATTTTTGCATTCTATTTACAAGATTCTAAATTTTTATTTTAAAATAATAATATATAAGAAATTAAAGTAAAATTGATATTAATAAAATAATATAAATATTTTATTATTAAAGTTAAAAGTTGATATAAATAGAAAAATCAATAATTGATATCTTATTTGTCATTTTTAGATTTGTGACATTAAGTAAGACAAGAGTGTCTATAAATATAAATATATAAATATAAATATATATATATATATATATATATATATAATAAACTTAAAAAATTGAAATTATTACAAAATTGAAAGACATATAAAAATATAACAGAAAAAATTATAACGGTTGAAATTCTAAAATAAAAGATATAATAAATTAATAATTTCTTCTTCTTCTTCTTATTATTAAATATTATATACATTTATTATATATTTGACACTCCCAACAAATTATTTATTACAAAAATTATTACTTTGTATATTGCCAGCTAAAAAAAATCATTATACAACAATTAATTAAAATTAAAATATAAGTAAGGGATTGTCGCGTGTCTATACAGTTTTTTTACTGATTATTCTTATTATAATACATTTATTTGAAATACTATTTTATAAAAAAAAATTGAGATAAGAAAATATTCCGTACATATTATAGTAAAGATTAAGTTTTTTTGTAAGTTTATGTGTTAAAATTAATATAACCATTCTTTAGACATTGTACTTCCATATTTTATTATATATATATATATATATATATATATATATATATATATATATATATATATATATATATATATATATTGAATTTTATTATATAAATTGAATTTTATTCAATACAAATAATTAAATATAAAATGAATACATCTTAAATAACTAATGGAATCTTCTATAAGAAAATTAATTAATCTAGCAAAACTAAATTCTTTATAACTTTACATGGTTTTTAAAAATTATTCCTAATATATGTGAAACATTTTTTTTTCAAATAATTTTATTAATCTTATTTATTTAAGACTTAAATATGATTTGAGTTTTTAAATTGTCTTATTTCAGTGAAGATAGTAAATAAATTTTAGAATTATAATAAATAACTGTTTTTAAATATTTAATACAATAAAAATAATTATTTATTATTTTATTCAATAAAGTATAATTACTTGTACATTACTTTTATAATGTACAAATAATTACTTTTATTGTTTATAAAGTTTATTATTTTTAACTTCACTAATTTACTTTTGTATTATATATATATATATATATATATATATATATATATATATATATATATATATATATATATATATATATATTAATATATTATGGCTACTTCATTCATGGGTATGAATTAACTTTCCTATCGAAATCCTTAATTCTATAGATGAAATATGTATAGTTTTAGTTAATCTATTTATGATTGTTTATACTAAGTTATGTTTTTTCACTGTATATGATAAGTATGTGAAAAAATCATCTAAAAATACCTATAAGTGTTTAATTTTTTTGACAAGATAAACAAGTAATTATAACTTAATTATATCTTCCTTCATGCCATTCCATTATTCCTGAAATTTTGATATTTTTAGATTATACTTAGTTGTAAGTTGAGATTGCTTTCACGACTCTTAGATAATTCATGTGCTTCAATTTATCATTCTCTGACACAATTATTTTGCTTCTAAATCTTAAGATACCACTGATTTGGGAAGTAGAGTTGTTAGTTCTATTTATATATGTTAACTCAAATGCTTTTCAATTCAAATCCACCCATTCCTTTTCTTTCACATTTTTCTAGAGATTTATGAACTATAAGAAACATAATACAACTAACACAATTTGAAGGTACAACCACTTCCAAAATCAAACTATTGAAACTTTCACTATACTCCAAGCATATGTAATAACATTTTATTTTAATTCAACTAAAAATCATAATCTTTTAAAATTCTACCAATTTCTCTAAAGAAATTATGTATTCTTTATTACTTGTTCTACTACTACTATCTTTACTACATTATATACTATCATTCTCAGATAGTCACTCAGAAATAAAAGATTCAACTGTTGTTGTTTTGCATGTTCACATCTCTTAATTGAATTTTATTTCAAATTCAATTAAAATAAAACTAAATTAATTTAATTAAGGCAAATGAAAAGTTTCTGGACTTTACTCCTCTTTCTTCTTGATTGATTTTATTTCAAACCAAGTTAAAATAAAATAAAATTAATTTAATTAAGGCAAATGAAGAGTCTTTGTTTACTCTTTCTTCTTGATTAGATTCCATTTCAATTTTAATTAAAATAAAACTAAATTAATTTAATTAAGGCATTTTAATCATCTTTTAATTGTAAAACCTCAGTCACACTCACATATCCAAAGTAGCATACACTAACAAGATTTTCTTGGACTTCTCCTTATTAGTAGGAAAAAAAATCACACTCTACAACTCACACACTTGGGTAATATAGATTTAAATGATACTCTTAATTCAAATGGAGATGATGAATACTTGGTTGAAGGTCAAGTCCAAGGTGGTATGGAAGATGATGATGTTCTTGCCATCCCAACTTTAGAGGAGGAGAATGTTCTTATTGACGTTCTTCATGAAGGAGATAAAACTAATGAAGATTCCTTTAATCTTCATTTTAATGTGAGTGATTTATATTAGATGACCTTAAGTTTTATTAAGTATTGCCAAAGTAGTTGATTTTGTAGACTTAAGTTTGATGAAGTACTAACAAATGAATTGATTAGTTATGTGTGTATATTTGATTTGTGACTTTAATTTGGATCTTATTTGGGCACTAGATGTTTTTACATAAATTTTTCTTTACATTGTTATTATTCCTTCATAATATATCTAACACATCAATTAATTTTTTTAATTACTTAATTACTTTTCATTAAGTAAAATAGAAAAAATGTGACTATATAAACTTAAATAGTTTTGTATCAAGTTTGAATCATCCCTCAAATACTTTTTTTAATTTCTCTTATTTATTTATTTTTTTACAAAAAATACTATTATATATATATATATATATTTATATATTTTTAAAAAAAGTAAAATCTACAATTCGTGTTTTAATTTCATAGATTTCCAATCTTATGAACTCTCCGTGATCCTATTCAAAATCTCGATTTTAACTACCTTGAATGAGACCCACCTCAATTCTCAACAACCATTTCACCAAAAGTGGATATTTGCTCCTCCACTCCAACAATATTGTAAAATAGTTATTTTACCATTATTTAAACTGAAAATACAATCTTTAATAATATAGATATTAAAGAATGTATTTTAGATTATACATTAGTCTATATAAATATTAAATTTTACATCGAATCTTTAATAATTCGATGAAAACTATTTAAATCAAGACTTCAAACTTTTTTTAAAGGGGTTTTTGTTTCTTTAGTATCTTTGTGTACATTTGGTTTTTAGGTGAGTAATTAAGTAGAAAAGGTTCTAACCTAGGGAAGGCGTGAGGATTGGGAAGGGGACCCTAGATTCATAACTGTGTATGGTTGATAAGGAAGAATGGTGAAACATAAATACATGAAACACTAGTCCCTACAACATAAATGGACCGCCACTGAGACCACCTAAATTCCTATAGGAGTCCCACGAAAATATAATTTTTTTTTGGAAGGTTCACATTTTAAGCGAGACTGATTTATTTAAAGACAAATCGAAAGAATAATAAAATAATATTAAACCAATTGAGTTGCTTACTTGTTAAAGTACAACTTGTTTTAAATTTTTATTTTCCTTTTCAAATAAAAACTTTTCGTTTTCATTTCTCCCTAGTTTCAAATATTTGTACTGGAAAGAAACAATAGAATATAATAAAGAAAAACACATTCCATTTTCTCCAATCTTTTAAAAAGATATAATATGTGGTAAAAGTTATATTAAATAGAAAATTTAAAGTTTATAAATATAAAGTGTAATGACCTAGAAATGTACCTATTATAAAAAAAGTTAATAGTGAATATTCATTCCCACAAAACCACCACTCCTCTGAACCTCTCTCTCTATTTCCTCTTTCTTTTTTGCCTTCTATGTGCTTTTGTCCTTCCTTCATCACATTAACTATCAGAATCCATTACAAGACTGGTAGTAGAAATCTAAGCAACAGTGTCTGATTTCCATTATAGTAAGTTAATTCTATCATTTTTCTCCTCTAAGTTAGTTTTAAATCTGTTCTATAAATCTCTGTGTAGTTGTTGCATGTGTTTTTAGAAACTTCAAGAGAAGTCTCTGTTGGTTACACATTCTTATAGTGTAGTATGATGATTGATTAGATACTCTGTGTTACAAGTTAGATTTCTCATACTTTTAAGTTTTTGAAGCTGTTTTGGAAGAGTATTTTCTCAAATCAGGTAAGGGAAACTAACTTAATTCTTTTTTCTTAGAATTCTAAATTTGAAGAGTGAAAATATTACTTGCATATTTAATTTTCATTAGAACATTAGTAAAATCTGCTTGTGTAATGAGTTTTTGTATAAAGACTTTATTTAGATATTTAAAATCTAAAATATTAAAAGATAATGAAATTATGTTTAATTAGTTATCAAGATGAACTCTTCATACCCGCAATATAGTTGCTGTTTTGCCTTAAATAGGAATGATTACTAGCTGATTGATTTTTTTGAGAATATAAACTTATTCATCTGAATTTGGTTTAGAAATAGATATTGAACCAATTTGAATGATAATGTACATGAATATGTTAAAAATCAGCATGAAAACTAAGTAAGATGTTTTTAGTATTTGTTGTTTATGATTGGTTCTGTGAAACTCTTTAATAGAGTCTTAGATTTTTATGTTTCATTGAGAGTTACCATATTGAGTTGCTTTGATGTACAAATAATTTACAAATTTATATCAATATAATGAATATGACTTATATATATATATATATATATATATATATATATATATATATATATATATATATTTTTTTATAATATTTTTTATTTATATATATATTTTATATTTTATATTTTCAGTTTAAGTAAATGCGAGGTTTTTATAATGTATAGACATGAAAATTTAATAAAAAGGAAAATAGTAAGAGGAAACAACTACTGCAGCGGTTTCCATTACCAACCAAAAAAGCATTTACAGAGTTTTTGTGCAATTCAATAAGAAGGAAAATAGGTAGTGTGGATGGTTAATTTCACTTGGTACTTTAATCTACCATATCCTACCATGTTAAAACAGTAACTGGATAGAGTGCTTTAACTTCAACTTATGAAACTGTGATCCCTCTGTCTCGTGCTTACTAACAGTGTAAGCCTTTATGTTCTTTTTTTGGAAGATAGCCTATAAGCCAAAGTGAATCAATAAATGCAATTAACTAAAATGTTTCCTTTGGAACTAAAGAAGCCTTTACGTTCTTCTTATGTTTAATGTCAAATTTATTCATTGTTAACTTCCCTTCAGAGTTGATATACACCATGGTTTGTTTCTTCTGTTTCAATTTTGGGCTTTTCTGTTTTTTTAATTCTTTTCTATAGTTAAGAGGGTTACTTAAAATGGATAAGGTGGTGATAAAATTTAGTCTAAAACTGTGTGTTACACTTATCATGTTCCCAATTCTGCTTCAATCATATACTCTATTCCATACACAGCCTTAAAAAACAAACTTATCTGTCATTTGTGACATTATGAGCCGAAGTGAACGAATAAGGTAATAGTTACTAAAACTGTTTCCTTTTGGAACCATCCAAAGCAGTCCTTACGTATTTTCGTACTTTAACTTCTTTGAATAAACAGTGTCAAATTTATTCTATATAACTATGTTATGTCCTCACCATTCTTATGTTGTTTCTGTTCTTTCTTAAATTAAACCTTTTTTTATTGTCTTTTTCTGTGTTTTAGTGAGAGGGATGCTGCTTTTCGTTTTCTGAAGCCTTTTTTGGACAATTTCCAACAATTTCATAATACTTAGGTTATTCACTTGTACCATTTTCATGTCATTTTTCATGTATTTTTCATGAAAGACACATTTACGTAATTTTTTTAATTACTAAAAATTTCCAATGATTAAAAATTAGTGTTGGAGAGTCATATATCAGCTATGCATATATAAAAGATAACTATTATTTACTTAAAATAGTTTTCCTTTTATAAATGTCGATGGTAGAAATGACATTTTTCCATCGATATTTTGAGATAAGTTCTGATCTAATAGTAATTATTGAGATAAGTCTATATAAAAAAGAGAAAATTGGAAGAACTCTTAGAATTACTAAGTATCCATAAACAACCACACCAAATCTATTGCAATTAGAATTACTAAGTATCCATAAACAACCACACCAAATCTATTGCAATGGATCCGTTTTATTCATTCATTGATGAGTACAATGTGGATAAGTTCTAAAACAAGTGTATGCAATGATCCATTTTACAGTACAATGGATCAAGTTTGAAAACAACATTTAAAAATTGAACAGAATCCTTCATTGTTCTTATATCCGAGGTTGCGACAGTTAAAGTGACAATTCTTTGGAGATACTGGAGAATGGATCATTGCATGCACTTGTTTTATAACTTAATGAAAAATATTTGCAATAAATTTGGTGCGGTTGTTTATCAATGCAGTTAGTGATTTTAATTGTTCTCTAGAGGTTTATTAGTGTTCTTTCAATTTTCTCTATTCTCTATAGGCTTATCTCAACTATTACTGATTGATCAGAACTTTTTTTAATCATCTTATTTTCAGTTTTTATTTTGTAATTTTTTTTCTTAATTTTTTAAAAATAAGAAAAATTATGTTTTTCTTTTAATATTTTATCATATTAGTTAATTGTTTAGACACTAAAAGGAAAAATTAAATAATGGTTTAAAATGATATAATGTAAATGTTATATACATCATAAAATTTTTTTGTAGCATTTGATGTCCCATGTTTTTTTTTTGTACTTTTCTTTTGCATTCAATATATTCTCTTCTTTCAATATATTTAAGCGTGTTGCAGGTAATAAATACATATAACAGTGGTAACATTGCTGAAGTTAATGTTTTTAACTTTTCCGTTTTCAAATACAATTATATCAAATTTGAAAAAGACAGAAAATAGAGTTGTTTTTTATTTATTTATTAAAGTATTGTAACTAAAACTTACTCATTTTATAAGGCGTAAGCATCTATTTACTCATTTAAAAATATTAAGATGTTAAGTAATTACAAGGGAATCATAGGATATGAAACAAAATAAACTTCACAAAACTCTACCACGCAGTTGTGAAGTTTTTTTTATTTATTTTTTACCAGTAAAAATATTAAATATATTAAAATAGGTATAATAAGAATACAAGACATAATTACATGTAACTAATTATTACTAATAAGAATGCAAATATATATCTACTTTTTCTCTGTGTAACTTCATTTTGTTAAAGTGTAACACCGTTACCCATGGAGGACCCTAAAAATGATATGTACATAACGATACTAAAGAAACAAATCGATGACGTTTCTTGTCTCTTAGAAAAAGAATTTAAGAGATGAAATGAACCTCTCAAATATCATATCTTAACTAAGATCAAAACGATGCATAAAACTTTGGAGGGAAAAGTGTACCATACTCAATTTAGTATTATATGACGATCTGAGAAACAATTTTATTATTAGTTTTTGAATTAGCTCGGCAATGGTCAATTCATTTCTATGAACCTTCCACCGAGATCTCGGTTTACTGAGTATCTATACTCAGTTTTCCGAAGATACAATCTCGCTTTGATGCTACCAAGAGCTTGGGAACCAAATGACTTGCATTTAGCAAGGTTCATGGAAAACCTCCCACCAAGAGCTAAGAACCGAATGACTTGCCTTTAGTATAGTCCATTTTGGAGAACCCTTCACAAGAGCTTGGTTCGCCTAGAAGACCTCTCACGAGAACTTGGTTTACCAAGAGAACCTCTCACGAGAACTTGGCTTATTGAAAGAACCTCTCATGAGAACTCGACTTATAAAGAACCTCTCACGAGAGCTTAGTTTACTGAATGTCCACGCTCAAGTCCACCGAATATGCGTCATTCGGTCAATTCAGAATTCACTCAAAAGACCTATAGTGAATACTTCATTCGGTCAAAGAAGTTCACTCACAAGACTCTTACCAAATGCATCATTTTGTTGCTCTGTTGTATTTGTTTGACCCAGATGTTTGTGTTTGGTTGGCTACTACTTTCTTCTTGTTTTTATAGTAGTGTGTCATTCTAGCGGTTAGTTACAGGGATCTCTTGTGTCTAGTGGTATAGATGTTATTAAGATTTTCTTTGTTTGTCTTGTAATACGGTTGGAGCACCCCTTAAGTGCTCCTATTAATTTTATTTTTCAAAATTCGGACAAGGCAACTCAGTACAAAACCTCATTTAGTCAAGTCAAACTCATTCTTTCAAATTCCTTTCAAAGGAGAAACCTCACGTGACCGAGAGCAAGTTCACTTACATGAATACAACAACCCATGCAAGGACCCTTCCTTGAATTTAACTTAGTCCCGTAACAATTTGAAGCATTCTATACCGAGTACTAATGAAGTACTTCTCCTCCTAGATACCTAGTTCAACCACAAGAACCCTTACCAATCCTGTGTCTTGAAGTCGGTTTTTAGACGCTTATGACAACGTTCACACAAAAAATCATTCTCTACCACTACTCTTCCTTCAATTCAGTCAAAGAAGAATTTGGATGAAAGTCAAAGAAATAGTTAAGTCATGGGACGTCACGACGGAGTGACATAATCCCCATTTTTTCTATGTCATGGGAGGTCATGATGGAGTAACACATTCTCCATTAGCCTTGAAGGTGTTTGAACAAATTGACTAAGGAATTGTACAACAAAACTTATATCAGGTCTTGTGTTGACTAGACATAATAATCCGCCTATGATCCTTCGATAGTTTGGTGCATCATATGTACTCATGGTCTGATCAAACAGGTTATCATTTTTCTTAACCAGGAGAGTATTAGCAGGTTTGACCATGCGCATGATCCATGATACGACCATAATGTTGCATCGTTCCCAATTATCGTATAGTTTGTCGTTATGCGCAAGTTCTGTAATTTCTCTATTTTAACAAATTTAAATTTGTTGTCTATAAGGCGCGTTTCATTGCCCTACTCTAACAATGATAATTCAATCCGTCCAACTACAGTGTGACAAGAAGTAACTAAAAATTTTAAAAGCTTGATATTGTGACGAACACAGCTCTAAAGGTGCTAAGTTGTATTTGCGCTGACTGCAGCTTGGCCTTTGGTAGTAATTGAGTACTCAAGCTTTTAGTGTGCCGAGCATAGCTTCACAGATGGAAGATTGACGAAATCAATAGCATCTATCAACCTTCTCTAGGCAATTTTATGCGTGGCCTTGGTCTTGAGTTAAGGTATAATATTTAAGAGGGCTTAAATTCTTTTTTCTAAAGGGGTTCTGGTTCTTTAGTATCTTTGTTTACATTTGGTGTGTGGAGCATAGCTTCACAGATGGAAGATTGACGAAATCAATAGCATCTATCAACCTTCTCTAGGCAATTTTATTCGTGGCCTTCGTCTTGAGTTAAGGTATAATATTTAAGAGGGCTTAAATTATTTTTCTATAGGGGTTCTGTTTCTTTAGTATCTTTGTTTACATTTGGTTTTTAGGGAAGTAATTAAGTAGAAAAGGTCCTAACTGGGGAAGGTGTGAGGGTTGGGAAGAGGACCCTAGTTTTAGAACTGTGTATGGTTGATAAGGAATAATCGTGAAATACAAAATACATAAAACGCAGATGGACGTGGAAAGGCCAGGGAATTGGACCACCTTTATATGATATAGGAAATATTGTATGTGGATCATTGAAACATGTGACATGCTACTCAAGTATGGAATACGTTTTATATCAGGATAGATTAAGGAGCTGTTTCCATTACCAACCATAAAAGCATTTTCACACACTAGCAATTCAATAAGAGGAAAATAATCTGCAAGAGTGTTTAGATGGCTAATTTCACTTAGTACTTTAATAAAGTATAGTACGTAAAGTATGTCTAACTACATATAAAACACCGAAACTATATGATACGCATATATACTGTGTAATCGTACTATGTTATATGCTTAGGATACCATACTATGTTAAAACATAGGCTCCTAAAACTAATACAAAAGGAACATACAATTATGAAACTGTGATCCTTCTATCTCCTACATGGGTAACAGTGTAAATCTTTATAAAACTGTGTGATCCCTCTCTCTCCCTCCTGCAGGGGTGTAAGTAAGTTTTTATGAAACTGTGATCCCTCTGTCTCCTGTATGGGTAACAGTGTAAACATTTATGTTTTTTTAAATTAAACCTTTTTTATTGTCTTTATCTGTGTTTTGGTGAGAGGATGCTGCTTTTACTCTTATGAAGACTTCTTTGGACAATTTCCAATAATTTCATAATACCATTTTCATGTCATTTTTCGAGAAAGACACATTTACGTAATTTTCTTAATTATTAAAAATTTCAAATGATTAAAAATTAGTGTTGGAGAGTCATATATCAGCTATGCATATATAAAATATAACTATTATTTACTTAAAATAGTTTTCCTTTTATAGGGACCACCATAAAGCCTGTAATACCAGTTACAAGTTATTGAATTTTTTTAATGGAAATGTCGATGGTAGAAATGACATTTTTCCATTTTTATACAAAATAAAAAAAAAAATACAGAAGCTCAGAGCATCCTCTTGAAACTAATTTTCTCACTTTATATATTTTTAAGTTATTAGAACCAAGTATATACCAATCAAGAAGATGATAGAACCGCTTCTGATCTAACAGTAATTATTGAGATAAGTTTATATAGAAAAGAGAAAATTGGAAGAACACTTAGAATTACTAAGTGCATCCATAAACAACCACACCACCAGATCTATTGTAAATATTATTCATTCATGCATTGATGGGTAGATAATATTATTTATTCATCCACCTAAAACAAGTGCATACAATGATCCATTCTCGAGTACAATGAAGTTTGAAAACAACGAAAAACAACTGAAAATCAAGCTGGAACATTTAAAAATTGAACAAAACCCCCATTTTTATATCCCAGGTTCTGGCAATTAAACTGGCAATTTTTGAGAGATAAGCAGGTCCAGCACAATCAATCTTACAGGTTGTCCTGTCACAACAAAATTAAAAATATTTATTATTTATTTGATATAGTATTTCCAAAAGAACCATTTGAAACATGAAAGAGGAGGCCATCTGTGAGGATTTCTCGTGTGAGTTTCTTCTTCACTTTGTTCCTTTTTATTTATTCTCTCTTCCCACCTACCACAAAAATAATTATTCAATAATAAATTAAAGAGTAAGTAAACTATTGACACTTGTTAATAAAGTTTTATTATTGATAAATTAACTACTTTTAAATGCTTCATTCAATAAAAATATATATTTATTATTTTATTCAATACAATTACTTATACATTACTTTTATAATTTGTAAATAATTATTTTTTTTGTTATTATTACTTCTAAATCTACCAAGATACTTTGCATTCTATTTATAAGATTTTAATTTTAATTTTAAAATAATAATATGTAAGGACTTTAAGTAGAAATGATATTAATAAAATAATATTTAAATATTTTATTGTTAAAATTAAAAGTTTAAATAAATCAACAAATCAATAACTAATATTTTATTTATAAAATCATCATTTTTTTATAATAATTTTTTTTTCTCTTTTATTTTTTTTTTCTAGAATTTTGTCTCTATTTGTCATCCCGTAAACTTCTGACATCAAGTAAGATAAGAGCGTTGTAACAGTCCAAAAATTCTATAACTTTTGTCTGTTACCAAGTATTAACATCCATTTAAGGTTCAAGCTACTACAAAAAATATTCATATACATCAGAGTTATGTATAACTATTCTATGACAAAAGGAAAACCATCTCAAGGTCATAGAGTCTTTAACTACAATAAAAACATATATACAAGACAAAAGGAGATCGATTTAAGAGTATATCATCTGTAAGGTGCTCCTAAACCTGCATCTGCACCTGCTCATGTACATAGTACAATCATCGCAGTTCACAAAACAACAAGAAAAGCAAGGGTAAGCTAGCGAAATAATGTTTTTAGCTTATAAGAGTGAAAAGAATTGAAGTGATTAGATTTACAAATGCAAATATGAATTCTTAAGTCGAATAAAACTAAGTTTAACATTCAA
>Ga0209700_103192_pt1 | contig 31857 bp, 17 predicted proteins | sample SiratroredBW_FD_187528 | JGI IMG/M metagenome (GOLD analysis project Ga0209700, IMG submission 187528) | Root nodule microbial communities of legume samples collected from California, USA - Siratro red BW (SPAdes) (version 2) | ecosystem: Host-associated > Plants > Roots > Nodule | place: USA...
TATATATATATATAAATTGTGTTTTACAACACAATTTTTTAGTTTAAATTGTATTTTAAATTGTGACATTTCAAAACTCAACTAAAATAAACAAATATTTACTTAAAATTAGTATGAATTATTTTCCAAAAACACACACACACATATATATATATATATATATATATATATATATATATATATATATATATATATATATATATATATATATTTCAATAGTTTTCTATTAAATATCACATTAAACATTTAAATCAAATTAATAACAACTAACTATTTTCAGTAGATTAATACTGAATTCGGATAAAAAGACTAACACCTATCAATTCTTTGTATGGCTCAAAATCTATCCTACTCGCCTATCTAATTATGTGTATCGTTAAGAACCTGAATTCATAAATAAATCACTTGTGGGAAAAGTCTATTTTACATTTATATATAACCAATTGTACATTAGTTAAACATGAAACTAATTCACCGCAATTAATGTGAATAGAAATGAGTAGCTATTATTGTAATTATATACAACCAATTATATATTAGTTAAACATGAAACTAGTTTAGAATGTAGACCATTCTATCTTTGCAATAATTGATATAATTAATCCCATTCCACATGTATTCTATGTCTTAGAATTATTTATTTTGTATATCTACATTTTTTTATTCATCAATTGATTATATATTTTCTTTTCATCCTAAGCAATCAAGGACAACAATAAAGACATGAAATTTCGTTAATGAAATTTTTTTAATTCTATTAAATAGGCTTGAGGAAGTAGATTTGAATTAATAAAGTATATGAAAAATTAGGTTGTTTAGATTTTAAAAAAATGTGATATTTAAATATTTTAAATGTTTTTAATTGATAAAATCTAAGATTATAAATTTACCTTTATAGTAAAAAAATAATTAAAATTTAAATATAATTATTTTGTTTGGTGTGATTGATAATTTTTTATTTTTAAAAGTTTATGAAAATGAGAAATTAAAAAATTATTCTTGAAGTTAAATTTAATTTACCATAAAATATGATACATTTCTTGTGTTTAGGGTTAATTAATCTTCTTATATTAATGAAAATATAAAACTAGAAATTTGGCGTGCAAGATTAAAATTAATTTTAAATCAAATGCTATTAACAAAATGTATATCTCACACTCGCATGATATTAAAAAATTACGATCACATTATACATTAATTTACACTTATAAATTACCTTCCTTATTTTTTTTAGATAATTAACTAATATTTCAATTCTAAATTAGTAATTATATTTAATTCAAAATATTTGTGAGATTATAAATAAAATAAATTCCTAAACAAATTAAAATCTTCATTATTTTGGAATCCTAAATACTTATTATGCAAAATCTTAGATAATTATTATGACATCGTATATTAAATTAAAGTTATAAAGTATCCTTTAAATTTTTTAAATAATTAAATAATATTTTAATTCTAAATTAGTAGTTATCATTCAAAATATTTATAAGACTTTAAATAACATAAACTTCTAAATAAATTAAAATCTTCATTATTTTGGAAGCCTAAATATTTATTATTCAAAATCTTAGATAATTATGACATCATATATCAAATTAAAATTATAAATTATATTCCTTAATTTTTTTTTAAATAATTAACTAATAGTTCAATTCTAAATTAGTATTTATATTTAGTCCAAAATATTTGTGAGATTATAAATAAAATAAACTCCTAAATAAATTAAGATTTTCATTATTTTAGAATCTAAATACTTATTATTCAAAATCTCAGATAATTATGACATCATATATCAAATTAGAGTTATAAAGTATCCATTAAATTTCTTTAACTAATTAAATAATATTTTAATTCTAAATTAATAGTTATCATCCAAAATATTTATGAGATTATAAGAAAAATAAACTCCTAAATAAATTAAAATCTTCATTATTTTAGAAGCTCAAATATTTATTATGCAAAATATTAGATAATTATGACATCATATATCAAATTAGAGTTATAAATTATGTTCCTTAAATTTTTTTTAAATAATTAACTAATATTTAAATTCTAAATTAGTATTTATATTTAGCCAAAAATATTTATGACATTATAAATAAAATAAAATCCTAAATAAATTATTTTTTTAATTATCAAATTAGATTTATAATTTATATTTCTAAATTTATTAAATAATTAACTAATATTCAAATCCTAAATTATATATGTAGTGGAAATATTTATTACATTACAAATTAAATAAAACCCTAAATAAATTATAATCATAAATTTATATTACTAAATAAATTATAATCACAATTTTAGGCAGTTAAATTATAATTTTCAACTAATGTAAATCTTAAATAATTTCAAATTGCATTTAATGATTTTCAGCAAAAATTATGCAGCATCATTCAATATACACATGCACTTTTTAAGTTTTACCTAAAAAAAAAAAAGCACATTGACTAAAAATCATACCAACAATAGGAGCACAACAACAAACTCCTTTCTTTAATGACTTGCAACTAAATAACAAAATCCAATGGCAAACAACTCTATCATTCAAAATCATGTATATTAGTGTTGTTGACCACCTATTAAACCATTCGAAAATGGCAAACCAAAACAAAATTTACCACTTAATAAATCATGCAAAAATAATATTTTGAAATAAACTTACCACACTACCAAACTCAATACATCAAAAACTACCACACCACCAATCAAACTCACCACCCTCTACTTTCACTTGAAAAAAAAGAATAATTATTATCACAATATTGATGTATACAGAGACATTACAAGAAAAAAAAACTATTTAGAGATCAATTTTTAGTTACTAAGTAAAATTATTGCTAATTGTGATCAAAATAGTTATCAAATTAGAGTTTGATTGCTAAATAACTACAAAATAGAAGTAATGATTGAATTTAGTGACCAATTAAGATAATTGGTATCTACAATTAGCTACCAAGGTTTTAGTGACCAATACTATTAAATTCTAAATTAGTCTCTAAGTTGATTAGATACCAATTTAGAATTTAATAGCATAGGTCACTAAAACCTTAGTAGCTAATGTTAGATACCAATTATCTTAATCTAATTGGTTACTAAATTCAATCATTACTTATATTTTGTAGTTATTTAACAATCAAAATTTAATTTAGTAACTATTTTAATCACAATTAATAACTATTTCATTTGATAACTAAAATTTAGTCTCTAAATAATTTTTTTATTATAGTGAAATCACATATAAACAAAAACAAAATACTATAGTAGAGACTCATAATCAATTACCTAAACAAAACACACATAATCGATTAATATAATCAGTTATTTCTTTCTTTTGTAAAAAGGAAAAAAAAAACTTCAAATTCATTATCATAATCGATTATCCATCTCATCTCTAACGTATATAAGAGACACTAAAGTCCTTTGCAAATTTCACCTTAATGTCGTCACCATCTTCCAACTACAAAAGGTCAAACTCCTGTTCATGAAGGCACCACAACGTAACTTCAGAAATTCAATTTGTGTAGGTGAGTGACCTTCAACATTCATTCTGTTTAACAATGCAAACAGGAACGCAAGGTCCAACAGGAATTTTGCATGCATGCACAGTGTTATAAGGGACACTTATGCACAAGGAATCTTTGAAAATTTTGAGCCACCACCATGAAAAAGCACAAGGTTAACTGTGTGATTGCATATTTTGTCCGTTGTCTCTCTGATCCCTACTTCATAACCCTGCAAAGATGAGAATGCGACGTACCCCTACATTTCTGTGCCTGTAAATCATCTTAAATCATAGAATCGAAACACATTCCCTCTCGCGTTTATGTCGTTGTGAACAGTCCAACTACGAAAAAAAACAAAGGTGTAAAGATACTACTAGTGCCTCTTCTTATTACCACCATAAACCACCACTGTAAAGGCACACATCCAACAAAAGCACACCACTGCAACCCACCACCAGGCCCACCAAGGCTTCTCCACCATTAATGTTGCCACTAACACCTCCTACCACCACTTGTTCTCTACGTTATAATTTTTTTATTTGTGTAATAATTTTAATATAATTTATAAAAATATATGTTAGAAATTTCTTTCAATAAAAATGTATACATGTTAGAAAATTATAGATTGGATATTAAAAATTAATATGTTAAATAATTTTTTACGAAAAAATATTCTAGAAATATACGATAAAAATGCAAATATATGTACAAAAAATTATTAAAAAGAATACAAATCAAGTAAAATTTCAGGATAACACACTTTGGAAATATATATTAGAAATGATATAAAAGTTTAGGGAAAAACTGTTTAACTTAGATTTACAAAATTGATAAATGTTAGATTTTAATTAATTTAACGTATTGTTCCTTTTGGAATCATCCTTTATCCTTTATTTGTGTGATTAAAATTTGTGATTTGAGTATCTTGTAAAAAATGAATATCATTTTCTAGAATGTTGTACGTGTTGAATGTATTGATATTGAGTTTAAGAGTTTTTGGTTCCCTACATATTGTATTGTTTAAGTTTCGGAAGTTAGTATTTTAGATGTTATCCTATCAAGATTTCGTCATATATGTTATATATTACATTGAGTTGAGTGAATTTCAGTTTTTTATTTCAATTTCAATATAAATTATCTCTTTTAACCATCTTTATGTTTTCTTCAATAATAGAAAAAAGTTATATTATTTTTAGTTTTCATTTTAATACTAGTGTTGATCGTGTTTATTTTCAAAAGTAGGACAATAAGAATTATTTTTCTTATAGGCCAGATAGTTGATTTAATGAAGAAAATTAAACAAGTTACACAATTGTAACATCTATGCCATGAGAAACACTAGATTTGTGATTGTCATAAACCCTCAATTTGATAGGGCATCACTTAATTTATTATTTTTTTTTTTTGTCCTAGTTCAATCAAATGTATCTATTTTAGTATCTGAGTGAGATCATGTGAGGAAATTAGATAAAAATATCACTTGGCAAGATATTTTGGTAAGCTATTTTATTCACATCATGTAATATTAGTATTTAAATTATTGAATGTTAATTATTTATAATGTATTAAACTTGTTTTATTTTATAAACAAACTTTGAGTTTAAGAGTTTCAATTTCATCTGGACTAAGATATTGGTGTTAGAATGTTATTATCAGATAAACAAATCAGTTTAAATATTGAAGCTTATACTGATGTTGATTGGGCTGGTAATCCAAATGACAGAAGATCTATATCGAGCTATTTTACTCTTGTGGGAAGGTAACTTGGTGACATGGAGGAGTAAGAAGTAGAAAGTGATTGCTCTTTCAAGTGCTGAGCCTAAATTTTGGAGAATTGCCAAAGGTATAACTGAGGTCTTATGGATCAAAAAATCAATAACCGAGATTGGTTTTCCACCACAACTATCAAGTCAGTTAAAGTGTGATAACAAGGCAGCAATAAGTATCTCAGAGAATCCTGCATGACAAAAGCAAGCACGTTGAAGTGGACAGATACTTCATCAAGGAGAAGATTGAGGATAGCAGTATTGACCTCCCGTTTGTAAAGTCAAAAAACCAGTTGGCAGACATTCTCACCAAAGTTGTTACAGGCAAAGCATTTACCCGTGGCCTTAGCAAGCTAAGCATTGGTGATCCCACTGCTCACCTTGAGGGGAGTGTTAGAATATTATTATCAGATAAACAAAAAATCAGTATAATATTAAAGATAATCAAGGAAATATCAGAGAATATCATAGATAAATCAAGGGAGTATAATATTAGAGATAATTAAGGGAGTATCAGATAATATTAAAGTAAAATATCAAATATATTTATTTAGAATAATTTCTATATTTAGTTCCCTAGAATTCTATATTAAGTGAGCTATTATCAACAAAGAAAAGTACATTCAAGAAAAATATTCTTCCATGTCATCATATTTTTTGTTCATTTTATTCATAGTTATCATATCTTTGTCTAACATTTTCTAACCCTCGATACCAGGTAAGAATTGTTCTCGATATCTATTTTACTTTTATGAAAATGTAAAGATAAGTCTCCTTGTGACAAAAATATGATATAGATAAGAAGACATGTCATTTATTTATTCAAATTTGATAAGATTCTTTTTCATGACAAGTTTGTTTATGCTTGACATTAAAGTTCATTGAAATATGTAATGGAACTAAACCACTAAATTGTATTACATATTGATGGAAAATAATAAAGAAAGTTCATGACATCTAGTGAAAAAATGTTACTCGGTTACAAATTATCCTAAAGAGAATACAACTTATTGAAAAAGAAGATAATTGAAAGAAAGGTAAAGAGACTTATAAACACATCTTGTGGTGAAAGGATTCTTTTTATCCTCCATCTCTACCTAGTTAACATGAGAAGTCAAAGTAAAAAAACAAATAAATATTAAAAAATCTGATGTCAAAGTTATACAACTTTAATGAAATATTGTTAATAATTTATTGTATTATTGTTTACAAGACCCCTATACCAATAGAGCTCAAATGACTTTTTATCTCTTAAAGTCATCAAGACATATTAATTACAAATAAGTGTAATAAGTGTGCTCAAATGACTTTTTATCTCTTTAGGTCATCAAGACATATTAACCACGAATAAGTGTATTGAGAGAACCCTAACTATTTTGGAGGATTTGTGAGTAAGGACGGAGCAACTAAAAATTTCATAAGGTAATATTATTTAATATTACATTAATAAATCTTTAACATGACTTTTTATGAAGAGACACTGAAAATAATATTAAATGATTACACTCATTCGTAACCATATACATTATTTAATAACGTCAACATGTTTTATAACCATTAACGTAATTAAATTTATTAATTATTCTATATAAATTAGTTAACCATAAGAAAAATCAATAGAATATAACATGCTTGATAAGTAATTTTGTTTCTTAAATGTGCAGCCAAAAGTTTGGTCAATAAATCTTTAGATCTTAATATTTGAAGTAATTAGTTTTTTATTCTCAATAGAAAATACCTATATTAAAAAGTAAGAGGAATATTCAGAAAAGCATCAACATTTTTAAAACTCATCCGTGTTAAACTCTAAAAATTAATGTCAAAGCAAATGTGATTATATGTTTAAGGACACTGTTTAAGGAAAATTGAATCAATGCAAGTCCCATTTATTTTATTTTTGAAACAGTTGATAATTAAATGTATCAATTAAAATATAAAAATTGTGTTTGCTCAAAGCTTTTAAGACTAATGTAAACTTGCTTATTTAACCTAATGAAATATAACTTTTTATCTTCCAAAAAATATGTGTTCACGCTAATAGTATTAATTGTATGCACTCTTTTATGAATATTATATTAATTTTTGTATTTGTTTGTTTTTTAAAACGGACACTGAATACGATAGAAATAATTTTTTTAAGATTTTAAGAAGGAGGTTGTGGTGGGTGAATGGATAAATGATGAAAGTTGTAGTTAAAATGTACTCGGTTTTAAACTTTTTTTTTTTTTTTTTTTTTTTTTACTCTCTCGTTGTTTTGTAGTTATAAATGTTATTATTTTGGAATGTTATCATATGTTCAATATTTTATTTCTAAATTTATAGTTTTATTATTTTGGAATTTTATGTATGTGCAACATTTTACTTCTAAATAAATTGTTTTTTCGATTAAGTATCGATCACACACAAAAAAGATACCAAAATAATTAGCTCACGTGGCTACTGTTTTCATTATATTGTGTGGTAACCTTCTACAAACTTCAAACACTGATTAGAGGGTGACCTCATTATTAGCAAGTAAATAGTCAAATAATATGATGTAATATTATATATATATATATATATAATTTTATTAGTTACGTGAAATAAAATTAGTTTTAATAAATATTTAATAATTGGTCTTTGATATAACAGTTGTGTGAGATGAAAGATGAATAGTATAAGAAAAAAATAATAAGTCAAGAGTCTACTGCAGGTAGTATAGGTAGTATAGAAAGAGGTCGAAATCATGACGAATAACAAGGCGAGCTTTACGCGTGCAGCGAAAGCACGGACTAGTGACGTCACGGGCGCAACGTCATGAACATTTTTGTATATAAAACGCTCTCGAATTGAGAAACACGGCATTCCTTTCCCGACAATACGGCCATACCTACTCTGATCAAACGCACAACCTTAAACCGCTTTGTTCTTGTCGTTTTTGTTTCTCTCTCGTTTTGCTATGGAAAATAAGAAGAGAGAGGTGAGGGACGATGGCGATCGCGACGACGGCAACGATGAGATGAAGATGGAGAAGTTTTACTCGCTCTTGAGGAGCTTCCGCGACGCACGTGATCGGCGCCGACGGGAATTGATGGAGTTGGAGAAGAACGAGAGCAACCGGAAAAAGATGAAGGCCGCTACTACATCAACCAACCCTAAGGCAGAAGTTGCGTTCGAATTTCAGGACTTTACCACCGATATTCACTTCAGAAAACCACCTTTGGTTTTTCCCAATCCAATTTCATGCGACACAGGCAAAGACATCAACAAAGGTAAGAAGAACAAAGACCAAAACGACGTCGCTCTTGATCTCAAACTCGCTCTCTAGCTACGCGCTTTCAAGACACCACGGATCTTGTATTTTTTCTGAGTTTTTTCTTTCTTCTTTCAAATGGCCGCTTGTACTATTATCGTTTGGTATCGTTCTGTATATATTCCAATCATTCAACTTATTTTGCATAAGTCTATGATCTATAAGTTTCTTTAGGTATTCTCGTCACTATTATTATTATTATTATTATTATTATTATTATTATTATTATTATTATTATTTAAATATATGGAAGTGGTTTCTGACGAATAACGCTTTCTAAAAAAGAAAAAAAAAATATTTTATATAAAAAATAAAAATTTACTTTTCTGTCAAAATTGTAAAATGAAGAATGTATATTTTTAATTATTAACTGAAAAAAAAAAAATGTTCTTCCCGTGTTTCCAGAATGTTTGGTTAGAATAGACGTTAGAACAAAAAAGATTAATTGAATCAAGTTCGTTTAGTACAAAAGAAGTGAAAGGACGCGGATCTGCCAACTAATATCTCTAGCTATGTCCAGCTTAGTTTGGACCCTTCTTGAATGTACCCGACGGTCAGATATTAACTTGGTGGAAATACTTTCCTTATATATATATTATAATAACCTAAAAAATCCCATTTTAAAATTAATATAAATATTGCACGATGTCCACTATATAACAAGATTTATTTAAATCAAAATAAAAAAGATTGTTATAAACATATATACGTGTAACACAACGTACTATTTATGTACATTTTTTATTGAATTACTATCTAGTCACCTATCAAAACAACATTATAATTTATTGGATTAAAATATTAGTTTATTAAAAAATATCCATATCATTTATTTGCCAGGTAATATATATATATATATATATATATATATATATATATATATATATATATATTCGGCATTTGGCCGATACAACCGTAGGATTATTGATTTTAACTATAAATTTTCAGTACCGGTTTTTATTAATACATACAGTTCGGCCATAAATTGGTCGTGATGAGAGTTCTTACACCTAAAAAATAACTAATCTCAAAGACAATACCGTACATTGCAGAATCTTAGATACACAATGCCAACCTACGATGCACAACCCAGGACACTTGATTACTACCCTGGAGATCAAGTTCCATGGGTCTAAGATAACTCTCTTCTCTTACAAAAAAATGCCCTAACCTTAATTCTAGGAGAGAGAAATCTATAGGTAAGTGTCTAGAATAACCTTAATATTAGAACAAATATAATGAATAACATTAAAATATAAACAATGTAAGTTTAAGTTTATCAAATATTATTAATCAAATCAACAAGTATTATTAAGTACAGATACAATAAATCTATTTATCATAATAATATAATTTTAGTCACTAATCCATAACATTTATTTTCAATTTATCTGCCATGTTTCACATCATAAATTAATATTCAACTAACATTACTTAATTTAATTTCGAATAAGGATTATTAAAAAAGATACACATATAAACCATAACGTAATTACATTTTATTTTGTTCAACTCACCTTTGTATTAGAATCATTTCATAATTAAATTGCCTTTTATTAAGTATTTCATAATTAAATTGTCTTTTATTAAGTAGTTTAGTTGCATAACTATTTTTGTTTGACCGAGAATAACTTTGCTTAAGCGAAAACTTTTTCTCGCTTGAGTGAAAATCTTTTTGTTTAAGCGAAAATTAATCCAAGAGCATGTTTAAATTTTATAATAGTCACTTGAGTAAAAATCTTTTCGTTTAAGCAAGATATGCAGAAAAACCAACTGCATTTCTGGTTTTCAAACCTTTTTTACTATCTCAAACATTACTAATCAACCTCGAATAACTTATTTTTCCATATAACAACATACATACATATTCCATCATCTATTATACTCAATTTTATCAACAAATCCAATTATATGAAACAACTCATATCCGATGCTTAACCACTTTCCAAACTTTATTCAATTCACAAAAATCTCATCTTCAATACTTCAGAATACAAGTTCACTTTCAAAGTTTCTCAAACCAAACACATGGGATCAAAAGATCTTATTTTTACCATTGTCATCAACACAAGCTAATGTGATACTTAATTCAAAATAAGTTAGTTTACCTTACTAGTCAAATAGATAATATCAAATTCATGTAACCATCAATCTTAATGAACTTACGATACCAGTCTTGTCTATTTTCAGGTTTCAATTTTAACCACCGACCAAATCTAACTTTATAACTTATAGCATTTTAAGTTTTGAACATTCAAATGAGGTTTTGTACCAAAATTCATCAAACAATCAATTTCAATCCTATCAAGAAAATTAGTGACTTGACCTAAATTCCTTATTGAAAAAATACTCAAAGTCAGCTTCCCTTAACTGATAGTATAGATACACTCAAGAGAGTTTCAAAAACCTAAGAACAACACTAGCACTCTAACTTGCAACACATAGTATTTGATCAATTATTAAACTACACTACCAAGATGTTGGAAGAGAGAGACTCCTCTTGAAGTCTCTTGAGGGCACATGTAACAACTATACACCAAAGACTTCTGAGCAGCCTGAGAGAACCTACAACTATCACACCAAAACAGCTTTTATGTCATGTTACAATTATTATTATACTTATTATTACAATTACAATTACTATTATTATTAATATTGTAATTATAAATATTATTATTGTCATTATTATTATTATTATTCTTTTTATTATTATTATTACTATTATTATTATTATTACCACTATTATTATTATTTTCATTATTACTATTAATATTATAATTATAAATATTATTATTATTGTCATTATTATTATTATTGTTATTATTATTATTATTATTATTACTATTATTATTATTATTACTATTATTATTATTATTATTATTATTATTATTATTATCTCTGACCGAATTTGTTATTGAATTTGTAATCGAATTAGTAACCAAATCTATGACTGAATGGGTGACTAAAATTAGTGACCGAATGTGTTTGAATCAGTGATGGAATCAGTGACCGAAATCAGTGATCAAATCTGTGACTGAATTTTTTAGTCACTGATAGTGACCAAATTTTTCTGTCACTAATTTCAGTCACTATTTAACATTTTTCTAGTAGTGTATGTATGTAGTATCTTGAATGTAGATCTGTATGTAATGTTGATTCTACATACGGATATAAATTTATATATAATTCTATTTGTAATGTTGATTTTTGAATATGAATCCGTAAGTAAAATTTTATATGTAATACAAATTTTACATATAAATTTTCATTTATATGTAATTTTCGTAAAAAAATTATGATTTTTTATAGTATTTTAGATTAATGCAAAAATATGAAAAATGACTTTTGTCTTTCTTAACCAAGTTTTTTCTTTATATTTAATCAATAAGTATAAAAAATATTTTAGATTAATACAAAATTGACTTTCTTTTTGGTTAAGTCTCAAACCTAATTTTGAGTAATACAACGTATTGTTTTAATGTTATCTTAATACTTTAATATTATCTTAATGCTTGAACAATACTTCTCCTCTTTTTAAGAAAAATAATTAATTTAATTTTTTTCTCACTCAAATTATCAACCAAGACTTAAACAAGTAACGATAATGTTATGACATAAAATTAGTTGTCACCGTTTGCATATATATATATATATATATAATGCACCGCATAGAGGTTGTCCTGTTATCATATCTCAATAGTATGCACGCACACATGTTGTCATGCCTAGCTAGATATTTATAAAAAATTAAAAGGAAGTGTATTTTTACAATGTATGGTTTTTATTCAATTAAAATGATATATTAAAATCTTTGAGTTAAAATTTGAAATGTTGAAGTAGTATTATTAAGATTGATGTCTGTGAATAAAATAAAAACTTATTTTGATTGAAATTATAATTTATTAGTCTTGGTTTATTTTGTGCAGTCTTTAGTACTTATCAATATCTTAAATATAAGTTAGAGGATAAATTTTAGATAAATAAAATTGTATATAGATGAAAAATAATTTATTATAACTATCTTAAAAGATTAAAATATTTATTTTTCATTTGTTTTTAAACTTTTTCATCTTTATTAATCTATCCAATAAAAATAAGATGATAAGCAAGAGCCAATTGTCATGATAAAGATATAATTAAAAGAATAAAAGAGAAAGAAGGACTGAAAAGACTATTCTTTTATGAATGATACATTACTAGAATTTTTTTTGTTTGACTAAGTTTTGGACCAAAATGAACTCAACTACAACCTGCATGATGAGTATGCACATGTTAAGAGAGTTATAGAGTTTATAAACACTAAATGCAAGATTTGAACAATATGAAACTTTGGAACATGTGTATGTGTAGAAACTACAAGTGCAATTGTACTCTAAACATTTTATTCACATATCTCTTAGACCAATAAGTGTTAGGAGCTCCTATATCTATAAATAAAAGTTTACCCTTACTCTTCTAATTACTTTGAAATTGAATAAGAATTTGACTATGTATTCTACTTGTTCTAATACTTTTAAAGTCACTTAACCTCGGAGTAATATTCTCCTAAATTCACTACTATAAAACTTTCTTAAAAGTGAATATCCTTCTTAAGATTCTCTCAATAAACTTGAGAAAAAAAAAATTAAAGTTTTATTAAAATCTTCCCCTGCCTCTAAAATTTTTTTCCATCAATTCATTTTATAATTATTTAAGTATTTATTTATTTTGATAGAAGAATCCTTTAGGATATGCGACATTTTAATGTGAATTCTTAAATATTTTGGTCTTAATCATCTATTACTTTTATTTTTAATCTAATGGTCATTGTTAGATATTTTGATGTTTTCGTATATACAAGTGTTTATAGTGTATTCTTTTTCAACTTTAGTAAGAACACTTATTTACATGGAAATATGCAAAATATTAATAACAACTTAAATTAAGATTAAAATTAATGGATGATTAAAATTAAAATACTTAAAGAATTTAAATAAATTTTCATAAAGTTATCAATCCGTAAAAAAATTCCCGTAAAAGATAATCTTAAAATTTATGCTAGAAGAAAATTAAACATTTTTTTTTTAAGAATTGAGCTTAAGGCCGGAAACAGATAATCTAAAGAAGAATTGAGTTTGGATGTCTGGAAAAATATCCCGATAATATTTATAATTAATGTTTCTGATTTCATTTTTTTCTTACCCTCAAATCTAAAAGAAGAATATGAAGAATCATAATTGAAAGATAAAATAAGTGCTTTTTGTATAATGGACCACTTTGTCAGGCAGAGAATTGAGAATATTGCCTTTTAATAAGATTATATTCTTCGATAATTTATTTAATAAGTTATATATATATATATATATAACTTTATTTGATATCATCATTTAATTAATATTACCCTTTAATAAATAAAAATAATGTATTTATTTAATACAATAAATAATTGAATAACTTCTTTTATTTTAAAATAAATAAATATCTTTTTTTAAATAATGATTACATAATTTGTAATATTATTTTTATAAAATCATATATTTTTAAAATTATATTATTTTTTATTTTTTTAATTAATTACTTATAAAGTAATAAAATTATATAAATACTTTAATATAATAAAATTATAAATATACATGTACTTTAGTACATGTATGTTGTTAATAATAATAAATAAGAAATTATTCATTTTACTAGGTAGAATCGGTGCTTCGCATTTGTATTCCAAAAAAATTAAAGAGAGTTTATTATATATATATAATTATAAAATTTTCTTTCAAATCATGAAAAAAATAGTAAAATTTTGAGAAAAATTAACTTCTAATTTCATTAGTTAGCAAAAGTTATTTAAAAAAAATCAAAGTAAAAACCAATTATATTTCATTATTATCTTTAAAGACTAAATGAAGCTTGTTTTTATCTTGGAACAATCTTGACGGCACATATTTAAGGGGGGAGAATATTCTTATCGAAGAAGATAGTATTCCCCACTACTCTTGTTCGTAAGAAAGAGGAAGTTATGGAATCAATAATAATTTTTTAACAAAAGTTAATGATTCATTCAAGTTCTCAACAAAAATTCATCCCTTGAACTCTCTCAAAAGACATTGATGGTTGGAAAAAGTACTGTTTTGCTTTTTCGATTCCACCACTCATAAAGTTACAACCTAGTTACGATTCAGACTATGAAACATACCAATCATCATTATGTACACAAAACTAATAATAAGTATTTAATTGATGGAAATAGTTAACAAAATCTGTTAGTCATTAATGGAATTTTATAATGTTGGTGACGTTTACTTTTCAGAAGAGCTACTCGTGCGAAGAGCTGGAAAATTTTAAATAAAGATTAATATAGTTTTTAAAATTTTAAAAAATAATTAGATAATAATTTAAACAAGTAAGATAACATTTGTATAATTTTACGAATTAATTTAATAATTTCAGAGATTAGTTTAGAGTACATGCCTTATAAATGGACTCAAGTTCAAATATAACGGTCGTTGCAAGGTTGGTGTCAAATTGACAATTCAGAGCATGCTATGATAATTTAAATTATTGATTTCAATTGTTTTTGTCAATTCGAAGTTGATTTTATTTATTTGGATATTTGTAGCCTTTAACAATTGCTTTTCTCAATCATTATTTTGAAAATATTATCAAATTTCTAAACAAGGTTTTTTTCTCTTTCAGCTTAGTAATTTTTGTTAGATTAATATGCAAAAGCTTAATAGATTTATATAATCCCTCAACTTTGCCACCATTACTTTTCACTCTAAAAAATAAATAAAAAGGTCTTTTAAAAATTATAATTGTACATTCTTTTTAGCTTTTTTTTAAAAACAGTGAAAATTAATCCTAATACAAATAGTATTGGTCTTGAAAATAGAAGATACTTTAACCACTGACACATGTATTAATGAATTCATTATAAATTAAGACATGTATAATTGATCCATGTTAGTTTTTATTTTTCACTTATTTTTATAAATTCTTATTAAACTTTAATGTTGAAGAGAAAATAGGTTGTAACGAGAAATCAATACGAACCATTTTCACATATATATTAACACTGTTGACAGTAATAGATATTTAACTATTTTATATACTGTTTTTGTTGGTTTTGATAGTGTAGAAACTAGAAATGTTCATTTTACATGAGACACAACTGTTTCGTTCTTAGATAGCCAAGAAGTAGAAGATGACCCCAGAAAGAAAAGTTATACACAATGAGTTACATAACACAGGCAAAAACTTTCTACACCCCATCACAAATGTGGATTTCTTTCAAATAAATACGATAAGAACAGATTTGGAATTTTGAAATATTTCTGGGGTGCAGGTAAAAGATAATTGGGTGCAGGAAGCTTTTATCCAGAATACAGTGTTGGGGCAAGTCCAATGGGTGCACAATATGCTACCAAGGCAAGTAGGCCTGGTTAATTGGACTGCTTCTTTGTGCACCTCCAAGTCTTTCTTCAGGAACCCCCAAAATTTTCAAAATTGTTCAAATTACTCTTAAAATAATAATGTAGAGATGAAAATGCCCCTGCACCTCCAATTCTGAAAATTATTGTTTCGGAACAGGATATTCCGTAATTCAAAAAACCTGTTCTAGAATGATGTATTTCGAAATTATATATTAACTTTCGAAACAAGTCGTTTCGGAACAAGTTTTTTGAGTTACGGAACATCTTGTTTCGGAACAATAATAAAATGGAAATCCATTTCGGAATACTGGCTTACGAAATGTCTAGTTCTGAAACTCAACCAATAAATTTCAGAACAAATTGTTCTATAATACATTTTCACCTCCTAAATCCATTTCGGAATAATTTGTTCCCAAACATTTCTATTGACTTACGGAATATTTAGTTTCGGAGCTTAATCAACATATTCTGGAATAAGTTGTTCTGTAATATATTCTCACTTCAAATACATATTTCGAAACTAAAAAGACAGAAAGGGTAGTGTTGGAAATTTTTGAAAATTTTGGAGGTGTCTTAAGAAGGCTTGGAGGTGCAGGAAGAAACACTCTATTGTTGATTGTTGTATGTTGAATACATTTCATATTTTTAACTTCTTATGAACACAAGATAGGTCAAATACTCTTCTACAAAAGTGTTTATAAAAATAAGTAATTAAAATAATTAAAACGTCACATTATAACGATTAAAAAGTAATTAAAATATAATCACTATTGTATTAAAATATTTTAGATATGGTAAAAAAAGATAGAATAATTGGCTATATTAGAGTTTCATTACAGGTGTATTTATTTTCAGAACAAATAATTTATTTAATTTTAATAATAACTATATAAATACGATATTACTTTTTATGTCTAAAGATTCACGCAGGAAACAAATAATTAATTAAATCAAATTTTATTTATTTAATATAAATATTTAAAAGTAAAAATGATTCAAAACAATATGAGATTTTGGTAATCATCTTTGCAAACAATATGAGATTTTTGTAAAGGAAAAGTTATTTTTATACGCTATTTTTATTTATAAATACATTTATCATATTCCACAAGTTAACTAGGTTTAAATAAAACTAAAACTTTCAAAAGATTATAAAACGAATTTCAACTTAAAACACAATTTCAAGCTATAAAAGCTAATAAACAACATTTACTTATTTTTACTTAAACAACATTTATTTTATTTCTATCCGTTCCGTTTTATTACTTACTCTATCTTATACTTACCTCTTTTTCTCCCTCTTAGTTATCAAATTAAGTAAAAAAATAGTATTACTCTTGTTCACTCATCCACTGAACACAATCAGAGTGCAAGTTTTAGTGTGACAAGTTTGAACAAAGGATGAGGTTTATGTTTATCTTCTTCCTCCGTTAGAATGGTGTTGATGTATCGGGTTTCAGTTTGCTAAGGTTTAACGTGTAAAGGGGTATTCATCGGCTAACGTGTAATAGGATGGTGTGCAATGGCATAGGATTACAGGATTTGCGTATGTCGTGACTCTTAAATTTTGGAAATTCTGTGTATATAGCTAATGAAAATTATGAGAGTTACTTAAATTATGTACTTACTTTTTGTATCAGTGACAATATAATAATATATATAATTTTTGAAAGTATTATTTTGATTCTCCAAAAATTATTGGTCAAGATCCATTAATGGTCACATGTTATAATTTTCGATGGCTTCCTTCGTAAGTGTAAATTGAATATTTTGCGATTTGAAATTTATTTAAAACAAACCTAAAGTAGATATGTATATATCATAAACAAAGCTAATAATACATGTTGGGTTGGTAACAATAATATATTATATATACAAAGAATTTTACAGGATACAATAATATATCATCCATATATACATCGGTCTCTATATAAAGGCTGAAATAACATAAATTTTTTTTAAGAAAAATCATTAAGACAGTTACAACGAGACACATTAGCTAATCTAACAAGTCTTAATATTGCTAGACTATCTTTAATAAACGATCTTATGTTCTCTTTTATGAGAAGATGTTATCATGATTCTCCACCTTGACACTAAATAATTGAAGATCTCCTATAATTATATTCTTTCTTTCTCAAATGAAAATTAATTTGCTCCAAGTATCATTTATACCTCGATCTTGATAAGGACTTTGTAAGCACATATGTGAGATTCTTCTTTAAGACCATCTTCTTGATTCTAACCTCCCCATACTCAATAATGTATTTCATGAAGTGCATCCTAACATTTATGGGTTTGGTCTTCTCATGGTAGATCTGATGATCAGTTAGATAAATAACACTTTGACTATCAAAGTGAATAGATAGTCACACAATCATGCACAATACCCAACTCTTCCATCATCCCCTTCAACCACAATGTCTTCTTCACCCTTCTCTATTAGGACGATATATTATGTTTGGGTAGTAGATAAAGTCACAATAGATTTCAAGTTGGCCTTCCAACTAAATTTCAAACAATGCTAATACATACCTAGCAATAGACTTTTTGGTATCAACAATACTTGTATAGTTAATGTCTATAACAACTCCGTCAAGGGTAGACCATTTATACATTAGACCAAATGATATTGTTCTATTTAAAAATCTTAACACCCACTTCAAAGCCTCCTAATGAACACATCCAAGATTTGTCATGAACTTGCTGACCACATTAACAACATGCTCCAAACTCGTTCTACTATTACATACCATCTCATACATGATGTTTCCTACTCCATTAGCATATAGAGTAGTCTTCATATCTCTCACACCTTCATCTGTACTAGGAACTTGGGCAACTGAGAGCTTTGTGTGATATCTTACAAGTGTTCCTACAAGTTTAGATTCATGCATTCTAAACCTCTCAATCACTTTCTACAAGTATCCATTTTGAGATAAATGTGATATCCCAACTTCTTGACCCCTCTATATGTTCATCCCTAATATTCGCTCACAAGACCAAGATCCTTCATTTCAATCTCTGAGCTAATTTTTCTTTTAGCTCATTCAATTCATTTTTATATCGGTAAGGATATCGTCTACATATTAGAGCAATAACAACACAAACCTTTCTTCTCTTTTAATTATGTAGACACAACTATCATAACTACTCCTTTAAAACCCCATTTGCCTTAGAAAATCATCAAATATCTTGTACTACTGCTTCAAAATCTATTTCAAGTCATACAATGATTTCTTCAAGCGACACATATTTCCCCTCTCTTCAACAATCCCCTTAAGTTGTTGTAAGTAGACAATCTTCTTTAGGTTTCCATATAGAAAAGTTGTCTTCACATCCAATTGTTCTAACACCATACCGCACTAGTTAACTATTGACATTAAAATTCTTATTGAACAATGTTTTACTACATGCGAGAGGATCTCATTATAATTTACTCCCACCACTTGTGTAATATCTTTTACCATCTGCCTTAAACCTCTGCTCTCTCACACCTAATATTTCCTCCATCTTGTTGAATATCAATTTGCATTCGACAACCTTTTGATTTCTTGGTAGATCAACAAGCATTCGTGTGCGATTCTTCTTCAAAAATTCAAGCTCCACCTCCATGGCAACTTGTCATTGCCGATCTCATACAATTTCTTGAACTTTTTATCTCTTTAATTGTTGTCAAAGCATAACTAATAAGATCAACACATCCAAACCTTTGTGTAGGTTTGATTGTCCTTTTTTTCCTATCACATTTAGGTTGATAGTCGGAGTCAAATTATTATGCACATCTTGTCCTGCTTGAGTAAGAGGTAGATGTTGGTTTAATTGTTTGATACCACATTGTGTGACACCTCTAGATAGTTTGATTCATTATCAAAAGGTTCCACCTCAAAGTTGACTTTCTTCTTACTTTTCTCTAGATCTTTGCACATCATAGTCATTTGAGTCTCATTGAATGTGACATTCATACTAATAAAGTATCTATCCTCTCTAGGCTCCAACATCCAAAGTTTCTACCCCTTCACTATTAGAGGGGGGTTAATTGAATTATCAAGATTTTCAAAAACCATTTATAATAAATCTTTAAATAGTTTATCAATTTTTGAATTTTGTTATCTTTCTTTTAATTTGTCAAAAATGCAAGACAAGAACCAAAGAACAATATCAACAAATTCTTTCTTTTATGAGATTTCTTCCCTTTCTCATTTCTCTCATTCTTTGGACAACTCGACTTGAAGAGTTGTGGCACTTAACTTCCACCCTATTGTCTCATGAATATTGCTTGACTTCTTATTCTTAAACTCATTATTTTTCTTTCCCTTCAATTTCAACAAATTCAAACTCAACCAATTATCCTCTCGCTTAAACGCTTCAAACTTATGAAGCTCCTTAGTCCTTGTTGAGGTTTACATCTTCTCAAGAGTAAAGGTTTGCTCCTTGAATGGCAAAAGTGTTTTTAAAATGTTCATATAGGGGAAGCGTTAAAAAGAAGTAAATATTTATCCTTATCCTCAAGCTTCACCCTAATGTTCTCGTTCAAAATTTTGTTGAAATCCTCTACGCTGATGTAACAATTTTCTCTTTAGTAACTTCCCTTAGTGCTTTATCACCAAGACACAAAATTATGACACTCATGGCTTTGTTGATCATGTTATTCTTTTCTTCACATAAACCTTGACATTTTCATCTTAGTTAGTATAGCATCAACACAACCTTATTGTATCAAAATGATCTCCATCTTAATTTTCCATGATCCAAAGTTATTCTTTTCGTAAAACTTTTCGATGCCAAACTTGGTGGTCATATCTTCAATTTTGCTCCCATAAATGATGTCAATTGTCGGGTTTGTAACAATAAAATGTAAGAAAACACAAGAACAAAATTGAAATAAAATACTTTTATTAACACATAAAGGTTTTATACACAAAGAATCTTACAAAATATAATGTATCGTCTATATATACAACATTCTCTATATATAGAATCTAAACGTGAAAATAACATAAAAACCTTTAAAAAAAATCGTTACAATAATTACAATAAGACATGCTAGACCGTCTAAGTAATCTTAACACAATTATACAATATTACATTTAATAAACAATCTTTTATTCCTTCCATCAAACAATGTTATCGGCTAAACACTTAAAACAAAAAAAGTCTTCATCAAACATGATTTATAACTTATTATAAAAAATACATAAGAAAAATTGTAAAAATTGATTTAAACATAATAAGATTATATTAAATTAAAACACATGAGTTAAAATCTTAAACTCGATCTACTTAGAACCACTGAGCTACTTATTAAATTATCTAATTATGAATATAATACTAAATTAAAAATTTAATTCTTTAATTTATTAAATATTATTATAATATAAGTTTTGAGTTGTAAAAAAATAATGTTAAAATTTGAAAATTTTGAAATTGATAAAATTAAAGAATAAATCAGTGTGACATTTTTATTATTTAACACATTAGGTACTGAAGTCTGTAAGTTTTAATTATGAAATCTCAATCTTTGTTTATTATGGTTTGCTAAATCTATAAAAAGTTTAAAAAAATAATTTTTAAATAATTATTGTTATATTTTTACGTGAATTCAAACGAATCAATTTCTGAGTATATTTAAACCAATTTTATTATAAAATAGGTGAAGATAAATTGATCACCAATTAGGATATGTACATATTGATAATTAATTGCCAAAGTTGAAACAATTAATTCATTCTTAGAAGGTCAAATGGTCAAACTGTTATTTAAAAATTATATTGAAGAAAAACGTTCTTAACAAGATAATTTATATTGAAAGATATGAATGAAATAAAATGCTTAAATTAAACGAGATAAATGAGAAATTTGAGAATGTAATTCATGCAGTAGAAAAAAAAAAATAATGTTGAAACGAGGTTAAGTTAATGACCTTAAAGAGGTAAACCACCGAAATAAGAAGTAGATCGAATAAACGACGACGTACAGAATTTTTGGATCTTTGTCCGCGTTCTATAAATCAGCGAAGGCCTTTCTCCGAGACCACTTCCATTCTTTTCTCTTTGTTGCAAAGAGAAGAGATCTGCCTCCTCCTTCTTCCCCAATCGTATCTCTCTCCCTCTCAAGGTATGTTTCTCTCTCTGTTTCCTCTTCTCTTTCTGCGGATCTCCTCGCCATTTCCATCTTCACAACATAATCTCTCCTTTTAATTGTTCTTTCTTTGCTTCGCATTTTTCTGTTTCTCCATCCGTCTGATTTGATCATCTGTTACTTCATCCTAGATTAGTTTCTCCATTTCTTGTATCTTAATTTTGATTTACGATCTGGCCGTGTCCTTGCTCGATCTGCATCGCGTGTCGTGAGATCGCACCATTTGAATCGCCACCTTGTTTGTTTGTTTTTATCTTTTTTATTTATCCATATCTCTGTCAGATCGGAACTTAATTATGGTTTGTCATGGATGAAAGACTGTCTGGCTCCCGTTTATTTTACATGTTGTATATGTTGTTATTATTATAATTATTTTTTGTTTGGATTTGATTTGTTGCGGTTGAAATTTGAATTGAATGGACCGGTGCTGTTGTGAAGGTGATTTGTGGATTCGGAATAGTTGAAAATGGGGCTGTCCTTCACCAAGTTGTTCAGCCGGCTTTTTGCCAAGAAAGAGATGCGTATACTTATGGTGGGTCTCGATGCTGCGGGTAAGACCACCATTCTGTACAAGCTCAAGCTTGGAGAGATTGTCACCACCATTCCCACCATTGGTAAGTTTCATTTTTTTTTTTCTTTCTACTTCGATTTGTATTGACTGATGCAATGGGATAGAATATAGAGAGGACATTTCTAACTATTTCAATTGATGGAGGGATCGATCTATCCAATGTGGGATCAATTCCGGATTTGGTCTCTTTTGCCCATTTCCGTTCATTTGATGTTCATGCTATATTTTTTCCTTCAATTGTACCTGATCTATTTAAGCTAGCTTTATGATCTTCTGGTGCTAGATTAGCCTTGCTCTTCAAGTTTTTAATTATTATATATGGAAAAGAAGAAGTATAGTTTATATCTTGTTCTTTGCTGTCTACTGAAAATGGTATTGATCAATGTGCTTAGCCTAAATGTAGTATATCTATTATCATTGTTGGCATGAGAATGTAATATCTTGCTCTTGTACTAACAGGTGCCTTTTGAGATTTACTAATACTTCATTTAGCGCAGGGTTTAATGTGGAAACTGTGGAATACAAGAACATCAGCTTCACTGTTTGGGATGTGGGAGGCCAGGACAAGGTATTTATTCCCCCTGCATCTTCTTGTCTAACATCTGACATTATAGTACTTGGTTATGGGTGATCTAGCAAACTGTCCACCATTCTTTTTGTTGATCTTTACTTGAAATGCACCACCTACTTTGATCCAAGAATCCGAAAATCAGCAACAAACCCTAGAAAAAAGTGGGGTGATGACAACCAACTTGAACACAAATTTCACCATCCACAACCATGAATGCTTCTGTTAGATCGGTACCAAAATAGTTTATTGGGTAATCAATGTCAGCAAACAAGTTGAATGGAAACTTGGCCTTATGTTTCTGTTTAGATGAACTTTCTAAAACCACTTGTTGGAGAAAAAAAATAAGAAGGAAAAATGAAATAAACTCTTCTAGATTAAATTGGGATTATACATATTAATTTATAAAAACTTTCTTACATTAGTTTCTTCAAAAGTTGAACTTTTTCTTAAACTAATTTTAGTTTCTCCTATAAGTTCTGTGGGAAAAGTTTACTCAAACAAAACCTATGTCTATTTTTTTATTTATTTCAAGACTAGGGATGTACTCAGCCTGGCCAGTGTGATCTCAATCATGCAATTTATAAATTTAGTCTTTACAGGGTTTGTGTATTGATAGCCCCATTAGCTCAAATAGCTTTACCTTTGACCTCGTGTTCTTAATTATATCACTTCGATTTATTTTGAAAACATTTTCTCAGTAGATAGTCATCAGAACTCACCATCAATGTGTTTTTCCCTGTAGATCCGCCCATTGTGGAGACATTACTTCCAAAACACCCAAGGACTTATCTTTGTGGTTGATAGCAATGACAGGGACCGAGTTGTTGAAGCTAGGGATGAGCTGCATAGAATGCTGAATGAGGTAATAACTGGATCAAGAATGAGTGGACATGGAAAGGGTAGCTTATTTCATATCATTTGATCTCTCAAATTAATTCTGGATGTTATTTGATAATCTTACTTTGGTAGGATGAGTTGAGAGATGCCGTGCTTCTAGTTTTTGCCAACAAGCAAGATCTTCCAAATGCTATGAATGCTGCGGAGATCACTGATAAGCTTGGTCTTCATTCCCTCCGCCAGCGTCACTGGTAAACTTGAATGTTGCTGTCAACATTCTTTTCCTCACCGACCTTATCTTTCTGCTTTCACCATTCATTCTCACCTTCATTTTTTCTACATGCAGGTATATCCAGAGCACATGCGCCACATCTGGTGAAGGGCTCTATGAAGGACTTGACTGGCTCTCAAACAACATTGCAAACAAGGTTAATGCCGAATGAGTGGATGATTTGCAAACTGGGCACTTTAGATTACCTCTTGACAGTTAAACTGATGATTTTTCTTTTTTAAATGATTTGCAGGCATAGAGATTTATTAGTTAAAGGATGCAAGGAAGTTGCGTTTACTTCGGCCATCTCCGCGTTTATTTCTTGCCCTACTTAGATTTTCATCGTTCAGCCATGTATTATTTTTCTTCAAAAAGAACAGCGGTCTGTTACTGAAGAATAATTTGAATTTTTTTCCATGTATAACCAAATAGCATTTGTTTACGATTTGATTTGTGAAATCAATTGAATTATATAAAGCCTCGTATTATGTGTACCGTTTATATACGAAACGTCTCTCAAATTCTTACGACCATTGGTATTCGATTGTGTCATGGTCCAATGGCAAATTGGAGGAAAGACGTTGTTCTTATTCCGAAACCATCTCTTCCATTTGGATAGTATTTTGGGCAGAAATAGAAGTATAATATATACATGTAGTTACACTCAATTAGGTAAAATCAAATTCTAGTACAAGCCATTAATGAATTGAAAATGTGACCTTTTAATGAATGAACCAATATACAATCAGGATTAGCTTGGTGACTTGTTGACAGCCTATTCCTACAACTGATATATATATCACCAAGAAATCAATACTACAAAATGAATTCCCAGAACAGTTAAAGATTGCATGACAGTTAGATGCATTTTTACTACTTCCAAACAGTTATATTCTACAAAATGCTTTGACAACTTGTGTGCAGCGGATCCCCGGAAACATAGATGATGACGGTGGCACCAATAACCTCCAATTACGCAGAGTGCGTAATCTTTGCTATAACGATACATTAATCGGGGTCTGCCCCTTCTCAATCATCTCCCAGAAACACTTTTCTGCTTCCTCCAACTTCCCGGTATCACAAAGCAAGTCAAACAACACGTCAGAAACCACGGTATACTACCTAATCAAGAACATACAGGAGGATGGTGTATTCGGAAGGCACCCCTCAATCATCATCCTCTTGTGCAAGCTCCAAGAATCACTGAACCAGTAAAATACCCCACAGAACAAATTGTAAGTAGTTGCATTCGGACTACGCGATCACATCCGGCGACAAATCCCGGTCACGCATTTCATCAAGCGCCTTACAACCTTTCTTAATTTCCCTACCCTTACCCTAAACATCCCCCAAACTATTGTACGTAACATCAGGTCTGTATATAATTTTAAATATTTATATATTAATAATTGATTGAATTGAATAGATATTTCATAATTAAATCTATCTTTTATTTATTTATTTTACCTATGTTTTAACACCACAATTCAAACTTAATATATATATATATAATCAATTTTATAAAAAATATTTATTTAATTCTTACACTCGCTTATATATTTATAATTTAAGTATGATATTTTTAAGAAACTCGACGACTATCTTATGAAGTCATAATTGCTTTCAAAAGAGAGTTCTTTCATCTAACTCTGAATACTAATACTCTTTTGTTGTGCTAATAACTCACAAACATACATGCAATTGCAATTAAATTCTTTTCTTCTTTTTCTTTTTCCTTTTCTCCCTCTCTACGTAGGAAGTAAGGGTGCAGGCTTACTCCAACTAAGTTCACTAATTTTTATTACCTAAAACAATCTTAAATAATTCAATTAACATAACTCTAAAACCTTTCGTAGCATTTATCTCCACAGTTGATCATTAACATCTTCCAATTTAACCAAAGTTACGTGTGTAAGTCATTTTTTTTACCACAATGTCTTTTGATCAAACTTTATAACTCATAAATGTTAGATATGCAAGTGTGTGGGTGAGTAAAAATGAGAAAGTTAATATAAATCTAATGTCTTAAGGTTTTAGGTAAAAGGTGATGTCAATTTCTTATGTGAGTTTTGCTCGGTTTTCATTCTTATTTAATTTTCTCAGTATTTTTTCCTTCAATTTTTCCAACAAGGTGGTATTAGAGCTGATGGTTCATCTTTGTGATCGGCTTAGACGAGTACAATTTAATCTTTGTATCGAAAGTCTTCTTGACAAATTTTAAGCGTATCCCATTATGATAATGATACTTTAAAGAGTTGTTTGTGAGGTACTCGTGTTTAAAAATGTTTCTCTCAAGGAGGAGTATACCAATGTGGAAGAGTTTGAGAGGAAAATTGTTATGTATGCAAGTGTGTTATATAATATTGTTATATGGTTACATACAGTTACATGTATATATATAAGACATTTTCTATGTTTATGAAATGAGTGAATACTATGTCATTTTTATAAAATAATATACATTCATCTTCTTATCTTTTCTCTCTCTTTTTCTCTTTGTAAGACTTTACACGGTAATCACAACTATTTTTTCTTCACAGTAAAATGTCGATCCAATCTTTCCCTAACTCTTCCAATAACACCTCTGCTTCTTCTTCCACTCTTTTTCAACCCAACCCACATATCCACAACTTGATGATGAAAATTTCATACTTTGGCAACAACAAGTTCTTGTTGTCTTTCGTAGCCTCAAACTCATCTTCCATACTAATCACTGTCTTGTGAAATGTCAGGATACCAAGCGGATACTTTTGCAAGGAAAAATTAGAGATAGGCTCTACGTTTTCCTTCTTTTTGTCAACTTTTCAACTCTTTTGCATATAATACTACTTTGTCATCTATGCTTGATCCATATTAGTATGGCATGCTTGCCTTGGACATGCATATGCTAAAACTATTAGAACTGTGATGAATATGTGTAATGTTTCTTATCGTGCAAAACTTACTTTCTATGATACATGTGTTATAGCCAAAATGCACCAGTTATGTTCTCATCACTCTAGCGCTGTTTACATTGAATCTTTGGAATTAGTTTCCATGGATATATGGGTTCTGCACCTCAAACTGTTACTAATGATCTATATATATATATATAGCTTTCATGGATGTCTTCTCTAAATATATATGATTGTATCTTATTAATTGTAAATCCCAATTTCTAAGTATTTTTAAATGCTTTGAAGTCTTTGCAGAAAAACAAATTGGCCATAGGATACGCAGTGTGCAATCTGTTAACGCCAAAGAACTTTTAGTTATAACTTCATTTTTAAATGACCATGGCATCCTTCATCGATTAACCTGTCTACATACACATCAACAAAATGGGTCTATAGGACGTGAATATAGACATATAAATAAAATGGGTATAGCACATCTAGTTGGTTTATCCTTGCCTATAGTTTTTTGGGGAGAATTTTTCTTCACTTTAGTTAATATTATCAATGCTTTCCCAACTCCAGATCTTCATAATCAAAGTCCTTATGAAATATGTTAAAAAAAAGAAACCTGATTATAGTCATTTTAAGGTTTTTGGATGTGCTTGCTATCATTTGCTTAGACCATATCAAAATAGAAAATTTGATTTTCATTCTTCTCTATATTAAGAAAAACATACATCTCCAAAAATGTTAAATTTTTCTTTTACTTTATCCTATAATCCATTTATTTTGAATGCCAAATCTAATGATTTTCAATCTAGTCAGCCTTGTACTTTAACTCTTATCAATTTTGCACCGTTACCTATTGATTCTGGTATACAATCTTCTGATGTACATAATGATATCATGTCTATATCAAATATTATTCCTTCTTCTCCTTCAACTCTTCCTGTAGCAACTGTAGACTTACCATCTAAGTCGTCACAAAATCAACATTGCACACCTGATGATAGTTATTCTCCACCTAACACTCATCATATGGTAACATGTGTTAAAGCTGGAATCTTCAAACCGAAACTGTTTCATGTTACCTCTTCTACTCCTTTTTATGAGCCAACAAGTTACAAGCAAGCCATGCAAAGTCTTGAATTGCTTCAAGCAATGAAGACTAAGTATGCAACTTTTATGGATCATACGTGGTCTCTTACACCTCTCCCATCCGGTGTAAGTGGGTCTTCAAGCACAAGTTTCATGTAGATGGTATTTTCTACGATGTAAGGCACATCTTGTAGCAAAAGGCTTTCATCAAGTAGAAGGATTAAATGATCATGAAACATTTAATCCTGTTGTCAAGCCAACTAAGGTGCGTGTTGTTCTCATCAAAACTCCGTCTTCACGATGACCCATACCTCAAATTGATATAAACAATGCATTTCTACATGGCACACTTGAAGAGTATGTTTATATGCAACAACCACCTGGGTTTACGTCACATGATTCCTCTCTTGTTTGTAAATCACACAAGTTCATTTATGGGTTCAACCAAGCTCCGAGATTGTGGTTCTTCAAGCTTTCAGCTACTTTTCAACATATGACATTCCATGCATCCAAAATTATTCTCTGTTTCTTAAATTCTTGAGCATGAACACACTGCTTGTTCTCGTCTACGTTGACAATATTATAATCACGAGTTGTTCGTCTGCTATCATTCAGGATTTCATCAATGGACTGCGACAACAATTTGCTCTCAAGGTCTTAGGAAGGCTACACTATTTTCTTGGTATTGAAGTATCATGGCTTTCAGATAGGGGACTTCATATATCACAAGCTAAATATATCATTGATCTCCTGCAAAAAGAAAATATGCTTGGGTCAAATCCACAACCTACACCTATGGTATCTTCTTTAAGACTCATTCGTGATGAAACTACTGCTGTTAAGGATCCAAGATTCTAGCATTCAATTGTTGGGAGCTTAGAATATGTCACTGTTGCTTGACCATAATTGTCCTACGTTGTAAACAGAGTGTGTCAATGGAATTGTTAGAAGGTTGTTAAACGAATACTAAGATATCTTTTTGGAATTGTTAATCATGGTCTCTTGCTCCATCCGTCTACCCAATCTCCTTGTTCTTGGCTTTTAGTGATGCTGACTGGGGCACCAATTTAGATGATCGCAAGTCCATCACTAGTTATTGTGTCTATCTTGGACCCAATCTGATTTCGTGCTTCATTTCTACGTTTTTGAAATAAACTTAAATAGTTCATAATCCTACTCTAAGTTTAAGGGGGATGTTATATAATATTGTTATACAGTACGTACAGTTACATGTGTGTGTATAATTGAGAAATGAATTTTAAGCCTATCTCAATCTTACAAAACTGACTTGTAAAATGATGTTTGTACTCACTTATAAACTATTGAAAGGCCTCATCTCTAGGTTTGTACCCACATCGACTAAAAATAAGACCTTTCAATAGTATATATATATATATATATATATATATATATATATATATATATATATATATATATATATATATATATATATAACAATTTTAAATAACTTTATTATATTATTCACCTTTTTAATATAAAAATATCACTATTGTCCAACGTATCTTAAACATCAAGAGGGAAATCTTCTATATTAACAACGTTACCATAACTTTTTCTTGTTTGATAAAACTGCATGACAAAGTCCTAAATTATGAGTTATAAGTTAGTTTATCGAATTAACGGTGTTTAATAAATTATATAATAAACAAGTTGATAAATATAAAATGATAAAAAAAATGTAATTACATAAATTTTATTATATAAATGAAATTTCTGTTTTTAAATAAAAAACTATTATATAAAATTATAAATTTAGATTTTTTTAGAGTAATTATATTCTTATTAAGTTTTTTAGTAATTCTATTTCTTTAAGTTTTAAATTCTTTTATTTAAATAAGTTTCTAATTAAAATGAATTGATCTCATTAAATCCATTAAATTTGTCTTCATTTTTTAAGAATTATTTTCTTTATTTCCTGATTTAAACTAACGTTATATTGAACTGTTCTATTACAATTTTTATTATTTGTAATTTTTATATAACATTGTATAATAGAACATTTGTGTAACCAACAGATGCTAAAAATTATGCAACAACTAATTTTGTCTACAAAATTAAAATATATAATAATAGGTAAAATAAAATTAAAATTAATAAAAAAGTATTAAATACAAGAGATAATAATGGAAAAAAATTACATAAGTTACATGTTAGTTGAAATAACTTCTAACTTGAGAGTTAAACACTTTTCTATTAATCAAGCTAAGTTACATGAAGCATGTAATTAGTTTATTAACCTTACCATACACACTGTTAAAATTATTATGTATGGTTACGATAATGATATAACTATTAAGGTTTTAACTAAGAAATTTTCTTACAACTTTATCCATATTCATCCTTTTAATATTCTTTTTAATCTTTTCTTGCCCTTCTAATCTAAATTATATATAAGAAACTAAATTTTTTTCCTCCTTTTAAATATATATAATCTTTTCGTATAAAAACTCAAATATTTTCCATATTAAAAACACGACAAAATAATTCTATTTAATATTAGAATGTGATGATAACTTACAGTTCCCTCCCCATCCTGATTGCTTTCTTTTTCTATATATTTTTAGTGCACTTGTATATAATTCTTTTCACATAATTGATTATTCTAACTATAATATTTTAAAGAATTTGAGATCAAAACATTATATCTGCATTGGAAGGTTCCACACACTCTTATCTCCTCTTAGTTATGACTGAAAAGTTTTTTTTTTTTTTTTTTTTTTTTTTTTTTTTTTTTTTTTTTTTATTTTTTTTTTTTTTTTTTTTTTTTTATTTATTTATTTATATTGTCAAAAGTTTTACATTATTTATGAATTCGTATCCAAGTGAACAATTTTATTAGAAAAGTTTAAAAGATTCTTTTGTCTTTTTTTTTGTCTCGTCTTGGACATTGTACTTGTCTACCTTCGAGAAATTCAGATGTATATATTCTAATCATAACAAATTTTTGGAAGTTGTTGTGATTATTAGTTCTTAATTACTTACATAGTCAAAATTCGAATTAATGAATATATTTTTATATCTAGTTTTATCATCAAAATCATATAATTTTATAAATACACCTTAATATTATAAAAGAAGTACTTATTTAATAATTAATTATTTTTATATTTTTTTTACTTAAATATTTTATTAACTTATATATATGCAAATAACTAATAATTTCGTATTATTAGAAGAAAAAGACATTAGTTCAAGATTGTTAAAATCTAAAAAATTTGAACTACTTTTAACTCGAGATGAATTAAGTCAAATATTTGACCATAAAATCATTAAAAAATAATTCATGTAGCAATTACATATAACTCTTTTTCAAGAATAATTGCACTTGACAAAGGCAATTATATAGTTTGTTAGACGCGAAATTCATATTATGAAAATATATAAATTTAAATTTAAACTATAGTGTAAATACTATATATACATGGTGGGAGTGCTACTTTTTTTGTATATGAAAAAATAATTTTTGAAACTCAAAAAAAAAAAAAAAAAAAGTGT
>Ga0209700_103193_pt1 | contig 31852 bp, 15 predicted proteins | sample SiratroredBW_FD_187528 | JGI IMG/M metagenome (GOLD analysis project Ga0209700, IMG submission 187528) | Root nodule microbial communities of legume samples collected from California, USA - Siratro red BW (SPAdes) (version 2) | ecosystem: Host-associated > Plants > Roots > Nodule | place: USA...
TCCAAAAATCCTCACCCCTTCCAAACATAATTATTCATAAGACCGTTGTTATACGTTGTTTTGTTTTATAATATTGGTTTACTGGTTTTTATTTATAATTTATTGTTTAATCTCTGAATCTGTTGGATGTAGGCAAAATCATTCCGGCCGACCGATGAGGATGATGATGATTCAGATGATGACTATAGTGATGATGAAGAGTTGCAGTCCCCAATTGATGAGGTTGATCCTTTTGTTTTCTTTGTGGATACAATCAAAGGTAAGCTAAAATGTTTAGTGTTTCCCATTGTCATCATGTGACACACTCACCTTACAAAATAATTTTTACTGTAGTGATACAATCATCGGATCCATTGAGGTTTGAGAACCTCACCCAGACACTTGAGTTCAATTATCAAGCTCTCGCCAATGGTGTTGCCCAGCATGCCGAGCAGAGAAGGGCAGAAATTGAAAAGGAAAAGCTAGAGAAGTCAACGGCTGCCACAACTTCTTAAGCTTCTGAATGTACATTATTACTGTTGCTTATTTTATTCTCAAGTTCTCAGATGTTACCCATTCTTTAGGAGAAAATCAGAGGGTTGCCTATATTTGAGGCATTTGTGGGCTTTGTGATCATCAGTTGGTCTATGATCATGAAGAGTTTGCAGTTTTGAAGTGCTTGGAGATCTGTGCATAGAAGCTCCTATTGACTATGGAGAGGCTGATGCATTGAGGAAGATGTGGAGTTAGCGCTTTCTCCAAGTTTTAGTTCATCTTATTGTTTGGTGCTCTGGGCTGTCTTTTTGGAGTAAAGTGCCCATTCTTGCCAAGACTGTGTTGTTCCCGCTACCCCTTTTTCCCTTTTCCCTTTCGCGGGCTCCTTTTATAGTCTCCATCTATGTGCCAACCGTATTATGTTTCATGGGTACCAGTTCTGTAATATTTGTTGCCTGTCACATAGACAGGTACGTAGGGTCGCCAATTGCTTTATTGGTAATTTTTGGTGAGGGATGATATAAAAAATTTTGTTTTTTACACCCTTTTTCAGTAATTATTTTTTGGTTGAGAGTATAGTCCATGAGTATTGATCAAGGTATCAGTTTTGGGTTATACAAATCTTTTCAAGGGTCCCATAATGCAGGTTGTAAAACAGTAATGCTCATTCATTATATAATATTTCGTGGGAAGAAAGAAATCTGCTCGATTCATGTTTGGCGGGAAATATTGTTCTCTTTCTAATTTGTTTTGATGAGAATACGCAACACAGAAAAGTATGACAGAAAAAAAAATTATTGTTTCCAGGAGTTTTTATTTATATACAAGTTTTTTAAACAGCTGAAGTCGATATTTAGTAATATTATAACAAACTGTTGGAACGCTGATATTTTTCATGGTCTCGACCCACCTGTTTACAATGATGTTGAAGGAACTCCTGCAGGAAATGGAATATGTTAAAGAAACAATACTAGTGTGGCGTTGCCGGTAGATATATTTTGTCGTCTATTCTTATAATGTAACTCGAGTTAACTTGATGAGTTTTTGTACACTGCCGACGTCAAACAACTTTTTTATTTGCTAAATTTGTGAGTACTGTAAAGTAAGGATTGACTTTCTTAGAATATAAATCATATCAATTTGTGCGTAAATTATTCTTAAAATAACGTGTACGAAACGTTGCGCTATAATACATCGCTTGTCACATTTCCAGTAAACTTCTTTGAAACGTCACTACAGCGATTGGAAATTCAACTTTCAATTTCCCGATTTTGGTATCTACTTAAAACGGAATTTTTTATTAATGGACTCTTCGAATAGTTCAGTTCTTCTACAGTTGTATACTCTCCTTAAAAGTTGATATAATGTGATAGGAATCATGCCTTAAAAATGTTTTCGTGCTTTAATCTTAAACTTTATGTCAAAAAATCATTGTTTTGTCACTTGTTAACATAATTATTATTTTTCTAAATATTTGGATTTAAGTATTAAATATTAACTAATGGATAAATAATTAAATTATTTAACTTGATCTGTAAATTATTATTTATAATATTTCATAAATATAGGATTGGTTTTAATAATCTTAACAAATTAATCTTAACAAATTATTATTATTATTATTATTATGCCAGTAAAATTATTAAATGTATATTTCTTGTAAAATAGAGTTAATCTTTAAATAAAAGATTAGTAAGCTCATACTCTTAAATCTATCTTTGAATAAAAAGATTACACTTTTTATTTCTCTTTTTATTAAGCAGATTCCATATGCAACCAAACTCAAATCGATTTGTTTGCTTATTAAATGATGGCAAATTTCTTGCAGTAGAGAACACAGAGTGAGAGTTTTAAAGCTATGCATACTCTGAATCCCCTTTTTATAGCTATGCAATTTTCTCTATTTCTTTCCCTTTTTGGTTGCCATGCATTATAAAAAAAAAGCAAATTCACTCAGTCAATATATATATATTAAATTCCATAAAATTATGCGTTCTAGATATATTTAATCTCCCTTAAGAGACTCACAAGGTGTGCTAAAGATGTCCTTGGATCATATCGAAACAAAAACCATTTTTAGTGAGAAAAATGCCATTTCAATAAAGATTTGTAATAATTTTTTAATATATCCTTGACATCAACACATGATTAAAAGCACGTTCATTTATATTCTAAACAATCTAAAACATGTTTGAATCGTCAAATTTTAGTTTCGAGAATATGATACGAGATTTATCCACACAATAATACATTTTTGGGTATATTCATAACCAAAGTGTGTCCAACACGATCCTAAACGTGACTTCAAGGGAAAAAAAAGACTTTTAATCAGTCAAAGTATCCATCTATTCAGAGTATAAAACATACTCTATAAAATAATAACCCAATCACTCCCTAATCCCAAAACATTTATTTTGGGTGCAGAAAGAAAGCATGGGTAGTTATCACGTGCTTCGCGTACACCAAGAAAAGTAGACTTTTAATTAATTAATTAATTAATTATTATTATTTTAACAGATAAATAAATTTGTTGTAACTTTCTTTTTCAGAAAGAAAAAAAAAATATAATTATCCAAATTCCAAACGGTCACTCCACCGTTTTCTCTATATTTACATATATATTACGATTTTTATTTTCTATCACTCAGCAATTGATTCTCCATTCTCGTGCTGGCGCGTGGACCCCAACCTCCTTCTCCCTCTCTCGAGTCTTCTTCACTCTCCCAACAAACACAGACACTCGCTGCATCGCGTGACAACCACGACCATGGAGATGCTTCGCGGAAGCAGAAGAACAATCTTCGTCTCCGCATGCGTCTGGTTTCTTCTGTTACTGTCACCGTCACCGTCACCGGTGAGTGTCGTTAGCGCTGCCCACGGCGTCTTCAACGTCAAGTGCAAGTACCAGGACCGCTCCCTCTCCGCCTTCAAAGAACACGACTACCGCCGCCAGCTCTCCCTCCTCGCCGGAGTCGACCTCCCCCTCGGCGGAAGCGGCCGCCCCGACGCCGTCGGGTCCGTCCGTTGCTTGCTATCAATGAATTCCTTCTTCCTTTCTTCAATTTTGGTTCGATCATCTTCTGAACTGATTTGTTGTGTTTGTGTTTTTTGTTTGTAGGCTTTACTATGCTAAAATTGGGATTGGAACTCCTCCGAAAAATTACTACTTGCAGGTGGACACTGGCACTGACATTATGTGGGTCAATTGCATTCAGTGCAAAGAGTGCCCCAGCAGAAGTAGCCTTGGTGTAAGCTTTTCGTCTTTTTAGGGTGTTGATAGTGTGAGACGTTGTCATTTAGTATTTGAAAGCAGTAGAAATTCATAGAAAAAGTCTTTGAAAAATGCAGTCACATTTTAGTCTAAAATTCAAAATATCTTATAACTCAAGGATGATATTAACATAATTTTAGGAGCACAAATGACAATGAATAGTTAAGTTTAGAAACTGAAGTCACGACATTGAGATTTATTTTGAATTTTCGTATTTTTAGTTTAGCTTAATGTTACTTTGCTGCCTTCCTCACTTGGCTAACGTGGTTGCCTAGGTTTATTTTGTTTCTGTCCATTTTAAAATTAGAATTGATTAGAACTTGAGTTTAATAAGATTTAATTGCTAGTTTTGTCCCTATAGATATACAAGCTTTACATTTTAGCTCCTACACTTACAAACTACAAATTTTGGTCGCTGCATTCATACTTTTTAACTCATTTTTTTCCTTATACATACACTTATGAATCCATTTTAGTCCTTACAATTTTGGATGACAGAGACTCAACCGGATTAAAAGTGTATGTGTAGGGACAAAAGTGAGTAGCTTCTAGGTGTTGGGATTGAAACGTAAAGATGTGCAGGTACAAGGAAGTGAGTAATTAAACCTGGAATCTATGTACTGTGTAGAGAGTTTTTACATTGTTTGCCATTCTGAAATCATGTTAGGGATGATTTTAAAGATAGTTATTGTTAAAGTCTACAAACTAACCTTACATGGCAGTTTCTGGTTAGTTGACATGTAAAAACCTTTTACACTGTCAGAGAATGTACTATTTTTACTTTTAGAACGCAGGGTTAATGTGGTATTTTTTGGGTTCACTAAGTGCTTGTTCTGTAATAACGTAGAAATCTATGTTGGCTGTACAATCAGGTTGAAATCAACATAAAAACAACTCTTTGCTGCTTCAGAAAACCAATGAGTGCACATCAACTTGTTACCAATTACCAAACACACCATGAGTAGTTGGAGCCAAAGAGAATAAAGCATAGAAGGATGTTTTTTGCTTTGTTACATTCTGTTTATGTGCCAAACACTTCCTTAGGTGCATTCTAAGTCTGCGAGATCATCATTCTCTTACCATGTATCATTTTATTTGTGCCTTGGTAGCTATGTGGGTCAACCTTGTCTTTTACTGTCCTTACCATGTATGTTCTAGTTGTGTGCCTCCTCATGTTAACACTGATGTTTTTATTCATTTGAATTTCGTTTCTTTTGGTATCACAGATGGACCTTACACTCTACGACATAAAGGAATCCTCCTCTGGTAAATTGGTTACCTGTGATCAAGAGTTCTGCAAAGCGGTCAATGGAGGTCTTCTGTCCGCATGCACTCCTAATATTACCTGTCCATATCTGGAGATATATGGTGATGGGAGCTCAACTGCTGGTAACTTTGTAAAGGATATTGTGCTTTACGAGCAAGTGTCTGGGGACCTCAAAACCGATTCAGCTAATGGAAGTATTATATTTGGGTGAGGTTTCATGTGCGAGTAATGCATGCTATTACTTTTGATCTGTTGCTGCTAGTGGATATTAGTTTCTCAGAAGTAATGAACTCAAACCATGCATGTGTGTTTATAGAAATTTAACGTGATGCTTTTGCAAACTTGCAATAACGTAATTTCTCATATATGATATTTTCTTAACATAAAGTGGATGCACCGCTCGGTGTGCAGGTATTACTTTTCAAAGTTGTTTTATTTCACTAAGAAGCATACAAATTTGTTAAGTATTCGCCAAAACTGATGTTGGTGCCTGATAAAATACTCGGCTTTGATTATAATTTTTATTCAGCTGTCTGTTTGAGTAAGATTGAGAGTGAGAAGAATGATGACGTTCGTTCTTCTTGCGGTGTTACTTTTGTTGCGTTCCAAGCTGGAATTTACTGTAGTTTTAGTAGTTAAGTTGTGTAATTTGAACCTTACTCAAGCAGAACATAAATTTATGCATAAAAATATTGAATAATTCAGCAGTTTGTCCTGTCAATGATGTATCAACAGAAACTATTTTGTGGATTATAATTTACTTTATTTTATCCTTTTTAGGATCGGGAAATGCTAAACTTGAATTGAAAATCTTTAACTGCTACATTTTCAGTTTTATCAAACATGCCGTAAATAAAATGGTTTAGTAAATACTGAGGCAGTGAATAGAACACCTTATCATATGGAACACTCCTAGAAATGCCTTTTCTAATGATAGCTTGATGTGATTCTGGAGGCACTTAGGTTGTAATGTTTTCTGGTGATTATTATTCCGTTTGATAATTAAATGTTTTGGTGTTATTGATATTTAAAATGAATATTTTGTAGGTGTGGTGCTAGACAATCTGGAGATCTAAGTTCTGCAAATGAAGAAGCACTTGACGGAATACTTGGATTTGGAAAAGCTAATTCTTCAATGATTTCACAACTTGCTTCTTCTGGCAAAGTGAAAAAGATGTTTGCTCATTGTTTAAATGGAGTAAATGGAGGTGGTATATTTGCTATTGGGCATGTTGTGCAACCTGTAGTGAAGATGACTCCATTAATACCAGACCAGTATGCCATTCATTTAATGCATTTCAGAATTAGATTACTTTTTCTTATGGTGTTATTAATTACTGTTTTGAGGATTAATTCTTTAGTTTTCTTATCATGTTTTTGTTAGTTCCACATTATATTTTTTGCAAATATTGTAGTATGTTTGTGATAGTAGAACACTTCTTTTTTAGGGTTCCCCAAACCTTTATAAGCTCTACCTTCGCCATATCTACATTTGTGGGATCTCAATAGCTTTTACTGATTGTCACACACAGAGTTTCTAATTCATATTTGGGCTTGTTGATTATTATCATTAGTGGTTTATATATAACCTAAGATTTTTGAATCATACAGAAAGTCCTCCAAATCATACTTTGTAAAGTTAATTTCTTTCTCAAAAACTTTAATTGCGTATGTATACCGGCTATACAATTTTTATCCCACAACTAAGCCAGATCCTTCACATGAGCTCTGTGTTAAACCTTACATCTTGTTTACTGAAGACTAATAAATCCATCTTTATTTTTTCTTTTAGTCTTGTTTGATTTTTGTTGTCTTATCATGTGAATAACATTTATCTATAATCTAGCTTGTCCCGTATACATGGTGATTAGCGACTTCTGCTAAAGACATTGGTGACATCTCTCAACATCTACACTCTAAATGGTGTTTGTAGATTTTTTTGGTTTAAAAGATGATTTGATGTTAGAAGCTAAAGTTATAGTGAATATTTAGTAAAACTGTAATTTGAATACGAAATTAATCTCATGTTAGTTGATTCTGGCGGTAGGATTTCTAATGGTGCAAAAGTAAGGGAAGTTTCATTGTTTTTCTGTGGTTTTCTACCATAAAAGCCGGAACTTTCGCCCCCCATATTCTAAATGGAGAACAAAATATCTTTGTTAAATGTTAATGTCCATGCTTGATATGCTGGACTTTGGTCAATTTCTTTATGCACAGATATTTTTGTTTACTATTATCAGAATTGACATATCAGCCTTGGAAGCTTCCCCAAGTCATTATAAGTAGCATCTAGGCCATAAATGTAGGTACTGTTTGGCCAACTTTTTTCGGCTTTTCTTCGGCTTTTCTTCCCCTTTAAAAAAATGAGGACTTTAATTTTAATAAAGGAAAAAGGGAGGAAAAATAGCTTTTGAAAAAATGCTAACTACAGTAGTTTTTACTAATGAGCTGCATTCCTTAGCCTCCTTCTCCCGTTCTTCCTGAACTAATTGATGTGGAACAATGAACCAGATCTTTTAGCTTAAAAAGAGTTTTTAAGCTAAGACGACCAAACAACTTCTACTTTATATATTTAAACTTCTTATTTTTAGCTTTAACTTGAAATAGCTTTTAAGTAAAAAATAAGCAGGGTCAAACATAACCTTAACTAAATGGGATCTTAATAAATTTGGTACTTATAGTCTCTCTTCCATTAATATATTGGTTTACTGAAATCTATAATTGAGAAAATATGACATTTGAAAATTTGTTTAGGCCACACTACAGTGTCAATATGACAGCAGTTCAAGTTGGCCAAACTTTCCTTAGTCTATCAACAGATACTTCGGCACAAGGGGACGGAAAAGGGACAATAATTGACAGTGGTACAACCTTGGCCTATCTGCCTGAAGGGATTTATGAGCCGCTAGTATCCAAGGTATATAAAAGGGTTGTAAATATTATAAACATTTAGGAGGTGAAATATCTCAAAATTTCATTAAATTGTTTCCCTTCCTCTTTATTATTGTTATTTCCTTTTTATGCATAGTCATTTACCCTATAAAAGGGAGATCACTGAATGTACGAAATACACAATCAATATACAGTTTCCTTTTGTTGTCTGAAAGTCTTATTTTCTGTAAATTACTAAATTTACATAACAGTTTATCATACACTTGTCTGAATTGCTTTCTCCTGTTAGATAATTTCTCAGCAACCTGATCTAAAAGTTCAGACTCTCCATGACGAGTATACATGCTTTCAATATTCCGAGAGGTATGATGCATAACGTGCATGTTCATTAATCCTTATACTGTACTGATACTATAGCTGGGGGTTTAACACAATCTATTTTTTTGTTGAACACACATCTGAAAAGAAGTATGCATGCATGTATATTGCGTGTAAATTGTGTCTTGTTGTTGGTTGGGAACAAGCTCAGTTATTTTGGTAGCTTACTTTGGCATACAGGCTTTAGAAGATTTCTTTGTTGTATGGCTACTTTTGGAAGGAAGGGCCTAAGTACTGTGGTTTTGATAATGGTGGTTCATTCCATACTGTTATCTCTTAACTGAGGTGTTCATGGTGCATGGCATTTGTCACAAAAATAGCAGGGAGGTGAGTGTTTGTCTGTTCTGTTTTAGGTAGAATTGTCCTTCAACGATGTGTGGTAAAGTAATAAAAAAGATTGGAAGAAAACAAATCAAAAGTGGTTTTGACTTTTGACAAATTCCATTCTGCTTTGATCTCCTTTGAAAATTGTCTGGTGAGAAATCTTAAGTTAACCAGACCAGGTCCTCTGCTATGAACTCTATTCTTCACACACTCATTTCATTGTTCTGTTGTTATTATTTCTTTAGAACTGGTTCCCATCCTTCAATATGGCAATTCTAATGCCATCTTGGCATTGTTTAATCTTTCCGTCATGAGCATTGGCTTCTCTACTAGTTGTCGGTGTTTGACCTTATATTCCTGAATCTTAAAGTAGCTTTTTCGTGGCATAGTAAGTTTTCCAGGATAGGACCGTTCACTCTCCACTTCTAATTGCAACTTAGAAAATTTTTTCTGTTCCCTTTCATAGATTTTCCATCTTGGTAGATGTCTTATCCTTCTGTTTCCATTTTGGTAGATGTGTTCTACTCTTGGTTGTACCTTTTTTCTATTTTCCCCGTGCTACTGTAGGACATAGTAATGATTGTATGCTCTGAAGTTTCTTCTTATAATTCCGTTGCTGGTTTTACAGTATTGGTTAACAGATTGTTTTATGATTTTATGCTCTTTGTTGGTTTTCTCTGTTGTACATTTCCTGAATTTTTTTATTTTTTTTTTCCTTTTTTAAGTGGTGTCATCTTTAGTCATTGAAAATTTGTTATCCTCTCTCTGTATCTTTTCTTTTTTCTCTCTTGATAATAGCAATAACAACGACATTAACATGTAGTCTATATTATATGTTAAAGGATTTTGTGAAGGAAATCTTTGGGTTTGTAGTCTATTTGCCATTTCGAATCTTATATTGGTACTGGAAAAGCTTTGGGAAACCACTCAATCACTAATTAAAGATGACCACTTTACATGATGCATTAATGTTATGCATTGAAAACAACTACATATTAATGCATTATTGCTGTGCCTGACCTTAAATTTTTCAGAAATTATGTTTATTATGTTTTTTGAAATATTAAATTCTTAATGGTTTAATGTTTTAGTCATTTCAACATCACACTGTGAATGTAGAAATTATGCAAATTTTTCAATGTTTTCAAATATTTTAATATAAAATTTAAAATATAAAAAATCTCATTTTCAAATATTATAACCACGATAACACTTTATATCTCATAAAGTTAACATACAATATTGCATCATATTATTTGAATTTGAATATTAAGAATGTTTTAAATATACTCATTGCAATAAAACAAATATGTTCCATTTTTCATTATTTATGGCTTCTAATTTTCATTTGATTTTTTTTCAAAGGAGGCATCCCATCTGTAGCAGTAGATTTTTTTAATCCACATTGATGAAATATTCTAATTATTTTTTTGGTAAATTCTCTTCGTAATCCTAATTTGCGTAAGCTTTGTATTTTATTTTGTTTTTATTTTTAAACAATCTTAACGAGTCTTGTTTTGTGCCGTGTTTAATCTTTTTAGTCGTTTCATGTCACAAATGAATTTAAATATAAAAGTTGAAAATTTGTTCATTTTCATTTTAATCAATCAAACAGTTCATAATCTCAAGATGGTTTATTTAATAGATAGGTTATTTTTTTGAAGGTGTATGTAGGTACTTTCATAAATATCTTTTGATTTATATTCAAAACAAGTTTCATTTTTTACTTCAATAACATTTACAAAGTGAAATCACTTCTATCTGCTTATATTTTCTGTATATTTTGGGGAAATAGATATCACATTACTAGCTTTCTTGTGAATATGTATGCAGTATTAATTCTGAAGTATTCAATAATTATATCTTTTTTCAACTAATTATGTGTGGTACCTGATAATAATTCTTCATTTTACTTTTAGAACAATTTATATCTATTTATAGATAAATAATTTTTTCATTGGGTTATATTATGTTTCATTAATTTTTTCTTATATTTTGTTTCATTGGTTTTTTGTAATAATATCCTTCCTTTGCTACTTTCTCAAAAAAATTACAATTTAATTTAATTTTACGGTACAAGGTACAGGAATTTTGCTACTAGTAAGGTAAAAAGGCATTTGTTTCCCACACTGCTATCGACTATGTTTGTAAGATAAAATGCATTTTTTTGTTAAGGTATAAACTTCATTATTTTTGGACAATTAACCTATAAATTATGTCGCATGATTCTCATAAATAATATATGGATTCGGCTTATGACTTGATTTGACTGATGCCTTCCATTACTTTTCTTTAGTTTAAGTTACAATATTTTGTAGATTTTGTTTTAGGAACTTTCTTATTGAGTACGTATTGTTGGAGTGCTTTGATAACTGGACTACTCCCTTTGTATACGCTATGCCTTTATGTTATATCAGCTTCATTCAGGAGTTTAATGGCTATTGTATTTATTGTTGCAGTGTTGATGATGGATTTCCAGCTGTCACATTTTATTTTGAAAATGGACTCTCGTTAAAGGTTTATCCACATGATTACTTATTTTCCTCTGTAAGTATATTGCAAGTCTATTTGATCTTTGTTTTGTTGTGTTATATATGAGGGTTTTATTTGGCTTGTTTTGGGACCTATTGTCAGCATTCTCTGCCATTATTTGTTGCTCATGCCTCACATTGGTTATCCCTTTCTCAAGTATTCGTATAATTTTGTGTTTGGGTCCGCATTCCAATACAATTACTGATTGTGGTTTTAGAGTGCCCATCCATTATATAGGATAGGCAGAACAACACATACACTTTGGGTTCTATAATCAACATGACATCTTTTAATTAATATTTTGAAATTTTTTGTTTTGCTTTGGAACTCTATGGCATTTGCTACTTGTGCTTTTAAAAAAGGTCAAAAATTTGTATAAAACACTTATCCTTGAATGTACTTTAGGTGGATTGCATTTGTACAAACGACATTGTTCACTTAAAAGTAATTTTGTTGGAATACATTGTTTGTTGGATTGAGCACTTACTACTAAGACAAAAGTTATAGCTGATAGTTAGGGTGCAACCTTTTCTAATTAAGAACGTAATAGCCCAAACACCATGATTTGATTGTGACTTCCTGGCCTCAGTCAAGGGACAATTTCACATGCAACAATCTTCCCTTCGACATTTGTCCCACTAGGAATCGAATATTTTGATTGTGACTCGGTCCACTTGGCTTATGATATAAAACAATTGTGTAACCTATAACAATCTCTCCATGAACAATTGTTCAACTAGGAACCTAACTTGTGACCTTAACTGTGATACCAATTGTTGGATCAAGTTTTTATTATTTAGGTCAAAAGTTGATAGTCAGGATACAACTATTTTTATTTAAGAGCGTAATAATCCAAACATCATGATTTGATTGTAGCTGGCCCGTTTGGCTTCTGTTACGGGACACTTAATCGCCAAGGGACAATTAATGTCACCTGTAACATGGTTTGGACATATAATGCCATCTGAAACAATTTTCAGGTGTGAAAGTGAATATATATAAAAAAAAAAAGATAGGTCACAATTTGCATTTATATTCAGTTTCGACTCCCCTTAAAAATAGGGGTGACTATTGGTGGACTGTTTTAATTGAAAAGTGTATAGAAAATCGGTTTAGTTCTTTGTCCCGAAATGTAACCCAACTGCATCGTGCCCTAAATGTAACTGTATTCTGGTCTAAAAGTAAGAAAAAGTTGCTTCTACTTAAAGTGTTCACAGTACATATTAAAAACCTTTGTATTCCATCTACATCGAACTTAGTTTTGTGAGTTCTGGAGTTGCAAATGCAACAGACAGATTTTCTTTTCCTATTTTGAAGCCTTATTGGCCATTATTTTGTCTTTTTAGATACTTATAGTAGTTTTAAAATTATTTTTCAAAACACTCGTTAATTAATGTGCAGTACTTTTGAGCATTTTTTCTATATGTCAATGATTTTTATATTCAAAATCTTCATATACCACACTATGAATTAAATACTGATGTGCATCTGCAGGGAGATTTCTGGTGTATTGGTTGGCAAAATAGTGGGACACAATCAAGAGATAACAAAAATATGACCTTATTAGGAGGTATTCCTCTTCAAGATCATTTTCTGTACCATTACTTATTATTTGCCGTTAATTTTCTGAATACTGCTTCCAGCTTAGAATGAGACTGCCATAGCCATTATAAGAGGGAAGAAAGGGCGAATTTTTGACAGCATTTAGAGATGAAACATATTTGAACCTGGTTAAATCTGATTTCTGAAATAAGACAAATACATTATAAATGCATATTGTGGAACATATTATCATATGAACTGGGTCTTTATTATTTAATCATATTATCATATGAACCTCTAAATGGGCCAACTAGTTTTTTCCAAAGGTGAAACCCGACGACTACTTGAAAGTGAAACTTGAAATTTAAATTAAACAAATGCGTTTTCTGGGCTCGTTTGGTGAATTGCCATAGCAATAGGGTGCTGGTGACCCTCTCCCGTGTATGTTGGGGTTTTACTTTGGGACCTAGGCATCTAGCCAGATCTTTGTCCACCAAGTGTTGAATACTTTGTGCTATGCCAACTTAAATTCCCAATTGTGAGTCTGCTGTGGAGCAAATGTTTATGTAGTGCAGATAAAATTAATCGGTACTTTACAAGCTAATAAATGTATTATTTTTGCTGGTGGAAGAATTTTCCAGATGTTTTTTTTTTCTAGATGTAAATTATAGCAGAATTATTATCAATAATCTGCAGCTTCATCTATATATTTATTTGTTGCAGATTTAGTGCTTTCAAATAAACTTGTCTTCTACGACCTCGAAAATATGGCTATTGGATGGACTGAGTACAACTGTGAGTATCATATCTTAGTTCTTTATGATATTTAGTATTTTAAATATTTTAATAATGAAAATGAAAATATAAAATAGTTGTAGATGTTTGTGAAAACTTCTATAATAAAATATAAGTAAATTTTGCTGACATTTCTTAATGATTTTTCAGATTGGACATAATACTCTTTTTTTCTAACCCTTCAGTAACTTCTTTAATTGTTTGAAAAGTATAGTACGAGCAATTTGAAATGACTTGTATTATTTCTTTTGGTAATTGGTCATTTAATAATATTTTGGATGGTGTATGTCAGGTACTTCAAGCATTAAAGTGAGGGATGAGCGCACGGGAACAGTGCATTTAGTTGGTTTCCACTACATTTCTTTTGCTTCCGTTTTAAACATCAACGGGATGATGATCATGATCTTGTTTCTACTTCCTCTACTTCATAAATTGGTTTATTGAAACGGAACAGCAAATACATATACTAAAGTAAGTAAAAATTATGGTAACAGGATTTGAAAATAGAAAGGAAATTCCGTGATTTCTAAATGTAATCATCAAGGGAATCTAGGACACTGACCATTGGGACCTTCGCTGTGGGTGAAATTTTTGTTCCCAATCCCCATGGTGAATCTGTAAATTGCAACCACCAATTGTATATGTTATTAGACTTAGCTTGGGTCTCAATGCCAAATGTATAATTCACATGCTACAACCTACGCATGGAACGCAACCTTTAATTGCAAATGTTTAAATTACTTATTGTAGAGCATTCTGTGCTATCTATGACCTTTTTTTTTTGGCATGCTTTATAATGTCTGTGCTGGCTAATTTCTAAAAGAAATTATATGATTGGATTTCTTATTTAAGATTTAAGTGACTCTATCAATCTGTTCGTTGTATCTTCTATAATAACCACCAAACAAATTAATAAGAATTTGATCTATAATTCTTTTATTATATCTTCATGACTTCATTTTATTAAATAATTTATACAATCTAGTGAAATATTTATTCAAACTATCTCATCTATTGCTAAGACAAAAAAATTTATCATTCGTAATGTTGAAGTGTGAATTATAGTCTTGCGTAAAAATGGACAAATTGAAAAATATAAAAGTGAGAATTTATAATTTATTATATTAAGATTTACAGTGAAAATATAACATTATGTTATATTATTAACTCGATGTCTATTGATGATTATCTCCATATTATTTCTTCTCCTAATCGTCTAACACGTAATATTATCAAGTGTGAGATAATAAAACAAGAAAAACAAGAAAAAGATAACAATGGGGTCTAACTGATATCATATCATTAGAACGATGTGGGATAAAAATGAAAAAAAAAAAAAAAAAAAAAAAAAAAAAACTAGGCAATAACTAAGACTACAGATGGAAATGTAGCATGTGTAAGAGACGTGTGAACAGATAAAGAAAGAATCTTTGAGTGAATTCTGATCTGACTAAGCACTGGGAGGAGCATGAGAGATTATGAGCTTACAACCATTCGTTAATTTCACATGTTGAAGACTGTTGGCCAATCTTTCAGAGGGCAACAGAGCATGCACTTCTCGTAAGGTAGTCAAGCACCAGAGTTGTTCAGGAAGATCATTCAAGTATTCACAGTCTTCAACGAGAAGACGTTGAAGATTTGGCATTGCACTTTTGTCTAATCTCCAGCTTCTAACTTTCATCCCTCTCATCTCAAATACTTGAAGTTGTGGGAACTCCCCAGCACCAACATCAAGGTCGAACAAAACCCCAGAGCACTGTCTTCCTATTTTCAAAATTTGGAGGTTGGTAAGCCATCCTAAAGCACTCATCAAAGAGAACTCATCTCCCACAGCTATTTGTTTCCACGTTATCTTGGTGAGATGAGAAGGAAAGGCATTTGTGTGAGGTGGAAGTTCCAGAAAGTCAATTACTTTTAGACTATGGAGATTGCTTAGGTGGTGCAGGCTTGGTAACCTCACAGGTGGTAACTGTTCATGTGAAGGACGATGAAATGGATAGTGCAAAGCCAGCTTTCTCAACCTCGGAAACATGTCATTGACAAACATGTCCTTGTTCAGCATGAACACCATTTTTCGGTCAAAAGCCCTTAACCACAGGGTTTGAAGACACTCCTTTCTCTCTCTATCTACTTCTGGTAACTTCGCTCCCCCTCTCAAATAAACATGTCTCAGTCGCTTCAGCTTCCAAATTTCACTGGATACAGTCTCTTTGTATCTTACATCTAGCGTTTCCAAGTTCCTAAGGTTGCCTATAGAAGCTGGAATGTGGCTGACACCTGTGTCTATTCTCAAATACCTTAGATGGATCATCGTCTTAAAAGCACCATGCAGTGAATAACTCATTGCTCCTTTGGATTTTGAATACAGCACACGAGCATTCTTGATACTCTTTGGAATGCCACGTGTGTGCATGGCTTCAGAAAAGAAGAACAAGGAACGAGTGTAGGATTGATTAAATTTTTTTGTACAAATATTAGACCCTACTTTGCATTGCAAGGACAATCTACGAGGATTGTTCAAGGATAGAGCATCGATGTTTACCTCTGTGCAAACATCCAAAAACTTGTTGCATCTGCTCTCTGTTATGCAAAGATCACGAAAAAGATCATGAATCCGACATGTCTTGACACCGTCATCACTTCTCCTAGTTGCCACTTGCACTAAGCTTCGATCCACCAGCTCATCCAAGTAGTAGTCACCAATATCCTCCAGCTCAGCTTTCGAAGCTCCAGTTTCTTGTGAATGAATGAAGCCTTCAGCTGTCCATAGTTGGATCAATTGCCTTGCACTGATCTCATAGTCTTCAGGATAGATTCCAAAATACAAAAAACATGGCTTTAATCGTGGGGGCAAACTGTCATAGCTAAGCTTCAGTATATGCATCACTTGAGTCTTGTCTTGTGTCAGATGCCAACTCACTTCCTTCATTCTCTTCCACTCTCTTTCTGACTTCTCCTTCCTCGCAACAACTCCTGCCAAAACAACTATGGCAAGTGGTAACCCCCCACAACTCTCAACAATAGATCTGCCCAGAGGCTCTAGATTAGAAGGGCATTCTTCACCTCGAAACACTTTCTTAGAGAAAAGCTCCCAACTTTCGTCTTTGTTGAGGAAGGGTAGGTAGTAGGGGGAAGTTGTTCCTATATAGTGTGCTACCTCCTTGTCACGGCTTGTTATTAGTATTCTGCTACCTGTTTTGTCATCTGGGAAACAACCTTTGACCTTGTCCCATACTAGGGTTTCCCATATGTCATCAAGCACTACTAAGTACTTCTTCCCCTTCAACACTTCTGCTACCTTCTTCTTCAGTTCTTCCTCGCTTAATTCTCCATCTCCATCCGTTGTTTTCTTGAATAGATCATTATATTCAGGCGTGGAAAGCAAACACTTGAGAAGGCTCAGGAAAAGCTCTCTAGGCCTATAATCATTGGACACATATCCCCATGCACGGCTAGGAAACAGTTCATTGACCCTATTGTTTCTATAGATCTTTCTGGCGAGAGTGGTCTTGCCCAACCCTCCCATTCCGATTATGGAAACAACTGTTTGACGTGAATCAGTTTCCATTATGAGTTGCTGAATTACAAAGCTGGAGTCTTGCACTAAGCCCACCACGTCTTCTTCCTCCACGTCCCTCCTTCTCTTGCGGAGTGATTCTGCTGCAGCCGCTTCTTCACTCTGGAACTCACCTTCTCTGATGTCATACCTCTCCTTGTTCTTGTAAATCTCTTCAATACGGCTCTTGATCGTCTCTATCTCAGCGTTGACTTTGTGAAGCACCATGAACCGTTCCTTGAAGTGGAGCAGCTTGCTCAGTGGGTTTCTGGTGGTGTGCTTGGTGATGTTGGCAATGTAGGTGTCAACCACATCTTCAGCTTTGTAGGCCACATCTCTTATTTGGCATAGCAGTTCTTTCACAACTTTGTCACTGCACTTGCCCTCAGAACTCTTGAGGAAGATGTCTATAAACTTGAGCTCATTGCAGAGGGAGTTGATTTTGTCCTCCACGCCAGAAAGCAGTGTGAGTTCATCCTCAAGAAGACGTGTCACGTTCGTTAGCAGAAAGGTAACAACACCATCTGCCATGTGGGGAAACAAGAAGCTAAAGGGAATTTGGTGAGAGAATGAAATAATAACAAACAAAAGGGGTGGACTGAACATGCGGTGTAGTTACACTGAAGTAAACGCAAGCTCTGCTTAGTAATAATAACGAGGTAATCTCACTAATAATTCTATATTATTAAGGAACATGATTTTTTTTATACAACTTGTTTTTGAAAATATGATGTCTGTTCACACCAATACGCGTGGACCAACATTTCCGAACACATTTTTAAATGTACTTTGCTTTGTACATAGAAAACATGTTTAAATTATTCGAGAATGTGTGTCTTTCAAAATGGAACAGTAGTTAAATAGAGCACCGTTGACAACGCTGGGGATTTCTTCGTGTTATCTGAACTTTGAAGTAATCGTTTAAATAAAGCAAAATGAATAGGTGTCACATTATTAGCGGTCTTAATAGCAGTTATGAAAGCTTAATTTGTGTGGGAGTAATGTTATCTTAACTCTCTTCATATATGTAATTGAAATCCGAAATATGTTACCCGTAAGATTTTTTTCTACACTTTTTTCAGTTGAATAAAATACAATTTTCTAATCTACTTTCAATTTAATGAATATCTCTTGCCCACTTCCAAAAATTATCATTTCTAATGAGTTTAAACTAATAAATAGTAAATAAAATATTAAAAAGTATTATGAAAGATTTCCTAAGCTTCCAACCTGTAAATTATCTTCACTTTAATTCCTATCTCTTCAGTTTCATCGAATCTTATATAACTCACTTCAAATAAAACAAGTTATTAATATTTTCAAAATTAAAAAAGAATACTTTTCATAATCATAAATTTTATGTCCTTCGACATATTCTAATTAAAAGACAGTGCATGGCTTTACCCAAAAGAACAGAATAAGCCTTGTTTGAAAAATAAATTATTCCTTCTTAAACCAAGTTAAAATCGTGTAAAAAGATAAATCAAAACGGAAGGTAAATACAGTTTTGCTTTTATGTACATTAAAGACAAATTTCCTTCAGAAAATATTTTTGCACACAATAGAATCACACTGACAAATATCATTAATCTCTGACAGCAACCACTTGGAGGTACAAAAACCTGACTCAAAAAGGTCCATAGGAAATAATCCAATTCTATTCAGTTCTCATGTTTTCACTGACTAAATTGGAAATATAAACAACATCCTAGTAATGAAGCAAAATGAAAAACGTCAGATTGAACAGACTATATAATATGAATCTAGTGACTTGGATTTACAAAAACTCCAAATCTACCAAATATACAGAGAAGGAAAATGACCTCCAGCAAAAAAAAAAAAGCCCGGTACCCCTTTTCCTCCAGATATGAAATATATTTTTATATAAGCCCCCCTCTTTCGCCCCTCAAATGCTGTCGAAGGAAATGAAAGATAAATAATGAAAAGAATACTGGCAGAAAACCACCCAAAAATCATCAAAACAATGATCCTTTCTCTTTTTGAGTTTTGCAGCACAATTTTCCAAACCTTCTCTATAAAACCAGCAAGGCTTGGGAGAGACATGGTACAAAACTTGTGCTATATTGCAGCTGTTTTTCAGCTTCCATTCCAAATCCCTTCTGATCAAGATAAATGCTCAGATTGGTCAACAGATGCCTCTGGTACCAACTTGCCTTTGGTATCATTTGACTTGAAATCTGTATCTGGATCAAAGAAGAGGCAAACTGCGGCACAATCATCAACCTTGCAAAAAGGATATTTTGTCCTCCATGACTGAACAGCTGACTCAACCAGTGCCCTTGCAGCAGTAGACCGTGGAGCAGATGCTACAATGTCCACCACTTCTTCATTTGATAAAACATCCCAAATCTGCCCAAAGGAATCAAACAATACGATGTCAATTTAAAGGCACTAAACGTACAAATTTGGTTTTTTAACTAACTTAAGGTTGCAAGTTGCAGTTCAAATGCTATTTAGAGTCAAATTCATATTTTCATTCTAGAATTGGCTAACTACAAATACGATTTTGAAATGAATCCATGTCAACACATGTAGATCATAGAAGACAGAATAACATAAAAAAGGAGCCCCTTAAGGCCTTACCCCATCTGTTGCTAACACAACAAACTCATCCTTCTCGGTAAGGTGGTGATATGAGATATCTGGAACAGCAATCAATCCAAAGTCTTTCAGGCAAAAGTCGCCAAATGCTCGAGCCATAGCAAGACCAGGGAAATCAGAGTTAGGCAGCCAAACTCGAGCCACATCAGGCTCATTCTGAAGGGGAAAAACCCTTCCTCTACGAAGCCTAATTCTCTCTTCTTCCCCTACATAAAAACAAGATCATATCACACATCCATAGACAGAGATATGCCTCACTGAGTGATGTAACAGAAGTCAAAACAAACGCCAAGTCATTCGTTAAATCACACAATGAAAATATAGTTTCACCAATTCTGAATACATTTCTTTCACAATAGCAAAGTTGTTCTAAACCGGAATATCGGATAAGACAAAACAGACAAAGGCATTGAAGTTAGACATGATAAATTAAACAAACAAAGAAAGGTAAGATTTCAGCTCAAGGGCATTTGAATTTCTTTAGGAAAAAAAATGAAGATTATTTCCATAAAGCAGAGGGAAGTCTCTGTACTCTCCAAAGGCACTGTTTTAAAATGAAAACAAAAAAGAAAAAAAAAATGATAAATAGTAAAAACCAACATAACAAAACGTTCGACTGTGATATACTCGGGTGGCTTATGTACTGAAAAGTGCTGTATAACAAATTATCAATTTGTTTGTTTCCTTTTTTAAAACTATCTTCTGTTTTTCTAAAAAGGTTAAAATACTTCGTTAGATTAGAATAATTTTTTTTAAACTGATTTAAAAACTATTATGTCTTTTCGTACTTCTAATGTTAAAAAACATTTCTTTTCAGGTCTTCTCCCCACTCCTGCTCTCTAAAATTACATTTTGAACATTGTTTTATTAAATACTTTCCAAAAACGAAAAGCTCTGAAAAGAATTTTCCCAACAAACACAAGGAGGGACGGAGGAGAGAGAAAGAGAGGTACTTGGAAGATTTGGCTTAAGGTCAACGGTCAACTGAACAGCAATAAGAGAATCATCGTCATCTCTGGTACCCAATATAGCTCTCGAGTCCCCAATATTTCCAATAACAAGGTCCAGCCCCTGAAAGATCATAAGAAGTAAACCAAGTGTAAAAAAACAGACAAGGAAATAATTAATAGAACAGTGCATTGTAATTTATATTTCTTACTTGCTTGACCAAGGTAACTGCTGTAGTCCCACTACAAAAGCAGTCAATATCAGAATGCATTTTCAGTTCTTTGTCCATGAGCTTGCAAGCTTTCAGAAAAGATTCTCTCAATGTAGCAGTAATATCTGTTTCATCAAGATCATGATCGGTAGGACTAGTTTTCTCATCCACCAGTCTAAATCCATTCCCTTCAGATTTATAACTTCCGTTAGCACTGCTATGATCACTGAGTCCATCTCTACTCTTATTATGCAAATCCCATTGGGCATTAAGCTTTAAAGGAAAAGAATCCCTAACTTTCTTTGCAACTTTGTGGCCATAAGGTCCATGACCGTCAAAAACACCACAAAAAATGGTGTCTTCCTTCGAGCAAAAGTTCTGCACAAGGAAAAAATAGACAAAGTTTTTTGTGCACACTATTAACATCTATATCATTAGTCTTAGAGCAGATTGTAACAACAAAACTGTGAGTATCTGAAAAATCGAAAGAAACTATAAAAGATGGGTTAGGTCTAACTCAAACGCAAAAGTTAACTCAAGGAGAGGGGATCTTTCAAGTTTTATGAGTATTCCGGCCATGTTTTCAGCTGATGTAGGACATTTTTACAAAAAAAAAAAAAAAAAAAAAAAAAAAAAAAAAAAAAAAAAAAAAAAAACTTTTCAAAATGTGCTGAAGTGGGATGAGGTGGAGAACACAATTATCTATTAGAAAGTAATAAATGAAGGAATTGGCGACATGACATGGCACAACCAACTACCTAAGAAGATTGCTGAGTGTTGGGAAAAGAAATGAACATAGTTAAAGGTCAGACAAAGGTCTAAAAGGCACCACATATCAGCTCATATTTAATCCAAATACATAGAAAAAATTATTTCTTTTTAAAACACTAAATCATGCACACTTGGTCAAGCAGAAAGATATGCTAAATAACAAAAAAAATTAAAATGCAGCCATTACAAACCCGTTCATTCATTTAAAAAAAAAAAGGTTGTAACAAAAGCAGAACACCTCCTCAAGTATGGTTGCCTTTCAAATATATAACCTTTTAACTTCCAAAATATAGAAAAATAAAAGACCCTTCATTTCTATTGCCGCAAACCGAAAGCATACAATTATACAAATCCAATGTTTAAAGGAGTAATATCCAAAAACAACATTAATAGACGTTAAGGAAAGGGGCTAACCTCCCAAACAAGCATAGCATCTTGGTTGATCCCTTTTCTTCCTTGCTTACAAAACACGGATGCAACCTCGCTAGACCCATTGGAGAACATCCTCCCAGGCACCTTGAAATCAAAGGATGAGGAACCCCTCAACCTCCTCCTCTTCCCATCCGTATTGGAATCAGAAAGAAGAGGAGGAGAACTCCCACCAGCCCCAACCTCCGAGATGCACGATCCCATTCCCAGCGCCCTCACAATGCTCAGAAAACACTCGAACCCCGCCAAACACTCCGAATCAGAACCCCTCGGCTCCCCCACCATATCCGTCCCATACCTATTCAGCACCTCCACCGCCTGCCACCACCACAAAATCACAAATCACAGCACCACATGTTCAGATTCAGAAACTAACACAATCAAACGAAACAAAAACAAAGCAATTCGAAATGGAACCTGAGTCATGATTGCAATGAAATCCGATTCGATCGACCCAAACCTATGCGACAGTAACCTTGTGGAAAAGCGCGTGAATCAGAAGCGAAAACGCGTATGTCAAATATAGTAAAATCAAAGCGTGAACAGAAAAAGTGAATCGAGATTCTCGATCCAACGCTCTTTCCCTTTCTCCTGAGAATGAATCGCGAAAACCGAGAACCGAATCCACGAATGCAACAGAAATTGGTAGAAGACGAAACGAAGGAGGCGTTGTCGTTGGTGTTGGTGGTGTTTGAGGAAAACGTGGAGGGCGCTACCGTCACGAGCGGGTGCGTCACCGGCAGGTGGTGATTGCTTTGGACCAATGGGTGTTGTTTTGTTTCTCCGCCACGCAAAATGAGGAATATATTTGTTGAGGCAAAATACGAGAGTGGATCAGAACGACAACGTGTAATAGCAGACTCAGAGATTAAATAAAAAACAAAAGGAGAAACAAAACAAAGGTTGTCATAAATAAAACCGACACGTGGCGTGGACGGTGCGGATGATTCCATTGCTCTGACGTGGATGGATAGGATCATAGAATCAGAAAACCATATAATAATATTATATTATGTAACTACCCCACACTCGTTAACCCAAAAATGTAATAATAAAAACAAATTAACCTTTTTTCTCCCCACTTTAAGAGGGTTTCGACCACTAAGCCTTCACCCAATGATTTAATGATGTTTAACCAAATTAAAGAAAAAATTTGAAAAGGGTTGACTCGTTGATTGAATTTGGATTTTTTTAATTTAATTATAGTCGAATTGGTTTAATTTAAATGGGAGGATCTAAATATGAGCTAAATTTTTTTCTTCAAATATTTAATGAAAATTATTTTCGTATCCGTGCTTTGAAATATATTTTTTTTAAATGAAATGAGACAAGTTCAAAAACTCAGTTGAAAAAGTAATAATGCAGATGCCTAATCAAAAGTTTCAATTATTTAAAGATTTTGGAACAATTTCACATTAATTGTATCATAAAAATTATGTAGATATAAAGGATGAAGATGGTCTAGTTGTCTAGGTATCGGTTCAAAGAGAGTGTTCAATTTCGTAAATGGCTAAAGTACGTAACAACCACTTCAATTGACTAAGTTCAATGTTGTTTTATCATTACTTAAGACATTTTTTCTTTGCTGCTACACTCCAAAACGATCAAATATGTTACAGTACATTGATTTCATGTACTATAAAAAAAAAAAAAAAAACTTTGATTTTATCCTTAAAACAACAATTTGGGTACGAGTTTACTTCCTAATTGTTTGTACATCATTTTATGGAAAAGGTTTGATCATTTCAAAAGAGATTAAAGTCATGTTTAATCCAATTTTTTATTTTATTTTTAAAGCTTTTATGTTTAATTGTAAGTTTGAAGCGACATTTAAATCATAATAAGCTTGTTCTTACACAGTAATCCCTTAAATATATTAATTAGGAGAAGTTATATTTTTTGTGATTTATTTAGCTTAAAACATGGTCCCTTAAATACCTTAATTGGGTTCAATTATTGACTATGTAGAGGACAGAGACTTTACTACAAAAATTGTGCAGTACCATCTTCAAGTTTTATTTTTTTGCCTGAAAGATTGGTCTTTTTCGTTCTACCATAAATTAATGCTCAATTCATACACGTATGAGAAGGGATCGTGATTGATTCGAATTAAAAATAAGTTAGAAATAAAATTTTGTTTGATAATAAGAAATGAAAAATTATATCTATTATTAGTATTATTTTTATTAATAATATTTATTATTGTTATTATTATTTCTTGCTTCATCATTAATATACATAAAAGTTACATAATTGATTATAGGTTTCATACCACTTTTAGTTCTTATAATAAAGAACAAAAATCAATTTCCTCCATCAGTTTTTAAAGTTTTTAATTTATTCAGAGTGGTCCTAATTATGTTTAAAATAACTCATCCCTTATATTAGATGTGGACGATAACATAGCATACACAAAGTTAAGTAATAAAATTAATGTCATTTATAGAAAAATTATGAACACATGGAATAAATTAAAAATTGAGAAACAAGATTGATTTCTGACCCTTACTATAAGGACGAAAAATGATACTACACGTATATAAGATTCAAAATCAACGTTACAAATTCGTAAACAATTTTACAATTTAATTCTTATTTTTATTTTCTTTTTAATCAAAAAAAACTTTTGTTCTTACTGTGTTTTTCATTTATTTATTTTTTTCTTTAATCCATTTTCACTTTTTTGCTTAAGTTTACAACATTGAAGATTGATCTATTTTTTATTCATAAATGGTGCTCGTGATTTGTTTCCTTCAGGTTCATTTTCACAACTTTATTAAAAAAACTCAAGAACGTGAGCATGTTGGTGACTCAGTCAACAAAGTCCACGATTTAAATGCCCTAACTTCATTATTTGAATGCAATATTGTTTATAATAATAACTGCATTTTTAAATAATTGAATAAACATTTACATATGAAGAAAAATATTTAAAAAAAATCGATATTACATCTATATTTCCACAAAAGAAAATATTTATATTTAAATCACTCATATTTTTAAATATAATTATTAATTTATAAAAATTGCTTAAAATAGTATGAAACAGATTTTGTTATAAGAGATTAGACAACGTCTTTAAGTTTTCAAAAGTGTATACACGTGGTTTGATTTTTTAAGAGGTAATCATTCAAGTTGTAAATTTCTTCTTCATTAACAAAGTTCATTAATTATTCTGACAATGATTTAACTCGATTAAAGTTGTTTTTCTCAAAGCTTTTCCTAATTTAACTCGAATGATTCCAACTCAATTTGGATAAGAATAATATTATTGAGTAAATATAATTTTATATTTATAAACTAATTTTTAACTCATAGTGGATTTTTTTTTCTAATTTCTTGATTTGAAATTAATCTTATTTAGATTACATGTAAAATTATAAACGGAAATATTTTTCCTTACATGTTATTTTAATGGATAACTATAGACTTTACATAATTCCATAATAATATATATTAATTATACCATAATAAAATGTTGAACTCAAATTTATGGAATTCTAACAATTTTTCATTCGCTCAGTTTCAAACAACTTTTTTTTCTATATTCATACATTTTCTTCGAATAATCCTGATGACTCACTTATACAATTATTTACCACAATAAAATCTAAAATTTTTATCAGACTTTTGATATAAAAATTTCTTAAATTTAAAATTTGTCACTCACTTACATGTTCCTTATTCATATTATCAGTTATTTATCATTGGATCCAACATTAAAGATTGATTCATTGGATTAAATTTTTTACGGGAAAAAAAAAATTAAAGAAGAAAGAGTATGTATGGTGATGAACCTTGTATTGTATCTCCCAAACTCGGAATTATTTGACTGTAAATCTGGCAAAAAAGTTTGTCCCGACAACATTTTTTAAGGAAGTTTCACGTGGGACTTTGAAAAAGTCCACAGATGATATCATGGCAGAAAGATAATACATAAAACACTCATTTTCCATGTTTCTTATAATTCACCTATCTTTATCAACCTCTTCAATCAAATGCAAATCCTAATAATTGAACTGCAAAATTTACAACCAATTAATAAAAAAATCATAAAAATATGAAAAAATATTTATGTATGAATTTCATTCTGCTCTATCTTTATCAATACCTAATACACATTAAGAAACTTCTTATTCATGCATGATCAAATCTTAAGTTATGGAGAATTTCATTCTAAGAATTTTTTATAATAAAAAATAGTTGTTAAGGGTTTTGAAAAATCAAAATCACTGGATTCAGTGTTTTCTCTTATTTTATATTCAAAACTGGGTTAGTTGTTACTTCTACAATTATATGGTATGGCTTATCAACATCTTGTAACAGACAACACACAAACTTACTTGTATTCCCTTTTTACCATACTCGATACGAGAAAAGTGTCACTAAAACTAAGTTTGTGTTTTGGGAGGAAAATTTATAATTTTAAGAAAATTGAAACATCTTAAAATAAATTGTTTTTATTTAGATTATTGTATCTTTAAATGTTTTCATTTCTATAATTTAAATTTATTAGATTTTTTTAGACATAGTATTTTAATTATCACTAAACACAATACATTCTTTAATATAAGATTATATTTAATAATTTAAAAATGTTACCCTTGTTATTGGGTGAGCTTACTATTATGCTAAAATTCAATTGTTTGTTAAGTTGCGGAAAGTGAAGAATTGATTTATATTGATTTGGAGAGCAGATGTTGAGATCTGACGTAATCGGGTTTTGGGCATCAAAAGCTTTATGGGTAGGTTTGCCAACTGCACCACCTTTTCCTCCATTCTGCTTCCAATGCTCGCTCTCAACGTCCTCGCCACACCATAAAAATTTATTGTATTCAATTATATTCTTCTATAATAGAAGTTCAATCAAGTTCTTCAGTAAAACAAAAATAAAACCTTAAAACCAAGTCTCTCAACTTAAAAAATACAATAATATAACAATTTCCTTGCAAGTTGTCATTACTTTCGGTTGTAAGTTACATTACACATAAGATTAAACTGTTAATATTTATTAATTAATGGTTTTCCTGCTAATTGGATGAAACATTATCACATTATTTCACTTTCAAAAATTAAGAACCATATAAAATAAAATAAATGAATAATAAAATTAAAGAAAGTAATTAAGCCTAATTCAATTGCACACTAATAGATTTCCTCCATCTTACGGATGCACAACACTGATATTTACTTGTAATTTTAAATACATGGCTAGAATAATCCATATCTTTAGTCACTAATGAAGACCAAGGTGACTCCGAATAAATAGTATTTGTTTGAAATGAAAATACTCAAATTTACATTGCAACCAAGGAATGTTTATGTAATAATGATAATGACAAAATGCCCCACAACGTATATATATACCAGATACAAATTTTTCACGACGTATGATATTACAAATAACTTAACTTCTACACAACAACGAAGAAAAAAGCTAAATGAATTCGCACACTGCCATAGAGTTCAAATTATTGCATACCAATAATTTCAAGAACCCTTATTAACTTACACTTTGAAAGGGATTGGCACAACAATATCATCACATGCTAATAAATGTAATCTAAGTTGATGAGGCAGCTTTGGAAGATGGATTGAAAGGAACCTGCTCAGCGCATGTAAGGAATTCATGGGGCCCAGCCTGTTCTCTACCAACACCAAGAAGATCAAGATAGTACAGGTAATGGGAAACAATATTGTTCATGGTGTCCACATCACCTTGACCACAAACAGCATCCCCGTAGAGAATGTTCATTGTAGTGCCAAAACCAGGAACGCGGTTCTCCATAGTGTCATTTTTGGTAGGCTTCCAGTTGCCAACGAAGGCATCATGAGCAGAGGGCTGATACTTCTTTATTGGTGTCATCCATCTCCAAATTGCAGCCTGGAAAGCAAGGGTTGCATTCTGCTCTATATATTCCGGATGGCTTAGAAGATCAATTTTCAAAGCTTCTCCAACAGCACCATAGTTGTAGTTCCTGGATTGATGAGTATGCCATTAAGTATAACTTCCAGATTCAACAAGCACAACGATGGTGATAAAACCTAATGAATCGTTTTCTTATTGACTGTCTATATGTTTCAACTTTCAAATAAAAAATGCTCCAATAAAAAAATGACCAGAGCCGCCTTTCATGACAATATGCATAAAATACAAGTAGTCTTAGATGATGCTACTTAATTTGATAAGATGGCCATTATGCTATTATGGCCAAATATTTACCCATTCAGACCAAACAGAACCAGTATATCAGAACAATACAAGGTACGGAATCAGGTTTAAGATTTGATTGGTCTTACAGAAAATCTGCACATGCATATAATTCTTCATTGGTATCACTGATAATTTACAAAATCATCTGCAAAAAACCCAGAAATACAGCTCTGTATTTCCCAATAACTGATAAATTATTGTTTTTTCTTTCTATTGACTCTTATCCTACTTTATCTCCTGTTGCGACAGGTTCTTTCTTATTACAATAGTCTTCAAACTTTGTAATGTAATGCCCATTTAACTCCTATCTTTACTTTATTATGATTTGAAGGAACTATAATTGCCACAATGGGCAGCTAAATGATATTTTGAAGGTCTAAACCTTATAGTAGCTATCTGTCTATGAAATGTGTCATTTAGATTGCTAAAATAATTAGTTTATTTGCTAAAGCGAGTTTGATGATTGTGATCATTGATGTACTTTGGATTCATTTAATTGGTGATAAGACCAGAACCTAACTGCTATCCATGAACTCCACTTTTTCAGACAAGAGAGGAAGCTACGAATTAAGAATAAATAACCTTGTGGTGTGTGTTAACCCTTCGACAAGTGTGATTAATTTGATAAAGATTGCTCAGGGATATTATAGAAACCTTGGAAAAAAAACTGGTTACATTTGAGAAGAATGGCAATTTTCAAGAACGAGAAAGAAACTACGACTAGCTTAGCTACCTTTTGTTATCTCTCATGAATTAAAAAGCAATTTAGTCAACAATGAAAAATAAACGGGAATTCCAAAACCAGGAAACTATGCTTCTATTATCCGTACAGCCAAACAAACATACGCTTACCAGAAAATGGGAATAGCTCCACGTCCATAGTACTCAGCACCGGGAGTACAGGGGTATGTGAGTTTGAAATACTCATCACAGTATGACTGCATAGGACTCATTTCATGATTGTAACAAAGACCCCAAGCAAGAGGTCCTCCAGTAGCCACTCCATAACCACCTGGTACCAGCATTATAAGATCAATCAACACCACACAGTTGTCCAATTAAAACACTAAATCAATCACCTTACCATATGCAACTCTCAAAACACAAACATAGAAATCCAAATCAGATGTCTCCAACTAATTATCCTCTCACCAAACATCCCTCATACCTCAATATGTAGTTCAAGATAGCAGACACCATATGTCAATCACAAATCAAGTCATTCAAGACAATTCATGTGAAACCAACTAAAGATCCAAATTCACTTCCCCGTATTCAATTTTTCCACATTCAACAACTCAATATTCAGACAGATTACATGTTTTAATTCAATAAGCCAGATTCAAAGTACACATTAAAAATCTGATTGGTCCATTCTTTATCCAAGAATTACAAATGTGATAACTGTGTGAATGCATGAAAAAATTGACAGCACCGAGTCCAGTTCCAAACAAATCTAGGTTACAGCATACTGATAAAAATCAGACCCAATAAAAAATCCAAATCATTGAAAGCTTCAAACACCACATACATCGCACTATTTCAAAATTGCTCGCTCGACCAAATTATTTTCATCCAACACTCGCACATTCAACAACTCAACCGTCAAAGAAAAATCAGACAGACAACATCAGATCATTCATGTTTATTTCGACAAATCAAACTTAAAAAACACATTCAAAATCAGAGAACGCGTGAAAAATTGACTGCATTGACTCCGTACCAAACAAATCAAGCTTAACAGCATAGCAACCAAAGCAGACCACACAGCAACAAATCCAAATCATCCACAATATCTACTCAAGCACCACAGCACACACAGATCTCATAATCTCCAAACAGCAAGCTCAACCTAAAAAGTTTTTCACACTCCAAACAAACACGCACACAATCCGTAAACAAAATTCACAAAATGTGAATGGCAGAGAACTCACAAGTGGTCTTGCTGCCGACGTGTCCGAGGAACGCGGCGATCTCCAACATCTGCATGGTCTTGTTGCCGGTGGTTCCGAAACCTAGCGGCTCGTAGAGCGAGGCGGCGGCAATGAAGGAGTGGTAGTCCCAAAATCCGACGGCGTGCGCCACCGGAGAGTTCCGCTTGGAGAACAAATTCTCGAACTGGTAGGTCTGGAAATAGTCCACTATAGTGAGGTTACAACAGTAAATTGACCACCCCTTGCATTTCCACCCTTGGTCGCAGTACTTCTTCCCGTGCTTGTACTTCACCAGCGTCTTCACGTCTGTGTCCTCCTGCGCCTCCACACGCGCCGCCGCCACCGCCAGCACCACCAACGCGATTGCCGCAACAGCGTTTCGCTTCATCTCTCTCTTCACACACAGAGAAGAGCGAGAATCGATCGAATAATAATAACTCTACGCTTCTTCTGGTAGAAGGTCCTTCTCCAATGGCGTTATGCGTGTGACATTATAGATCGAACACTTTATGGAAATCGACGGTGGATATTGTGTTGATGGGACACAAACTGTTCGATGTTTAAGTGATAACAGACTGGCTCTGAGGCAAAGAACCACATTACTCCACCGACACCCAAGGAGGACACGTGAAATGTCCTTATTGCCCTTCGTTGCAGCATTACTTGGTTAGTTGGTAGGTCTTTTTTCCAGCTCGTTCTCGCGGGTCTTCTCTAAGCATAAATTAAAATTCTCTTAATTTTAATTATAATAAGGTTGATTTTGTATTAACATGTAATTGTTCATTCAAACGACACTGATTATGAATTCGTTAATATAAATCCCGAATTTATGACTGAAGTAAACATAATTAACAATCACAAAAAGTGAAGTGATCATAATATTTTATGAAAAATTGCAAAAAATATTAACATCTCAGCGCGTAACCCCCATACACACCATTAAACTCGTTAATTATTGATGATAAAATTAGAAAGATTTACATTAATTTATTTTATTAACACTTTTTTGTGAAAAAAATATCCATTTAGAAATCAACTTCACAACATAATTTAAAATTAAATCTTACATAATTTGAAAATGGAAGGTTTTAAGCGTGGAAATAATAGAGTACAGAAAGGTGTCGGCGATTGTAAAGAGAGAAGGACATAACATAACCAACGACAACCGACACCAACTTAAAAACAAATTATCTTAAAATAACTATAGTTAATAGTAGACACCAAACCATAAAAATATAAAGCTTATGGTATTTTTGAAAAATAACTAAATTACTATATGTTTATGTTTAATTTATAAATATGTAAAATTATAATTTTTGAGAAAAGAATGTGTCAGTGGATTGAATTTGGACAATATGTTACAATTAATCTAAAAATTATATTTTATTATATTAATATACAATTCTCTGTTTGCATCAAATTATTGGTTTACATTATATAACTTTTTTAATTCGTTGTATATGATACTGTTTAAGGGTGATTGTATCACTCATAATTATTTCAAGAATACTAGATTTTTAATTATTTTCATCACAGTCTTTTCAGTTTCTTTTATGATTATACAAATTTTTGTATAATTTTATTATATTAAAGTTTTTTTAGTATAAACTGTTTTCATATAATTAGATTTTATTGGACTCTTATATGAGGCTGTGTTAGTTTTTTTTTTTTTTTTTTTTTCAACCCAGTTTT
>Ga0209700_103194_pt1 | contig 31844 bp, 19 predicted proteins | sample SiratroredBW_FD_187528 | JGI IMG/M metagenome (GOLD analysis project Ga0209700, IMG submission 187528) | Root nodule microbial communities of legume samples collected from California, USA - Siratro red BW (SPAdes) (version 2) | ecosystem: Host-associated > Plants > Roots > Nodule | place: USA...
AAAATATTGATATTGTTTGTATAATATGCAAGTTATTACTAATCCTCTTTGATTTTAGAGCAATTAATGTTATTAATGTACTTGGCGGTAGATCTATATCCTCATCCCATACCCTACGTTGGGTGCAGCCTAAGGTATTTTTATTCTTAATTGAACCTATTAAATTCGTTGTAGACTTGTTTAATGAATTAACTTTGATGAAATTGTAGTGTAACAAACAAAAAGGAAGTTGGGAATGTGGCTACTACGTCATGCATTGGATGAAGACCATAGTCCAAGCCCATATCACCGACTCTTGGGAACATGTATGAAAGTGTTCAAATTAGATAAAATTATGATGAGCATATGATGATAACTACTAACACAATTATTCTATTTCAGATGTTCATAGATCCAGACCCAATTGAACACAAGTACTTAGAAGATATTCGGATAGAATGTGCAACTTACTTCATTGAGAAGAAAAATAAATTTGGTTTTAGGAAAATTCCATTTTTAATTGTAAAATACCTTTTTCAAAATTCAAAAAAGGAGAGGATTTAGCTTTGTGAAAATTAAAATGAAAATCAATTTTCAAGTTAAAATTCCTTTTTTTAAGAAAAATTTCGAAATTCAAAAAGAAATAAGATTTTTGTGTAGAATTCTATTCTTCAACATTCAATTTTTATTTTCAAGATTCTTAAAAATATTGGGTATGGTTTTGTGAAAATTTTATTTTCAAATTCAGATTCGTTCCTTTTCAAAATTCCAAAGATCCAAAAAGAGAGAAAATTCAAATTTATTCTTCCAAATCAAAAAGAGCAAAAGAATTTTCGGTTGAAGTTCATGAGTTTAGTTTTGTAGGAATTCTCGAATTCAAATTCATCTTTTCAAAAAAGGTCAAGATTGAAAAAAAAACAAAGAAAAGACATTTTTTCATTTTTAGCAAAAATAAACTGTAAGAATTAGCCCCCCGAAATGTTTTAATTTTCAAGTTCAAGCTCAAAAGTTTTGAAACTTAAAATTTTCAAAGTCACAACAAAGGAGTTAAAGTCAAATTGAAAAAAAGGGGAGAGTCAAATAATAGTAAATAATGGAAAGAGGAATTCTTTGCATTCTCAAGGTAGCCTTTAATTTCCATGGGATTTCATGCAAATTATGTGCACTATTATTTATTCATGCATTCTTTTTGTGTGTTCATATATCCTAATTTTCAAATGCATTTTCATGATTTTAACATTCATCCATTCTTTTTCTTAGGATTTGTGCAAAAATCATCCATGAGTATGAATATGGAAATGTAAGTCAGAGGAGAACTAGAGCAAGAGAGTATGAAGAAGAAAATGAAGGTGAAGCTAGCAGACAACAACTTTAGAGGGTTGAGAGAGCTGAAGAGAAAGATGGAAAGTGCTCAGCAAAACCTTTTTAGAAGAAAATATGGGAATTTGCTGGATCTGTTAGAAGTTGAGGTGCCCATGCCTGCCATCACAGCTTTACATTCCAGATTTTCCAGCTTATGCCCACTCTAGAGGAGTATAAGTAGATTATCGAATTGCCTCGAAAGGAATATATGCCATATATATGCATTTCGAGCATCCTTCCTCCATTCTTACCTTATCAGACATCATAAGAAGACCCCACAAAGAGCTTAGTGGAAGAATGCGTGTCGCAAGGGGCATAAGGGGATTTCCACTAGGTTTCCTAGAATCTCACCTGCACCAGTTGGGAGAAAAGGGAGAAGGGGAGGCCTTTATTGATTAATTCGCTACGGTGTTGTATGACATCTTGTTGTTCCCCAATAAAGACAGTTTTGTGAGCCAAGTGGCTATAGACGTCTTCATGGCTGCAAAGAATAGAAAGGAGAACCTGGTCCCTACAATATTGGCAGACACCTATGAGGCATTTGATCTCTGTTATGAGAGGAGGGCTAAAATGCTAGCTTGCTCACTACCTATGCTATACGTATGGATCATGGCAGGCATAGGGGAGAAGAGGATGGGGGTCAAATGTCCCATTGATCTTGTGAGACAACTTTTATTTTTGACCATTTAAGACTTCAATTGATTGAGTCACCTTTCAATCAATTGACAACATCATGTGACTTAACAGAAAATATATCAGGTTCAGATTTTGAAAATAGTTTACTGATTACTTTTCTTAATTTGATTAACAAACTCTAATTTGCTTTATTCTTCAAATTCTTTTGAAAAATATTATTAAGCAAATTTATCTTTAGAGCTTACTTTTGAATAATCAATGATGCAATCATATGATTTTAAACCAGAAACACAACCCACAATCAGACACACACCGCCTAGTCTAGGACCAAAACTCTATCAAGCTCTTCAAGTCTTCATGCACTTCATGTTGTAGCTAGGATCCATTGTACACTTCACTCTTGTGTTGATTTCATCAAATCATATCCAGCAGCTACTAGTGTTAACACCAATTTCATAGATCTCATTTTTCTTCCCCAAAACCATATACAGTACGTCCAATTCTGACAGTCAAGGCTAAAGTTATGGGAGTTTGAAGTTTTACCAAAACCAGATTTGGCCGGTTTTTGTATCGTGCTACCAGGACCAAACCAAGAGACTCTACTACTTTTTTAGCACCAATTTCGTAGATCTCATTTTTCTACCCCAAAACCATATACAACACGTCCAATTCTGACATCCAAGGCAAAAGTTATGGCAGTTCGAACTTTTGCCAAAACCATATTTGGCTGGTTTTTGTATTGTGCAACCAGGACCAAACAAGAGACTCTGTTATTTTTTTAGCACCAATTTTGTACATCTCATTTTTCTACCCCAAAACCATATACAATATGTACAATTTTGACAGCAAGGGCAAAAGTTATGCCAATTTGAAGTTTTGCTAAAACCAGATTTGGCCAGTTTTTGTATCATGCAACCAGGACCAAACCAAGAGACTCTGCTATTTTTTTAGCACCAATTTCGTAGGTCTCATTTTTCTACCCAAAAACCATATACAATATGTCGAATTCTCACAGCCAGGGCAAAAGTTATTGGCAGTTTGATGTTTTGCCAAAATCAGGTATGGCCAGTTTTTGTATCGTGCAACCAGGACCAAACCAAGGCACTCTTCTATATTTTTTAGCTCCAATTTTTTAGATCTCATTTTTCTACCCCAAAACTATATACAGTATGTCCAATTTTGATAGCCGGGGCAAAAGTTATGGCAGTTTAAAGTTTTGCCAAAACCATATTTGGTCAGTTTTTGTATCATGCAACTAGGACCAAACCAAGAGACTCTGCTATTTCTTTTAGCACCAATTTTGTAAATCTCATTTTTCTACCCCAAAACCATATGCAATATGTCCAATTCTAACAGCCAGTGCAAAAGTTATGGCGGCTTGAAGTTTTGCCAAAACTTGATTTGGTCGGTTTCTGTATCGTGCAACCAGGACCAAACCAAGAGGCTTTGCTATTTCTTTTAACACCAATTTCGTAGATCTCATTTTTCTACCCCAAAACCATATACAATATGTCCAATTGTGACAGCCTGAAAACCGGGCCCGAATGACTCGATTTTGCACGCGAAACATGCCCGCATTGTTTATAGCGCAATTCTTATCGTTTGCTGTCATGACGGCTGAAAAATGTTTCGGTTAAATTTTGATGACTTTTTCGGGCCCGAATACCACCAGAGAAGGTAAAGTTGAAAATCGAACCCATTTAAATCTGTTCTACACAAGGTTATCAGGCTCGAGAGTAAAACCCACCCCGTAACCACACAGCCACTAACAAGTAAGATGCGGCAGCGAGCGAGGCGGCGTGACACGGCAGCGAGACGAAGCGGCGAGCACGATGGTGAGACGCAGCTACGAGAGGGACGGTGAGGCGTGCGAGTGAGCACCACAGCGAGATGTGCGAGTGAGCACGACAATGAGCGCGAACAACGAGGCTTGCGAACGGCGAGGTGCACGGCAGTAAGACGACATTGACAGTGTGCGAAGAGATAGCAGTGAACCCTTATTCAAAATGCAAGACAACGACATAGGTCTTTAGAACCGGTAAACTTGAAAACCAGGTCTGGATGACTCGGCTTTGCACCCGAAACATACCCACACTGTTTGGGTGCAATTTTTATTGTTTCCCTCAGTACGGCTAAAAAATGCTTCAGACAAATTTTGGTGACTTTTTCAGGTCTGGTGGATGACATTGTTTTACACCCGAAACATACGAAGAGTGTTTGGGGTGTCGTTCTTATTGTTTCTAGTTAGTACAATGAAAAAATGTTTCGGTCGAATTTTGATGACTTTTCAGGTACTAGAGCAAACAAAGTTGAAAACTAGGCCCAAATGACTCGGTTTTGCACCAAAAACATAGTCACACTATTTGGGGTGCATTTCTTATTGTTTCACATCTGTACTACTGAAAAATATTTCGGTCGAATTATGACAACTTTTCCAAGCATAGACAGCATCAGAGTAGACAAAGTTGGAAACCTGGCCCTGATGACTCGGTCACCCGAAACATACCCACACTTTTTGGGGTGCAGTTCTTATCATTTCCGTTAATATGGCTGGAAAATGTATCGGTTGAATTTTGATCAATTTTTTAGACCTGGACACTGCTGGAGCAGGCCCAGAGTAAGCAAAATTGAAAACCAGACACGGATGTCTCGTTTTGCATCCGAAACAAACCCATACTATTTAGAGTGTAGTTATTATCGTTTGCCGTCAGTACGACCGAAAAATGTTTCGGTCAAATTTTGACGACTTTTCTAGGCCAGACACCACTAGAACAGGTCCTGAGTAGGCAAACTTGAAAATCGAGACCGGATGACTCACTTGGGCACCCAAAAATACCAACATTATTTGGGATGCACTTCTTATCGTTTCTCATTAGTACGGTTAAAAAATGTTTCGGTCCAATTTTGACGACTTTTTCGGGTTCGAAAACCACTGGATAAGGCCCAAACCAAAGCAAGAAAAGCTAAAAGTCAGGCCCGGATGACTTAGTTTTGCACCGAAAACATACCCACCCTTTTTGGGGTGCAGTTCTTATCGTTACCTGTCACTAAGGTGGAAAAATGTTTTAGTCAAATTTTGAAGACTTTTCCAGGCCCGAACTCCACCTGAGCAGGCCAGTAGCAAGCAAAGTGGAAAACGGAGCACGGATGACTCAATTTTGTATATGAAACATGCCCACAGTGTTTGGGGTGCAATTCTTATCGTTTGTCGTCAATACGACTAAAAAAATTTTCGATCCAATTTTGATGACTTTTCCGGGCTCGGACACCACCGGAGAAGGTAAAGTTGAAAATTAGACCCATTTAACTCTGTTCTGCACAAGGTTATCAGACTCGAGAGTAAAACCCACCCCGTAACCACACAACCACTAACAAGTGAGATGCGGCAGCGAGACGAGGCGGCGAGATGCGGCAGCGAGACGATACGGCGAGCGCGATGGTGAGACGCAGCTACGAGAGCGACGGTGAGGCGCACGAGTGAGCACCACGGCGAGATGTGCAAGTGAGCACGACGGTGAGCGCCAACAACGAGGTTTGCGAACGGCGAGGTGCACGGCAGTAAGACGACATTGATAGTGCGTAAAGAGATGGCGGTGAACCCTTATTCAAAATGCAAGACAACGACATAGGTCTTTAGAACAGGTTCAAAAACCCTAAGTTATGGGTCGTTTTGGACCCTTCTTCTGCACTTGCTGACTCGGTGTTAGACTTGCGAGTTTGGGCGAGTCCACCAAGTCTGTTTCCGAGTCCATCGAGTTTACTCAAAAAATGAGTTTACTCGTGAGTCAACTCTGTCAAGAGTGGTAGAAACATAAACTCGGATGAGTTTGCGAGTCAACTCGGGAGTTTGATAACCTTGGTTCTGCATACCAACAATGTTTGGGTGCAGTTTTTATCGTTTTTCGTGAGTACGTTTGAAAAATGTTTCAGTTGGATTTTAACGACTTTTCTGGACCCAAACACCACTAGAGTAGGCCCGGAGCAGGCAATGTTGAAAACGGGGCCTAGAGGACTCGATTTTGCACCCGAAACATACCCACCTTATTTGGGGTGCAGTTTTTATAGTTTACCGTCAGCACGGCCGAAAAATGTTACGAACAAAGTTTGAAGACTTTTTCGATCGCGGACACCACCAGAGCACACGGATGACTTAGTTTCGCACTCGAAACATACCCACACTTGTTGAGGTGCAGTTCCTATCGATTCCCGTCAGTACGTATGAAAAATGTTTTGGTCAAATTTTGACGACTTTTCTATGTACGGACACACCGGAGCGGTCCCGAAGCAGGAAAATTTGAAAACCAGTCCCGGATGACTCGATTTTACACCCCAAACATACCAACACTGTTTGGGTGCAATTCTTATCGTTTCTAGTGAGTACGACAGGAAAATGTTTGGACAACATTTTGACAACTTTTTCGGGATGGGACACCACCGGAAGAAGTGAAGTTGAAAATCGGGCCCATATGATTCTGTTTTGCACCTGAAACATACCCACCCTGTTTGGGGTGCAGTTCTTATTGTGACCCTCCAGTACGGCTGAAAAATGTTTCGGTTGAATATTGACGACTTTTTCAGGTCAGGACACCACTGGATCAGGCTTGAAAGAGGCAAATTTGAAAACTGGGCCCGGATGACTCGGTTTTGCACCCGTAACATACCCACACTATTTATGGTGCAGTTCTTACTGTTTCCCGTTACTACGGCTGAAAAACTTATGGTTGAATTTTGACGACTTTTCTGGGTCTGGACACTATCGAAGCAGGCACGGAGTTGGCAAAGTTGAAAACCTTGCCCGGATACCACCGAAAGAGGCCCGCAGCAGGTAAATTTAGAAATTGGGACCGGCTCACTCTGGTCTGCTTTCGAAACATACTCACAAAGTTTGCAGTGTAGTTCTTATCGTTTATCCTCAGTATGGCTCAAAAATGTATTGGTCAAATTTTGACGACTTTTCAGGCCGGACACCATCGGAGTAGGACAAAGCAGGCAAAGGTGAAAGTCGGGCCTGAGTGACTCTAGTTTGCACCCGATACATACCCACACTGGTTGGGTGCAGTTCTTATTATTTCCCATCAATACGATTGAAAAATGTTTCGGTCGAGTTTTGACGACTTTTCCGGGCCCTGATACACCCAGATCAAACAAAGTTGAAAATCGAGACAAGATAAATAGGTTTTTCCCCCGCAACATACCCACACTGTTTGTGGTACAATTCCTATCATTTCCCTTCAGTACAACCGAAAAACGTTTCGGTTAAATTTTTACAACTCTTACGGGCCGTTACACCACCGCAGCAGGCCTGAAGCAAGTGTCAACACCCGATTTTGTCCGGATAATCTTTTAAATTAAAGCATAATGATAAAAATGAATAAAGAAAAACTGAATAATAATATAAAAATATATATTTATTAGTTTAAGTTTTCTTGAAATAATAATAATAAAAAAATAAATAAAATTCAAATTTTTCCATTACAAAACAAAAAAAAAGACTAAAAAAGAAAAGGTGGTGATTTTAAAAAAATAAAATAAAATAAAATAAATAATTAATAATAAAAAAACGAAAATAACAAAACTAATAAAATAAAAATACATAAATTAAAACAGAATCTGAAAAAAAAATAATAAATAAATAAATAATAATAAAAATAAATATAACAATAAAAATAACTGCTTTCAAACATGCTTTGCAAGTTTAAGAAAAAAAATAAAAATAAAAATAAAAAGTAATAATAAATAAAACAATAAAGAAAGAGTCAGGTCAGATAACAACCCACATGCTCCACTACATAAAAAAAACTAATAATTAATAAAAATTATTACCGTTGGAAAATGACTTAAGTCTCATTCCTAGGTAGATTCATCTTTAATATTAATTTTTTTAAGGAAAAAATAGATAAAACAAGGAGAATGGGTCAAAGAGTGGTAACTTCTCTGAACCACCTTGATTTTAAAAAAAATAAAAATAAAAATAATAATAAGGCAAATAAAAAAGGGAGATAAAAGCACACGTAGGAGGATCATCATTTTTTGGTCACAAAAATAACACACGTGGGGAGGAACGAAGAAAAAAAGCAGAGAGATAAAGTAGAGAAGAAGAGAAGATTGATTCTCCTATCTTACTATCCACAAACTGAGAAGCAAGGAACATTTGAAAAAGGAGAAAATCATTTTTGAAGAACGTTCACAAGTATGATTTGTAAGCTTTAGATTTTCATATGGATCTTGAAGTTTGAAATTTGTAAATCATGTGTTCTTATCTTCATGTAATGTTTTTTTTTATTTCTCCATCATTTCATTTTCATATAAAGATAAAAAAATAAGAAAAGGGAGGACCTTTAGCTCTTTGTGGCATTTTGTTTTTTTTCTTATTTCTTAAATAATATAAAATTCATCATATTCCATCTTCCATACATTAGTCTCTGTATTTTGTGCTCCCAAAACCACTCCAAAACAGTCTCAAAACGACTTTTGCCGACACCGCCATTTTTCCAAGCCACCAACAGCCACCATTTACCTCCAAAAATAGCCACCATGTAGTCCCTTTAATCTCAACAAGATGCACCCAAAACAACAGCCAAACAATACCCAAAACAGCACCATTTTTCCTCAAAAATAGCACTAGTTTTATCTATAAAACGACACCACTTTACCTTCAAAACAGCACCAAAACAACCATGAAAACGCCACAAAAACGGTGCAAAAGACGCCCCGTCGACGGCGACAGCGGCCGCCGTCGCGCCACCTCCGCCGATGGCGTTCATCGTCGTCGCCTGCCACCTGTCACTGCCACCTGCATCATGCCCCTCGTCGCTGCCGCCTTCATGTCTCCACAGCATGTGCCCTCAAACCCTAATGAGTTTCTGGTTAGTGGGGGTGCTCTTTGCACCCCACCTGTTGGAGCTTGCACCCCAGTTTTTTGCAATTCCCAAAATGCCCCTGTTGGATTTCTGATTAGCAGATCTACTTCCTGCACCCCCATTGATTAAGTTTTGCACCTATACACCTCTCAATTACCAAAATGCCCTTAACCCAAGATTGAGTTTCTTATTGGTGGTGTTACTTCCTGCACCCCCATTAATTAAGTTCCGCACCCACACTCTCCACAATTACTAAAATGCTCTTAACCCAAGTTGAGTTTCTTATTACTGGAGTTACTTCCTGCACCCCCATTAATTAAGTACCGCACCCACACTCTCCACAATTACCAAAATGCCCTTAACCCAAGATTGAGTTTCTTATTGGTGGGGTTACTTCCTGCACCCCCATTAATTAAGTTCCGCACCACACTCTCCACAATTACCAAAATACCCTTAACCCAAGTTGAGTTTCATTGAGTCATGTTCCATTTTTGCATGTATGATTTCATTAAAATTAAAATGTCAATTCTATGTTGCATATAACTGTCGCATGTTATTTTCCAACACCAAATTTGATATATACCCCAATCCTTAAAGCCCAGGCTTTAAACCTGGCACTGTTCCTCAAAGCCCAGGCTTTAAACCTGGCACTGTTCCTGAAAGCCCAGGCTTTAAACCTGGCACTGTTTCTCAAAGCCCAGGCTTTAAACCTGGCACTGTTCCTCAAAGCCCAGGCTTTAAACCTTGCACTGTTCCTCAAAGCCCAGGCTTTAAACCTGGCACTATTTCTCAAAGCCCAGGCTTTAAACCTGGCACTGTTGCTCAAAGCCCAGGCTTTAAACCTGGCACTGTTGCTCAAAGCCCAGGCTTTCAACTTGGCACTGTTCCTCAAAGCCCAAGCTTTAAACCTGGCACTGTTCCTCAAAGCCCAGGCTTTAAACCTGGCACCGTTCCTCAAAGCCCAGGATTTATACCTGGCACAGTTCCTCAAAGCCCAGGCTTTAAGCATGGCACCGTTCCTCAAAGCCTACACTTTAAACCTGGCACCATTCCTCAAAGCCCAGGCTTTAAACCTGGCACCGTTCCTCAAAGCCCAGGCTTTAAACCTGGCACTGTTTCTCAAAGCCCAAGCTTTAAACCTGGCACTGACGCCATTCACTTAGCCTACTTTTAAACACAAGCTTTCAAAAATTCTGAAATATCAAACCGATTAACAATTTTATCAAGAAAGAACTACGTAACCCTGATTCTCCATCCCTGATGGAGATACGTAGGAGCAAGGTCAAACCTTGTCGGGCTCCCTAAAACGAAAAAAAATATTTGTTTGTTTTATCTTAATCTCTTTCTTGGGAAAATAAGTGTTTTAAAAAAATCACACTCACACTACGTATTTAATTAAAGGTACCGTCTTAAGACGGGCGTTGTGGAGGTGCTAACACCTTCCCCACCGTAACCGACTCCCGGACTCGAAATCCATTTTCGCAAACTTGCCTTATCTTGTTTTTGGTTTTCCATAGTTTTTCCTAATAAACTATGGTGGCGACTCCTCTATTTTGAAAATTAAAATAAATTATTTTTGTTCGTCGTCCCCGTCGTGGCCCCGGTTGCGACAGGATGAATCGGTTTTTCACCCAAAACATACCCATACTATTTGGAGTGCAGTGTTTATCGTTTTCCTTCTTGATAAATGTTTTATTTGTTCTTTGACGATTTTTCCCAGTCAGGATACCACCAGAGCAGGCTCGAGGCAGGAAAAGTTAAAAACCGAACCCAGATGACTCGATTTCGCACCCGAAACATACCCACACTGTTTGAAGTGCAGTTCTTATCATTTCCCGTCAATGCAGCTGAAAAACGTTTTGATCGAATTTTGACGAATTTTCTAGGCCCGGATACCACCACAACAAGCCCAAAGCAGGGGAAGTTGAAAACTGAGCCCGGATCACTCTGTTTTGGTCCCGAAACATACCCACGATGTTTGGGGTGCAGATCTTATCGTTTCCCGTCAGTATAGCTAAAAAATGTTTCGGTCGAATTTTGGAAACTTCTCCTAGCCTGGACACCACCGGAGCAGGCACGGAGCAAGCAAAGTTGAAAATCAAGACAGGATAAATTGGTTTTTCGTCCAAAACTTACCCACACTGTTTGGGGTACAGTTTTTATTGTTTCCCGTTAGTACTACAGAAAAACACTACGGTCAAATTCTGACAACTTTTCCGAGCCCGTACACCTTTGCAGTAGGCCTAGAGCAGGCAAAGTTGAAAATCAAGGCCGGATAACTCGGTTTTCCACCCGAAATATACCCACAACACTAGAGCAGGACAGAGCAGGCAAAGTTGAAAATCGGGCCCGGATGACTCTGTGTTGCACCCAATATATACACACAACTGGTTGGGGTGCAATTTTTCTCGTTTCCCAACAATGCCGACTGAAAAATGTTTCGATCGAATTTTAATGACTTTTTTGGGCCCAGACACCACCGGAGTAGGCAAAGTTGAAAACCAGGCCCGGATGACTCTGTTTTTTAACCGAAACATACCCACAATGTTTGGAGTGCAGTTGTTATCGTTTCCCATCAATACAACTTAATAATGTTTCGGTCCAATTTTGACTACTTTTTCGGTCCCCAACATCACCGAAACATGCCCGGAGCAAGCAAAGTTGAAAAACAGGACAGGATAAATCGATCTTTCACCCGAAACTTACCGACACTGTTTGGGGTGCAGTTCTTATCGTCTCACGTCAGTACGTTTGAAAAATGTTTCGGTTGAATTTTGATGACTTTTCCGAATTTGGACACCACCAGAGTAGCCCAAATCGAGCAAAGTTGCAAACGACCCCTGATGACTCTGTTTTGCACCCAAAACATACCCACAGTGTTTGGGATGTAGTTCTTATTGTTTCCTGCTAGTACAATTGAAAAATGTTTCGGTCGAATTTTGACAACTTTTTTGGGTCTAGACACCACCGGAGCAGGCCTTGAGCAGACAAACCCAGATGAATCGGTTTTGCACCCGAAACATACTCACACTATTTGAGGTGCAGTTCTTATTGTTTCCCTTCAGTGCGACTGAAAAATGTTTCAGTCGAATATTGACGACTTTTCTGAGCCTGGACACCACTAGAGTAAGCAAAGTTGAAAACTCGGTCCGGGATGACTCGGTTTCACACCCGAAACTTACCACAATGTTTCAGATGCATTCTTATCGTTTCACGCTAGTACGAATGAAAAATGTTCCGGTCCAATCGTGACGACTTTTCCAGGCTTAAACAGCACCGGAGCAGACCCAGTGCATGCAAAGTTGAAAATCAGGACAAGATGAATCAGTTTTTCACCCAAAACATACCCACACTGTTTGGGGTACAGTGCTTATTGTTTCTCGTCAGTACGCCCAAAAAAGTATTCAGTTGAATTTTGACAACTTTTACGGGTTTGGACATAACCGAAGTAGGCCCAAAGCAAGCAAAGTTGAGAACTGGGCCCAAATGACTAGATTTTTTACCCGAAGCATAGTCGCACTGTTTGGGGTGCGACTCTTATCCGTTCCCATCAGTAGGGCTGAAACATGTGTCACTCAAATTTTGACCAATTTTTCGGGCCCCGACACCAACAGAGCAAGCCCAGTGCAGCCAAATATTTAAAATTGGGACAGGATGACTCTGTTTTGCACCCAAAACATACCCACACTATTTGATGTGCAGTTCTTATCGTTTCCTGTCAATACAGAAAAAAAATATTTCAGTCAAATTTTGATAACTTTTTTGGGTCCGAACACCACTAGAGTAGGCGAAGTTAAAAACCGAGCCCAGACGACTTAGTTTTACACCCGAAACATACCCACACTATTTAGGGGGAAATTCTTATCGTTTTCTGTTAGTACGACTGAAAAATATTTCAGCGAAATTTTGACGACTTTTCCGAGCCCAGACACCTCTAGAGTAGAACCGTAGCAAGCAAAGTTTAAAACTAAGCCCATATGACTCAGTTTTGCACCTGAAACATACCCACACTATTTTGGGTGCAATTTTTATCGTTTCCCGTCAACACAGCTGAAAAATGTTTGGGTCAAATTTTGATGACTTTTTCGGTTCCGGAAACAACGGGAGCAGGGAAGGTTGAAAACCAAGACCGGATGAGTTTATGTTGCTCCCTAAACATACCCAAACTGTTTGGTTTACAGTTCTTATCGTTTCACGTCAGTAACCCTGAAAAATGTTTCGGTCGAATTTGGATAGCTTTTTCAGACCCAGACAACACCGTAACAGGCCCCGAGCATGCAAAGTTGAAAACTGACCTCAGATGACTCAATTTTGCACCCGAAACATACCTACATTGTTTGGGGTACAATTCTTATCGTTTTCCATCAGTAAGCCTGAAAAATGTTTCGGTCAAATTTGGACTGCTTTTCCAGGCCCGGACACCACCGTAGTAGGCTCGAAGCAAGAAAAGTTGAAAACCAGACCCGATGACTCGATTTTGCACCCTAAGCATACCCACACTATTTGGGGTGCAATTCTTATTGTTTCCCGTCAATACGGCTGAAAAATGTTTCGGTCAAATTTTGACTACTTTTCTGAGCCTGGACATCACCAGTGCAGGCCAGGACTAGGCAAAGTTTGAAACCAGACCCGGATGACTCGATTTTGCACCCTAAACATACCTACACTATTTGGGGTGCAGTTCTTATAATTTTTCGTCAGTACGACTGAAAAATGCTTCAGTCAAATTTTGACGACTGTTTCGGGGCCCAGACACCATCGCAGTGAGCACGAAGCATGCAAAGTTGAAAATCAAGACATGATGAATCGGTTTTTCACCCAAAACATACCCGCAATGTTTCGGGTGCAGTTATTATAGCTTTTGGTCAGTATAGTTGAAAAATGTTTCGGTCAAATTTTCACGACTTTTCTGGGGTCGGACACCACCGGAGCAAGATAGTGCAAGAAAAGTTGAAAACTGGACCCCGATGACTATGTTTTGCACCTGATACAATGTGGGACTATGGTATCCTAGAGGAGCCCTACTAAGCTTAATAGGATACTCGGGCTCGGATTTTACGGGTTGCAAGCTAGATCGCGAAAGCACTAGCGGGACATGTCATTTACTAGGAGCTAGCTTGATATTGTGGGACAGCAAAAAACAAGCCTGTGTGCTTTTTCAATTGTTGAAGCTAAGTATATAGCTGTGGGAAGTTGTTGTGTGAAAATAGTGTAGCTTAAATAACAACTAAGTGATTATGGCTTATATCTTTCCAAAATTCCTCTTAAATGTTATAACACTAGTGCAATTAACCTAACCAAGAATCCTGTGCAGCATTCTAGGACAAAGCGTATTGAGATCCGCCATCACTTCATAATGGATCACGTGAGCAATGGAGATTGTGAGGTTTAATTTATTGAAAATGATAAACAACTAGCTGACTTCTTCACCAAACCTTTACTAAGAGATAGGTTCAATTTTCTAAGAACCGAATTGGGTATCTTAGATGCTTCTAGTGTTCTGAATGGATAATGTCTCAATAATTATGTGATTATGTCTTTAATTTAGTAAATTTTGATGCCTTGAAACAGTTGGAGCAGTTCCAACAAGGTATTAGCATTTGGTATTTTAATTGATTGATTCTCATTTTTATCTTGTTAAAATCTGCTGATGTTTTCAATTTAGTACTTTTAACAGACTATTTTTCGAAAACAGCTTGTTATAATTCTGAGAATTCTTTTAAAGTGCTTGTTTCCAGTATTTCAACATGTTATTTTTCGAATTTAAGTTACTGTTTTCTTGGAGCAGTTTATTTAACTAGTTAATTTCAGAAAACTTATTAAAATTTGGGTTCCATAATTTTAATTTGCTATTTTTCAGAATTAACCTGTTAAATTCACTAAACAAATTTAAAATCTAGTTGTTTTGTGCAGAAATGGTGAGAATAATTTGTCTTTCAAGCTTACAGGAGTAAACCAACGGATTATGAGGGGTTCTTCAACATGTTGAACCTGTGACACTCATTGGAAAGGGACAAAAGATTCCAAAATAGACAGAGCATGGCATGGCTGTTCAACCAGTCAAAAAGAAAACTTTGTTGTTAACAGATTCAATTTTAGTTGTGCAGAATGTAATCCTTGATTGGGCAGGTATTGAACAGCCTATTAAATAATGTGTGCAACAAGTTTTGTTTCATCTTCACACACTACACAGTATAATGCTTTATCACTTTGAAAAATTGTTCTGAATACATACGTATTCTCGAGCACAACACTATACCACAAAACACAATTTTCATATGCATAATTTTTTGCCATTCGGCATCAAATTCTCTAAAACCAGCAGCCATGTCCTCCTAAACTCCAACCAAGCGAGCAAAAACACAATCTTCCACTCAAGATGATAAGTATGGTCATTTGGAAAATTGGTTTAGGGGAGAACCAATCCAAATGCAAAAATACCTCCATGAGTTTAGCCGAAAGAGCATTATAGCTCCCAAATATATAACCACTGAATGGCTAAAGGAGCAACGGCTGGAGGAGGTTAGAAGCATGATCAACCATCACAAACTCAAGAAGTTTCTTGGTTTAACTGGCTGCATCTATTCGGACTTGGTAAAGGTATTCTACACAAACTTAGTCTTTGATGGGGAGAACATGTGGAGTCATGTTAAGGGAGTTGGTAAGGAGATATCACACAATATGTGGATTGCTATCACTGGATTGAAATATGAGGGACTGAAAGTAGAGAAAGGCACTATTGAGGAGTTCAACAAAGCTCAGTTTTATCGTTCTTGCATGAGGAATCCATTAGAAGAAGTGAAAAGCTTTGGAGTAGGCAAACTTGCAATAACACCACTGATCCTGAAGTTGTTGATTGTGTGGATCATTACTCCAAGAGGTTGCAACCATGCTACTTTTACAAAAGAAGATCTCATGCTCCTATATTGTCTTATTAACCGAGTGAAAGTGAATTGGGTCTTTACCATAAAGAATCACATGATAAAATTAGAAAGGCTAACTGATTATAAGTTGCCTTATGCGATTCTGATTTCGAGAATGTTGGAGTTCTTTGAAGTTGATTTAGAACATGAGTTATCATAAATACTTAAGCAAACAAGTGAGATCAATCAATCCATGCTAAATAGAATTGGTTTGCAGAAGATAAATGGAAGTTGGACTTATAAAAGAAAAGAGATTGAAGGAGTTGGACCAGGTGGAACTGTTGAACAAGAAGGAGTAGAGGTTGTTGATCCTGGAGTTGCTGCATTGGTTCCCTATGTGCCTCTTATCCAAAGAGGAGAACTCCTCTCACATTTTGAGCCTATGGTGAGGGGACGACTAGATCACATTTTTGAAGAACAACGCATGTGCCATGAGTACTATGCTGACCATTTCTAGCATCTCCATCAACAAATTGATGATGTTCAAGACACGCTGAACAGCATGGGAATGTAGACTATCCATGCATGTTTTCACTACTACATAATTCTCATTTTGCATCCCATGCTATCTCACTATCATGCTTTGTTTTCTATTTTTTTTATTTTTAATTCCTCCCAAATTGATGAAAACAATTGGGGGAGAATATGTATGGTTTTATGATGGAGGACGGCTTAGGCAAGGTCCAGTCACAAGATCTATGATCAGACACCTTCAAGCCAGTGAAGAGTCAGAGGCACCTGTGCAGATCAAAATGCTAAAGATCTTTTGATAAAATTATAAAAATTAGAATAGGGAAATTTATTTTTTGTAAATAACCCTAGGTGCCTTAGGGTTTGTAAAGGCACCTAGGTTAGGGTTTTTAGTAGCGCCTAGAGCACATGACATGTGGCACATTTCCATTGGAGGAGGGTTGCATGGCGCTAGGGTATGTGAGAAGCTTGCTCCACACGCTAGGTTACCCTAACTCTAGCATGTGGAGCAAGTTAGGGTTTCTAACCCTAGCTTTTCCTACACGCCACTTAGATTGCTTGCTTGAGAATGTACTAGTTCATCTCTTCTTCTATAAGTAAGAGGTTTAGGAACCTCTCTTGTAAGCTTGGATTACCTTAATGAATTGTTGTTGAATTTTCAGCTTGTTATCAAGTTTCTCTCTTTGAGTTGCTTCTCTAATAAGCTCTTGGAGAACCCTAGAAGGTTGGCCTCACCTCCTTCTACTAGTTCCTTCATCATCTTTCCACCAATTCCACTAGAAGAAACCGTAGCTTCTCCCTAATTCCTCCATCTCCACGGTTCAATTTTCATTTCCATTGCTTCCGCCTTTCAAGAAGAGATTATCCTTGGTTTTGTTCGGTGTACGATGTTTCTTCTTCACCACAACACTTGAGGTGATGGAGAAGCTCCTAGGTGCTCTAGCTTCTTGCGCAAGCTCCAATGGATGTAGCACTTGTGGAAGCCTTGTTGCACCAAATAAATGGCATGAAAGGAGCTTCTTATGGTGCGGAAGCAATGTGTGATGGAAGAGGAACCGTGGAGGAAGCAAACATATGGAAGAAGTGTGGTGGTTATGGTGAAGTAGATGGTGAAAGCCTTGAAAGGGGTTGGGCCAACCTTCAAGAGAGAGAGTTCCTAGCTTCTAAGAGAAGAAACTCAATGTGAAACTTGGGCAATGTGTTGAAATTTGGGTAGCATATCATTACTCTCAATCAAGTCTACAATGGAGGTTCTTAAACCTCTTTTTTATAGAAGAAGAAAAAGCTAGTAACTTCTCTAGCAAGCTAAAGTAGTGTGTAAAAGAAGCTAGGGTTAGAAACCCTAACTTGCCTTGCAAGCTACATAAGTAGAGTGTAGGAGAAGCTAGGATTAGAAACCCTAGCTTGCACCACACACTAGGGTTAGGATAACCTAGCTTGTGGAGCAAGCTTCTCCTAAACCCTAGCGCCTCATTCTCTTCCAATGAGAAGGCGCCACATGACATAGCTTCTAGATGCTTCTAAAAACCTAACCTAGGTGCCTTTACAAATCCTAAGGCACCTAGGGTTTATTTTTACAAAGGAGAAATATGTTCTACAATATTTTTACAAAGGAAAATTTTCTACAACATTTTTATAATTTTCCACTAAAGCTTAGAGTTGTCAGCATCTTGATGTCTGTTGGTGCCTTTGACTCCTCCTAAGCTTCAATGTGTTTGGTCATGGATCTAATGATTAGACCTTGCTTGGGCCTTTGTCCATCATGAGGTGTGCGCAAGAATCTAGGAGCACCTAGGAGGCTCTTCCATCATTTTATGTGGTGTAATCTTACTTTAAATATGTTTTCCCCTACACACGCACCGCACTGCTAAACTGCTAAGAATTTTAACTTATTGTTTTTATTTTGGTATATTGTTGCACTTTGGTTTTGGTTTGGAAAATGTGTTTAAGTGTTTTGCATGCCTCAAAGTATGGGGGAGAGGAAAGCATGAGATTCACAAATGCAACTACCTGTAAACCACGAAAGTCTCTTCATCAAGTTGGGGGAGATTGTTAGAGTTGAAAAAGATGCTCTTCGATTGAAGATTTGACAAAGAGATTCCATGAAGACTTGATTTGGTTGAAGAAAGGCTTTAGATCCTTGGTTTGGGGTAGTATAGATATAGTTTAGATCGTATTTGCATTCGTCTGTGTCTCTTTATCATTTGCTTGCAATGTGCTCATGGAAATCAAGTGAAAAAGCATTTTTGAAAGTGTTTTAGAAAATAAAGTTGTTGCAGAACACAAACAACATGTTGTTTCTAGAAAACAATTTGTTACTTTTGTGTTTAAGTAAAAACAACCTGTTAATTTCCAAAAACAACATGTAGTTTACATTTAACAGTGTTGGCTGGCTCTATAAAGGCATTTGTGCAGCGCGTTTTTTGTATAGATTTTGATTAGAAAAGCTTTGAAATACTTTCTACAGAATAACTTGAGAGCTTCTTGGAGAAAACACCTTCAAAGTGAGAGAGATTGATCAATATTTACCAAAGATCATAATGGTTTCTCATTCTTGAAGGAAGCTTTGCATGTATATGGTTTAGAAAGGCATTCAACAATTGTTCTTTGTAGAGATAAGTGTTTCCTTTTGCATTAAGTTTGGTTTTATGCTGCTGTAATGCCGTCTTGAGATTGTATTTCGTTTATCATTCATTACTTGCTAGTATAATGCTTGAATAAGATATTTGAGCATTGTTTGTCTTGAAATCTTGTGTGTTTTCGTTTTGGCTGTATAGTTTACATCAAACACTGCAATAGGGTTCTCCATTTAGCACTAGGGTGGTGCATCTAATGTGGTAGGATTTTGCATAAGGGGTATAGGCAATCTTGTAGGGTTCAAGATTGATTCTTGTGTGTGTTTGTGTTTGTAAACTTGTGAATTTAGTGGAAATCTTTGTATCGTTGTGCAAAGGACAGGGCATAGCTCTTGAGAAAGAGTGAACCAGGATAAAAATCATTGTGTAATCCTCTCTTCCCTGCACTGTTTCCATTCGCTAACCGTTCTGCAACATTTTCGTTTTTTACTGGTATAAACAACTTGTTAAAATCTAAAAGCAACATGTTGTTTTTTTGGACAACACTCTATATTACACTTTGGCATCAAATTTAGCTTGTTAAAATTGGGTTTTAATCTATTAAAATTTTGGAAATCAAGTACGGTGTTGTATTTCAGAATTCTTGTTAAAAACCTTGTTCCATTGAATCTGTTTAAAAGAGCAATTTATCAGTTTTATAAAACACGGTGTTGCTTTTCTTAAAACTGTTTTTTGCTTAAATTGTTATCGTTTCAATTTCAGTTTTCACCTTCAAAGTTTGAATCTTTCTTGATAATTATTAAAGTACAATTTCTAAATATAGTGCAAAATCTTTGTTGTGACATTTATTTGCAAACTGTTTTAGTCTAACTCCTGCAAAATCTTTGTTGTGACATTTATTTTTTTTCTGTAGTATTAACCAAGTAAATTGACTTGTCTTTATTGTTTGACTAACTTGCTAAAAAAATCTCTTTTATGAATTGTTTTTCAAATTAGCAAGTTTCTTTTAAGTTTAGAACTTTGATCACTACATAATTCTTCTGTACGGATTTAGACTCTGTTGATAAAAGTATTTTCAAATCTGATTTTTTCTAGTTGTATAAATCACTACCACTGGTTAGTAATTTTAACTGGTTAAAATCAGTTCTTAACAAGCTGTTTTTCTCCTGGAATTGAGAAAATTTTTCTAAGTCCTGGAAAAGGAATTTTAACCTACTATTTTGTAATTCAACCTGTTATTCTACTGTTCCAATTATGCCAGAAAAATTCAACCTGTTATTGTTGCGATTTAACAAGTTGTTTTTCACTGGTTATACATAATTGAAGAATTTTTAACTTGTTCTGCAATTTAATTGGTTGTTTTGCACATCTATTACATTGTAAAGAAAGATTCATAAAAATACCCATTCATACTTTCTTGATTTCCAAAAAGAGTTAATAGTTCAGTTCCACCCTCCCCCCTCTCCCTCTCTTGAACTTTGGTCATCATATGTTTCAACATTTTGATTTATCAATGATCACCAAGCAATATATCCACAAAACAGACAATCAAAAATGCAAACAACAAGCTATGATGTAATAAATGTGTGCAACTAGTAAAAACAGTTAGCTAAAATACCAAAACAGTTGACTGAATTTCCTTTCCAACACTTAGAAAAATTTTAACAACTTCAGCAAAAAAACAGTTAGCTGAAATCATATTTTAATTAATTAAAATTCTTGAACATAAGCAATTTTCAACCAAAACACATAAATTGTGTTGTAATTGATTTTCTCAAAATGACTTTGTGCATATGCAATACAAGAAAGCAAAGATCAATAATTTTGAAGAGAAAACACTTGATAAGAACAGTGAAACAATTAACCAAATGAATTGAAGAATGGTAGTGAAAAGAAATAACGCAATTTTGTTGTAAAAACAGATTCAGTATTGACCAATATGTAGAGCTTTGCTACACAATTCAAATCAAAGTCAGTGTAAAAAAAATTGATCAATCAACTTGCCCAGAAAAATAGTTTGTTAAAAACTGAAGACAATTGACAAAAAATCTTAAAGCAATGTGGTGAAACAGAATTTTGCAATGCAGCATTCAAAACAGATTTGGTTTCAAAACTATGTGTAGAAAATACTTTGCAATATAATCCAAACGTAACTTCATTGAAGATGGATCAAAAGAATTATATCAGTTATGTTAAAACTTATAAACCAATGTGTAAGTTTTGAAAAACAACTAAATCTAATATGTTCTTGCCAAGAAAACCAATTATGAACAAATTTAATCACAAACCAGAAAAATAGCTCCCTTGATCAAGTGAAAGTGATTGGATTCGAAAGATAAAACCAAGTTTTTAAACCAGAAACCAATACAATATCAATTACTCAAAGTTTTCAGAAAAACAGTTGATTAAAAAAATGATTTAGTTGATTGTTTTTGCTGCCAGAGTTATATTTAGGTTGTTGTCTAGAAAAATAGTTGATTGTTTTGAGATTTTAACAAGTTGTTTATGCCAGTAAAGTGTGAACTAAGGAAAAGTAATACACGAATGATAAAGGAGCAGGGAAAAGAAGATCACACAGGGATTTTTATACTGGTTAACTCTTCCTTAAGAGCTACATCTAGTCCTTTGCACAACAATGCAAAGAATTCACTCAAAACAACAAGTTTTTACATACAATTACACTATCAAGACTCAATCTTGAACCCTACAAGATTGATTCTACCCTTATGTTGAACCCTACCACATAAGATGCACCACCCTAGTGCTAAATGCAGAACCCTGTTGCAATGTAATATGCAAACTTACAACAAAAACGAAATTCCAATCAATTACAACACAATCTATACTCAAACACCCTATTCAAGTATATATCTACCAAAGAACATGTAATTTTCGAATTGCAGTCCTTAATATCACAACACAACAACCTAAAACCAATCAATTTCAAGCAAAAATCCCATTCAATAATGAGAATCCATGGTGATCTTGAGTGAATCTTGATCAACCTCTCTAATCTTTGAAGAAAACTCTCCAAGAACTCTTAAGTGATGTTTTGAAAATGTTTTTCAAATTTTGCAAAATGAATTTCATGCCAAAAACGCACAGCATGTAAGGCACGGGATTTAAAGAAAGAAAAACAGAGGCACACAACCCCTGCACCTCCATTTTCCTTTTCTTCTTTTCTCTCTCTCCCTCAACCAAGCTCTTCCTTCTCTCTAATTTTCCTTCTCTGTATCCCATCTATTTTAGATTCCAATCATTTCTAACTGATCAGAATCTCAAACAGAGTAAGTTCATATTTGCTCTAAAGATCTCTTATTCTTTATTTTTCCTTAGGTTTTGTCATCAATCTTAGTAGGGACAGTTGAGAAAATTATTTCTCTCAACTTAATTAAGATTATACTGAAATTTGGTTTTGTTTTGATAACTTGTTCTAGATCCCTAAGGATTGGGTTAGTGTTATACTAACTAGTTTTGAAGACTTGTTTTGGAGATCGTCATCTCAGGTAAGGGAAGTTAGTAACTTCTTTTTATACTAATTAGTTACTTTCAAATAGAACTTTAAAATATTGAATATATGATTGTCAGTGCTCAAGTCTTTTTTGCAGGTCTGACTGGTCCTTGAGCACTGAATGAGTTTGATTGTTTATATTGATTTGGTGGGATCAATTGACCTAATTTGAATAATAATGTTAGAAAGTAGCATGTGATAACTTTTGATTGTTGTTTGATAGATTGAATATGATTAGTGATAAGACTTTGATAGGTATGACATGTGGATATGTCTTTGTGCATGATTAATTGAGGAATCATATCTAATATTGTACAATTATATAAAGTGGTGAAGTTTTATTGAGATTGTTGAGATTGAAATGGAAAGTCAATGAATAGATGAATGAAAATTGATTATGTATGATATGAATTGTATGTGATGCGTAGGCATGGTGTTTTTAGGGAAGAAAACATTTGTGCTGAGAAATAGGATGTGCATTGTCTAAGGATCTGGTTTAACGATTGATATCCTGACTCTACTAGTAATAGGAATCAAATAGATGAATATTACTAGGTGATGAGAGTCAAAGGAGGTTCATATGACTAAAACTGCGGCATGAAAAAGGGCTGGTCAAGACAGTTATATGGATTAACCCTGTCTTATGAGATTAATGGTGATGAGATGAGATACACAAATCGAGGTAGTATGATAGGTGCAGATCTCGGGGTCTATTCAATGCATGAGTCTTTCGGAAGTAGATTGAGTCTGTCTATATTATGTGATGTGTTGAGTTGAATGATAGATGTTGTCAATTGATTGTTACGTGTTAAATGATGTATACTTGTGATTATTTGAGATATTTTGAATTACTAGCTTACCCTTTCTTGTTTGTGGGAGCAGGTAATATTGCAGATGATACTGTGGAAGATGCTATTGAATGAGTCAGTTGCAGCTTTAAAAGCTTTTTGAAAAACTCTATTTATATGTATATATGTGTAAATGTACTTAGTTATGTTTTAATTTCCTTTAAAGAGGAAAATCTTTTGAAGTACATTGTTAGTGTATGGTTGGTGTATATATATATATATATATATTGTGCATTACGTTTTAACTCTTGTTTTAGATAGATTAGATGTTAGAAATAATTTTTGGAGTGTTACACAACACGCAATGCTTTATAACATAGATCAGCACTGTTAAGTGAAAACAGTTGATTGTTTTGAAAAATAGTAGGTTGTTTTTCCTTCAGCATAAAGACAATAAATTGTTTTTCAGGAACAGTTCATTGTTTTTGTTCTATAACACCTTTTCTCTTAAAACGATTTTCAAAAATGCAATTTTCACATGAAAAGTATTGCAGGCAAATGATTGAATAACACACGAATACAAATATGAGCTAAAAACACTCTACACTATCCCATCCAAGGCAAGTCAAGTCTCCATAGAATATCTTCATCAAAATTTCATTCTAAAGATGTCTTTAACCATTCTAACAATTATAACAAAATATTTTTATTAAATCTTTTTCATAAAAGTTTATATTAAAATACTAAGATAAATGTATAGGTATTATATTTAGATATATTAAATAATTTTTATACGATATAATTACTATTATATGAAAAATATGAGATATTATAATTTTAAATTATAATATTATTAAGTTGGTATTATAAAAAAATATTAAATTCAATGTTACATAACAATAATAAAATAAAATGGATATTTTACTTAACACGTTTCTTCTTATCTACATTTCTATTATAAATACATTTTTATATTTAAAAATAAAGAAAGGAAATCCAATATTTTAGGTTGGCGTCGTTCATCTAGAAGCGTAAAAGATGGTGGTGCGTAGTTTGAAATTGAACAAGAGAATTGGAGTTTGAAAGCGTATTAGAAATTTCTGCGTGCTTACACCGCCGTATGCCAAACGTATGCATGATGTAAGAAAGACGCCAATCTAGACTTGGAATTGACGGGACTGAAATTAAGAATTATTATAAAAGTTAAGAACATGTAGAATAGAAAAATTGTAATGTTTGAATTCAGAGAAATATGAAGAAAAAAATTGATTAAAAGTTTAATTTTTTTAAATGAATAAAAATAAATAAATAAATAAATGATAAGAAAAATATTTTATAATAGTTAAAAATGTAAACTTTAATAGAATGTTTTTTAACATATTTTAAGAGTTGTATTCTAAATCTTTATTACGTGAAAAAAAAAAAGAGAAAGCAATCATTTTCATTCGATTTTGGATTAAACAACATATTTTTTTCTTTTTACATCTTTTTATATTATTGCAAATGAAATCAAGAAATATTGCAGCGTTGTATCATTTGATTAAGGAACACAAATTATTACCGGAATATTTTTTGCGTTCGATGAAATTATTCTTTTAAAAAGAAATATCAGTACATAATATTTTATGTTTTATTCATCACATCTCCACACAAAGGAATATAGGGTTTATGGTAATTACAAACTTTTACATTTAAAGCTTTTATATGATTTAATATGGTAACGAAAACACATTTTATAACAATCCCTTTTTTAACTACTAGAAATTCAAGCCCAAAGAAACAGTAACACTGCCTTGAAAATTTTTTGGATATCAATATCCACCATTCCAAATTTAAATGATAAGTAATCTCACATTGTAACGAAATCAATTTTCGTTTAGCAGAAGGATTGGTCCATATTAAAAGAAGAGTCAGGAATATATCAGCTGAGAACACTTCTTAATCATAAAATATTATATTTAAATGATAACAATAAATAAAAGTTTAAAATGAAATAATAATACATATATTATTGGATGCGGTAAGAAATATTAATGATATAAATATATAGTTTAGAGTTTATGTACATTAGAGTCAAAATCAACAATTTAAATCTATATATTTCTTTTAATATTTTAATGTATTTTTAAGTATAAAATTATGATAGAATTTCAAGTATTAAATTAGAAGATATCTTGATTTTAATTATATTATTTTAACGAATTTGAGATCAAAATAACTTAAAAAATAAAAGTTTATATTTTTAATTTTTTATTGTATCTTTTAAAATTAAAATTATGATGAAGTTCTAAAGGCTAAATAAAGAATACATTAAATATAATGATTAATTCTCATCTTATTATTTTAAAAGACTTGACATGAAAACGCATGTCATAATCTATACAAATTTTATGAACATAATATATGTTCAATTCCGATGTTTCTTAATTGAATCCTATGATTTCAAACCGCCTATATCGTAACTAACACAAAAAAATTACTTCAATCTAATCAAGAAGGAAAGAGAATAAATTGGATCAAATTTAAGAGTTGAAGATTTCAAATTATTTTTTCAATTTTTCCAATCTAGAAAGCTACAAAATTTAGGACATTCTATTAAGAATGTATAAATTTAGAGTAACCTAATATTAATTTTGAGGTTCGTTGAATAAGTCCAGAGAAATCAAGAAAAAATATTAGTTATTTATTATAACGGGTTTTTAAATTTTAAAATTTAAAATTTATAGTGAAAATTAAAATACATTATGAAAAACGAAGTATCGTTTCAAGGTAAAAAATATTAATAGTTAAAAATATTATTACGTAAAAAAATTTAATATTTAAAAATAATTTTACAACATAACAAAACCTATTTATCTAACATATTAATATAATTTAAGGGGAAATACTTTATCATAAAATTTACAATTTATATATTTAAAGTATTTATTTAATATAAATTTTACTTAATACAAAATAAACATTTATTTTCTATTGCACAAAGCTACATTATTAAAGATTTCGTACTATAATTAAAATGAAACGCTCGTTTCTAAAAAGAATTCATAATAATTTTTTTCAAAATACATATTTCGTGAATACTATATGATAAAGGATCTCATAGTGTGACTAAGCCGATTTTCATTTACCTATATAAATCTTTTGCATGAACAAATTACAAAAATAAGTAAATTACAAGAAAACCAACATTAAACGTTAGTATGATTGACCCGAACAAATAAAAACTAATATTAATTAATTAATATATGGAATGCATTCTAAAATCATGGAAGATATTTTTGAAGGAATGTATTATTCTCAAATTAAGTTTTACATTCTTTAATAATGATAATGTTTTGAGAAAATATTTCATGATTCTAAATAAATAGACAAAAAAAACAATATTTTTAAGCATCATTGTCTTAATTTTTAACGTACAAAAATAAATAAATAAATAAATTGGGTAAAATATGAAATTAATTAAAAGAGTTTTTCGGAAAGGACTATTTTGTGGGAGATGAACTTTCTTGTTAGTAGGAGGGCTTCCATCCTCTCCAAGGAAAAGATTGTAAATATGGACATTTTGGTGTCAGTACGTTTATATTGAAAAAAAATATATATTTTTGAGAAATCAATCCGAATTGGTCTAACACAAATTACAATATTTTGTGAAATGTTTAAACTTTGAATCTTCTGATGGAACTTATCTATGTCCCTATTGGTTTCTATTTTAAGTTATGAAGACACATAAATTTTTATACAAATAAGACTAGTGTTAATTTAATAAATATTAAAAAAATTATATTAGTGTCAGTTAAATTAATATTAATATAAATAAATATTAAAAGGATAAATTTAGTGTATGTTAATAAATATAAATATTAAAAATAATCAAAATTAATATTTATTATATCAATCTTAATTTTAATAAATATTAAAAATAAATCAGATTAGACTATAACTTAATTAAATATTAATAATAAAATGTTAAGAAAAATAATATTCAAAATAAATATAAATATTAAAATTAAATAAAATTAGTATCTATTAAATATTTAACGTTAATTTTAATATATTCAATTTTATTAAGTTAATTTTATTTGTGCCAATTATATAACTAAGACTATTATTTGATATACAATTCTTAACATTTTTGTAATGATAAAATAAAATTTAAATTTATTGAATATATTTTGTATATTTTTATTTTTTTTTATATCGAAGAACATGTGCTAATTAGTGAACAAATTAAGTTTATTATGTTTCACTTTAGTAAAACGCTTGTACACCACTCTTAAAATATTTCATATCTTTTTTGTTCCTTTGAAGGTATGCATCTTGGAGTATTCATCTTTAGTTAATGCATATGTTAAGGTGTTTCTTGCTTTGGAGTTGATCAAGTACTTTTGGTTTTGTTATTAATTCATTAGATCTTTGTTGTCTACTAGAATATAATTGTTGTTTTCAACCATGTCCATCGTATCAATATATGAAGATGAAACAAAATGATATTATATGTTGGTTGTAGTTGTCAAACTTCTCTCTTGTGAAAAAAAGGAGTTTGTTCATTAACTTTGTACGTTCGTTCTCAACTCTTGCAAAAGAACTAACCTCATGCTCTAAATAAGGTACTTGGAAGATTTTCACAATGTTTTTTTGAAAGACATATATGAGTAGATGATTTGACATTAACATTTATTAGTTTAAAAGTTTTCAAAAAAAAGTTTGCTAAGATCTATTTAAAGATATTTCAAATGTTTTGCTAAGACCTATTTAAGGATATAGAAGCATAATATAAACATATAATAGAAATAGCAATTGAAACTTGTTTTTATACTAGTTCACTAGAATTGAGTTATGTCTAATTCTTTTTTAAAATCTCTTAAATGGTTTTAGTATAATCAAAATAATTACACAAATATTCTTGCAAGTACTTTTGACTTACACAAGTACACAAAGTTACTCATGAGTATCTTTTTTATCTTCCTTTGAGATAAGAATACAAGTATTCTTTGACACTGAGTCATTTATGACTTTTATGGATATTTTATAAGTATCATTCTTAGCTAGTACAAAGAAATGGGTTGTTATAATACAATGAAAAACTCCCTATAAGAGCATATGAAGTTTAAGCTCTCCTTAAGGTGATAAGATCATAATAGTGAAGGATTTACAAAGAAAATTCACTCTCTACTTAACAACATTGAATACAAGGATTACAATATGCATTTTTTAATATGTTTATTTTATTTTATCTTTTTACACTGGAGGATACATTTATTTGTAAGCCTTGGGAAATGACCATTACTAGTTGATGTGTTGATCTTCTATTGAGTGGTGTTAGAGCTTTATTTGGGGGTTGATAATCTTTTAGCAGACACATTTTTGTATTGCACTCAAGTTTTTGTACTTAAAGCAACTTTCATTCTGATAGCCATTTTCTTGTAGCAAAAACACCATATACAGCATGCACATTCATAACTTTTTTTTTGTTGTGTGTTATTGTATCAAAATCATCATAAAAAGAAGTGAGTCAACTTATGTAAATTGTAGACAATCTGATGAATTCAAACGAATGCTTCTTGTGAAACGTAGTACATATTGTGCTCATGGATTGTTTTCGTCGAGTCTTCTTATGTTAATATGCTTTAAAAACTTATTGTGTAGACTATATATTCAAATGTTGATATGATGTATTGTAGATAGATTATATTTTTTTTTTGTTAACATATTTAAATAAAATCATTAGTTTATGAAAATTGAATATTATTTGTTATGATCAAAACATATAGGATAAACACGTCTCATCGAGATTGTAATAAATGGTTAAGACTATATGGTTAAGAGTATATTGTTGAGAATATATTATCCAAATGTAACATATTTGAGTGTTATACTCTTAGAGATGAGTAAATTGTTATGACTTCTCTCTTCCTCAAGCAATGATCACTTTAACAACTCAAATTTAAAGGAGAGTGAATTAATTCAGTCTCTTCCTCACTTAATGCTTGAGTGCCTAATTTCTCATAGTAGAAATAATTATTTCATCCTCTTCTAACTATAAGTTACGACTTGAAAGATCTCTCTATCACTTGAGTGACTAGTTAGACAGTTGAGTAATGGTTCTCTATCAAAACATTAAATGACATCGCTTGAGTCTAGCTTAAACAACTATGTAGTTATTTGATCATTGCAATTGAGTTTGATGTACTCATGTCTCAATTCAATTGGATTCAATCACTTTTTTTTCCTTAAGCAATCATTTAATACTCACAAATTCTCATAATAAATTAACACAATTTATATTCAAACAAATATAACAAACTCTATATACCTTAATTACTCATCAAATGTATCCACCTCTATAAAGCAACGTAAGCAACATCATTAGCAGAAAACCAACAATTTCAATTCAATATCAAAATTACAATTTCACAATTTGGAAACAACATAAAACTCAAGGATTTATCTATACCGTCATTGTATATCAAAACTCAAACCTACAAAAATACATTCAATATCACATTAACTCATTTATAGGTATCTTTACTTAGAATTTATAGGTATTCTTTTAAAATAAAGAAAACTAGAAAAGTTCTAACTTTTATATCTAAGAACTTGATTTACAAACCAATTACATCAGTACACACATAAACTATTTTAGATCATATTTAATATAAAATCTTATATAACAACATAAAGTTTAATACATACAAGTAAAAATAAAAGTAGAGACTAGATACTTATGAAAGAAAAACAACTTGCTCTAACAAAAAAAATCAATTAAATAGACTTATGTTTAGTCGTCTTCAAGATATCTGAATAAGTTTTAGAAAAAGATTAATAATTTTTAGAGATTTAAAGAAAATATAGAAAAAATTCAAAGAAAATAACTTTCAGAAAGATGAAACTTTTGTAAAATAAATATTAAAATAGTTAAATTTTAATTTATATTCTTAAAATTTAATATTTATTACATAAGATCATCTCATCTAATCCTTGTAAGAACATTATTATATGATATGATAAGTTTAACATCACAAAATTTTACAACATACAACATTATAAATATTATAAAAATTATTTATTGGTTTACGTTGTAAACTACATCGCCTAATCAGTTCAAAACAATACAAGAAAAAGGCTATTTAGACATCAATTTTAGCTACCAAATAAAATGGGGTTAATTGTGACCAAAATAACCACCAAATTATATAAGTGGCTAAAACGTTGGTAGCTAATGTTAGATACCAATTATCTTGACTTAATTGGTCATTTAATTTAATCATTACTTTTATTTTGTAGTTATTTAACAACCAAAACCTAATTTGATGGTTATTTTGGTCACAATTAGCAATAATTTTATTTGATAGTTAAAAATTGGTGTCTAAATAGTTTTTTTCTTGTAATGGAAAGAGAATCAATATTTGAACCTCTTATCATTAACGAAAGAAAACGTGTTTATAATATCTACATTCGAAGATATAGAAGATTGTACTTTTAAGAACGTTCCGCAATCACTAGATTATGCTTAATAAGGAGGGCAGAACAAGGAGCTAGAACACAACATAAGAAGAAGAACTTATATAATAAACAAACAGTGACAGAAGAATAACCCTTTTATGTTGTAGACGATATAAAATAACCCTTTCTTTTAGACAATTGGTAATAATAGGTTTTCTTTGCTTACCTAGCATTATAGGAATTTGATCAGTAGAAGGACAAGTTTTGAGGATGAGATTACTTCTTGAGAAACTTGGATACATCTGGATGTGGACTCCTTTTTCTACTGTTAATCAGAGATATTTCACATCTAATTATTTATCTCTTTAGAAGTTTAACCTAACCAGGTTAGTAAAGACCAATTGAGGTATAAATATGTAGTTACTTGTGAAAACGTTTTAAGCTGAGTTCAAGAGGGGAGGTGAATTGAACTTTGAAAGATTTTATCCAATTTAGACCTTTGAAAATAGTTTTCGCAATCTGAAAAACTTTAATGAATCTTGGTATTAAAGATATAGAGTACTGTAAAGAAATAAATTGATTCAAGGCACGAATGAATCAATTTGTTATACTGACAGATATTAGCACACAGCAAATTCTCAATCACACTGAATTGTAAATTCACAGCAATATATTAATCAGGTCAGGTTCACACTGTTTTAATTTCAATATACATTCAACACAGAAACACACAAAAATCAAGCTTGAATGAGAGCAGAGAAGAACAGTATTACAAAATACTAATTTAACACTTCTAACAAAGCACTTCACTGTTTTCAATCAATATTAGTAAATCTTATAAAGTTTCCTACCACCAGTAATTGATGCAAAATTGAAAATTATTCAGAACGCAGATTCAATTGTTTAGTTTCACCAAGAACACACCACAATAATATCAATTCTGCAGTTTTACAGTAATTCAGCCACAGTCAATTTTCAATGTCAGCATAAGATCAAATACACAAAAGTATCAAGAATCATACTGCAGAAATGAACTCTTAAGTATGCAACAACTCAGATTCTTAACTTTGCAGAACAACTTTCAAATCAGATTTGCTCAGAATTAAAACTGATGTGATATTGTAGATTATTCAATTCTTCAGCAATGCAATCAATTTCCAGTTAATGTTGTATGTAATTCAATGTTTGAAAAGAAACAATCTGCTAATCAAGATTTCATAAACTGCTACAGTTGAATAATCAGAATCAATCACACAATTCAAGTTACACTTCAATATACAGCTGAGGACATACAC
>Ga0209700_103195_pt1 | contig 31812 bp, 15 predicted proteins | sample SiratroredBW_FD_187528 | JGI IMG/M metagenome (GOLD analysis project Ga0209700, IMG submission 187528) | Root nodule microbial communities of legume samples collected from California, USA - Siratro red BW (SPAdes) (version 2) | ecosystem: Host-associated > Plants > Roots > Nodule | place: USA...
AAAAAATAAAAAAAAAAAAAAAAAAGTAGTATATGGAAAGAAAGATGTAGAAAGGGGTAAGACAGTCTTTTGACATGGAAAAAACAAAACGAGATTGAAGTAGTAGAGAGTGGGTGACTCAAGTTGTAGTGGAGGTGGAGGTGAAGGTAACCGGAGTTGGTATAATTGCGTCTCAATCACCGTTCAACCGTAACCGGAGACGGTATATGAGAGCAAATTGTGGATGTGACTTTTGATTTTGATCGTAAGTTTGTGTAGCGTTTCTGGTTCTGCTCCATTCGTTCCAATTCTGTTTCTAATTTCATATCTAAAATAGGAACACGCTCTTCTCCACACTTGGCATTTCCTCTTCTGCAATTTCCATTGCCGACACCGAACCCTACATTTTGGCCTTCTGGTGGATCAGTTTCCCTATTCCTCGCCAATTAAGGTACGCTGCTTTTACTTCGAGCGTGTTTGTTTCGCCATTACTAAGAATCGTATCAGTTACGTACTATTTTAGCTTAGGGCAAGGATTTTCGTCCTTTTTCTCCATAGCCATTTCGCATTCCTTTGTTGTAAGTGTTGAATGAGTCACGAGATAATGCTAATTGTATATTTAGTGTTTACGTGGAGTGTAGGAATTGCTGTGTGCAAATATAAGGTTGTGAGATGGAGGATGGTGAGAAGCCCGCGGGTGATTCCCATGGCATTTCTGATATGGATGTTGTTGATGATGCGGCTTTGCATGGCCAGCATGTGGCGTCTTCCCCGACTAACAATTCCCCTGCTCAGCAACAGCAGGATCAAGTAATGGTCGAACAGGGTGATGATAACAAAAACGGCGATTCTGATCCTAGTAATGTGCCAGAGACCAGTGTTATTAGCGAGAGTCAGTTTGAGCTTGAAGATTCCAAGACCGTTTCGCATCATGAACTGATCACTCCTAAGCCTAAAGAGAAGAACATTAGAGAAATGAAGAATGTGCTAAATGATACTGAGGTACTTACTTCCAGTAAGATGGCTGAGCTTTTTGTTATTTCTCTTTTGTAGATTGTATTTATCTTGCCTTTCATCCACAGATGACTGAGTATGATGAGTTTGGCACACCTCTGGACCGAGATACATTTATGAAAGAGCTTGAGAATTTCTACAGAGAGCGGTCTTTGGAATTTAAGCCTCCTAAGTTTTATGGAGAGCCACTAAATTGCCTTAAGTATGTATAATATCTCCTGTGACGCAAGGGTGTATCCCCTTTCTCATAAGCATTCTAAAGGCTAGTTTGAGTTGGCCTAACCTCCTACTTGATATTTGAATGTGTTACTATACTGTTCTGATAGTGGATTCCTTACTTTTCCATGGGCTGCAGGTTGTGGAGAGCTGTTATCAGGCTAGGTGGCTATGATGTGGTATGGATTAGTCTTACCTGTTACTTTTGACAGATCATCTATTTGAATGTCTATAGGCCATGGCTGTAATTCTCGTATTACATTACTTACTCCTAACTCAAGGTTGTAGTTAATGCTATCACTAATAGCTGCACCCCATTCATACCTTGTGTAAGATGAAAGGGCCATTTTCACTTAATCTAGATTGAAACATTTTAACAAATGTCAAATGAGTGATCAACATGATTTCCAATGTGTTATGGCTTTGCTGGTACCTCAGATATACTGTATGCCTTCAATAGTTCTGTTTCTTATGTTTCCCCAATGTTTGATGGCTGAGCTAGCTTTTGGTATTCTCAATGCTATGCTCAAATGATATTGGGTAGACACTAGTAGTACCATAGACAGAACCGCAGCTGTGGAAGTCAAACATTTTTTGACTTGGTCCTCAGCCCTCTTGTCAAGTTGTCAAAGAGCTAATCATTTAGGATTTGTCATTTTTCTAATAAAGTCTTTTTAAAATTTTGAAAGATAGTAGGGCTAAGTTCAAATGTTTGTGATCTGACTGTGGAGACATAGTAACAGCTTTGGCCTGTGATTTAGTCTTGTACTTTCTATAGTGAGCCCAGCCCAGGTTCTGGAACTTGATTTTGATTGTCTGGAATTATTTTATAAATTTTGGAACAGGACATATCATTACATGTTTAGATTATCTGACATTTGGGTTGCTTCTTGTCAGGCTCTAGATATAATGTTTAGAATGAAAGAGAACGAGACATATGATGAATTTCATTAACTCGAGCATAAAATTATGTTTAGAGACCACTACAAGCAAAATTACATTACATTAATATACAATCACTCTGATTAATCATAATTAAGTGTGTCATATGACATATAATATGCTGTATTTCGAACTATTACTATAATTACATAATTTCTATCAACATCCATATGTTTTATTTCAGTTGGTGCTGAAATGTTTTAGGCCCTTCGTCAGTTATTAATTTCTAATAACTGACAAAGTTGATCTTATTGATTGGTTATATGTAGGTAACTGGCTCCAAGTTGTGGCGACAAGTAGGAGAGTCTTTCAACCCCCCAAAGTAAGGCCTAAACATATTATTGTATTTTTGCCATTTACTGTCACTGATGAATTATTTATAGTCTTCTGAGTTGTTTGTATCTGTTTCTTATTAACACGGGCTATTTACTTTCTAAAACGTCAAATGCTTAACATGTCATGTGTGATTTTATTCCCCCTAAAAGTTTGCAAGCCAATCAAGTCCCCCATTATTATAAGTATCCACATGTTAACTTGCCATCTAATTGTTAACAGTTTTATGTGCCTGGCAGTTTTGCAATGTGGCTACTCATGTGCTGATTGGATTAATTAGCCAACCACTATACGCCACATCAGAAGAAATTATTAAAAAATTAAAAATGTAATAATTAATGATATCATTTCCTGAAAACGTGAGTAGGTGTGATTATATTTGGAAATAAAAACTATCTTCTATATGAATTGCTCTGGAGTTTCTGAATCTTGGTTGTTCAGGTTCTTGAGAGTTGAATGAATGAAGAAATCAAGTGGGTGATTCTCAGATTCAATGACATAGGTCAACCGCTGGTGTCGGAAAATTATCTGAAGCTTTTTCTCTAATTTACAGTGCAATGTTTTCGAGAGAAGATGTGAAATATCTACCCCTTTGGTTTTTGCACCTTGCCAATCATCTAATAGGTTTTCTAATATAGCAAAACTCATCAAGTAACAGGCTGTTGTAGACAACAAAACCTATCACCTAAATCCATACAGTTTGCTGGTAATAAGACTGCAAATTTGAATGTAGAATTTCCTTTTAACATCATTATCAGATTCTGAAACTATATTATGCAAAATTTGCTTGGATGTAGAATTGGCTATTTGTTATTTTATAGCTCCAGGGACAGGTTTGTGGTAGTTGACTATAAATGCTACCCATACAAGCGTGTAATACAAAAATGACTGTAAATACCAACATACAGGGTCAACATGGTGTAGCTCAATCCCAGATTTGACTAAACCATGAAGCTCTCTCTCTCTCTCTCTGTATATCAGTGCCACATAACACAGTTTATGAACGTATATTATTACTAAATTTAATTTACCATTTACCTTGAGCATATAATGAATCAAATTAGGACCAAATTAGTGTAAATTAACCATTCTGAATCAAATCTCAGTTAACCAGGTTGGAACTGATTATGAACCATATCATTGGACCTATATGAAGTAAATCTAGCAAAACCAAATAGAAGATACCAATAGCAGATACCATAAATTGTTCCATTACAGTTCAGAATACCCAAAGAAACACTTGAAAATAAGATTAAAATTGATTCTTTATTGATACCCAAAGAAACACCTGAAAAGACAAATCTCGTTTCAGATTGTCTCATGTTTCTATATGTTTTCTTGAGTGGCAACAACTTTGCTAGCCTTCTTCCTTGCTATAAATGGTTCATCAAGGTCATTGATTGCAGAAACCTGGTCTGTTCTGAATATTCAGTAATATTTTGTTTCCTCTTAGAAGCGCAAACACTTGTCCTCCCCTTGTACCGGATTGTTGTCCACTTCTTTGTTCCTCAGGGTGCAGGACTTGTTTAACTATCATGTTAGAAATGGGTAAATTAGGAATAAATTTTGTCATATGCATGCGGTATTTCCTCCCTTATGTATGACTCTATCAACTGCAGTCAAGCCCTTGCATGGCCCAACTTATGGTCTAATTGCCACATCTCTTTCACCTGACTATGGAATCTTGCTCAGGAAATTTATGTCGATTTCTTGCTTCATCATTAGTCTTTTTCCATTGCTTTCCCAGTCTTCCATCTGGTGGATTGGTAGGCTGAAAATCAATTGCAGACCATAATTTTGGTCCATTGTAGGACAAATTGTGTAAGTTACCATTTGATTATTTCCATACTTGCTACTGCTACTATTAAAATCCATTCTTGCAGCATTGATATTCTCTGCTACTGCTTACTTGTGAGTTTTGATCCATTGATTACATCCACCAAGAATGGTCCCCTTTGTCAAATGCCTTTTTTCACTATTTGGTGAAATATCCCATTCCTAATCTCGTGGGAAAACCCTTGGAAATTGAGTCTTTGGTTGTTGTTCTCCATGTTAGCAAACCCCAAATAGGTTGGTATATGGATATCCTTATGAGTTTTAGGTCCTCGGGTATAATTTGATCTTAAGTTCCTTTAATCTTTTTTTAATCTTATAAATTGTTTCTTTTATATAAATAGTATTCGATCCTATGTGGCATATGTAGCATCAAATGATCAAATGGATTTCTAATATGGAATTCCATTGCCATGTATGTTAAATATTTGATGGTAACTTAAAAGATGGCTCATTTGCTTAATTTTAAAAGGGGACTTGATTGGCTTGAATAATATTATGGGGACTTAGATCACATCTGTGCCATACTAAGGGAACCAAAATCCAAAAGCCAAAATAAAAATTCTTTCTAATCAATTCCTTTTTAAAAATATCCCTTTGCTCACTATTATATTGAATTTTTTTTCTCGCAGGACATGCACTACAGTCTCATGGACATTTAGAATCTTTTATGAGAAGGTAAATTGGTGGAGTGAACTTATCTCTAATTATTAGAAAGACTTCATCTTCGTTATTGTAATAATTGATAAATTAGAGTGGACTTGTACTTTTGATCATTGGCATTGGCCAATATTTTTTTCTGAAATAACCAATGAGCATCAGTTTTAGGTCGATTTGATGTCTATTTCATGTCTTTAAATGTAAAAGAAGATAAGAACTGTGTATCAATTAGAAGAAGAAGACAGCTAACCGATGTCTGCTTCACCTTTCCACTGCATGAGTCGTCTTTGCAACAGGATTGGATGCTAATTAGACTAAAACCAAGTTTTGCCATCATTATCTGCTTTTCTGCCTTAAACTATTTCAACCGTGATTTTGTTGCCTTTTTAGTCACTTGTATATGATCTGCTGGTTTCCTTTTTCCTGAACTTAAAATTTGGACAGGCACTTTTAGAATATGAAAAGCATAAGAGAGAGACTGGGGAGCTACAGCTCCCCGTTGGATCATTCCATCAATCTCCAAATGTGGAAAAAGAGGTTTGTATAATGTTCTTTCTTTTTTCCCTCGTGTTCCTTGATTTCATGCTCACGTGAAGATTACTTTTAGTATTAAGATCATCCGTTGTTTTAATTTGTCATGTGAACTTGAATAAAGCTCCTCCTTTTGTTATGTATGCTCCTATTTTGCTAGAGACACAAAAGTTGAGGTGTGGAGTGTGTACTGGATTTGAACAAAATGGCTGCTGGAATGGAAACATTAGGCTTTTACGGTTGTGTATGAAACAAAAGAAATATTCTAATGTCCTGGGTTTTTTGTTGAGTAGAATTAATTAGGAAACCAATGATGGGGTTATTTTTTATTATTGATGTGGCTAATAACTTTTGAACTGTACCATTATAGAGAAGAAATAGAAACCAAAAAGAATTGGTACATAAGTTATACATCAACCAAAGCTAACCTATAATGCTACTTAATTTAAGAAAATGTAAAGGAGAAACCAAAATAGTTGTCAACAATGCCGAAAATTGTAACCACTGTTGGCTATGCTGTCAAATATGGAAGGATGCTCTGACTTCCGAGCCTTCAATTTCGAAAGTCCTCAATCTGTGACGTCTAGTCTAGGGATCATCAGAGGTGGTCGGTTGCTGCTGGCTCGCTACAGCAAATGATAAGCAAGGAGAAATTTTACAAAAAAGAGCATTTGAAACATGACTTGGAAGCATGTAACAACATTTCAACCTCTACCATTTGTTGCATATGTCAAATAATGAGTTTCTTTTTCAGACTACTGTTTACCAGGCTCCAGGATCAGGTAGAGCACGAAGGGATGCAGCAGCTCGTGCAATGCAAGGTTGGCATGCTCAGCGCCTTCTTGGATATGGTGAGGTTGCTGAGCCAGCTACTAAGGTCTGTCGAGACCTTTAAAATTTACATTCTTATCCTTTGTATCATTTTATTTTCACTTTAAGTTGTAACTCTCTTATAGCAATGTTTTCACTACCGGAGTGTGTCTTTTTTTGCACAGGACAAGAACTTCAGTTCCACACCAAAGCGTGAAAAGAACCTAAAAAGCATTGGTATGATCACTACTAACATCACCGACTTTCTCTGAATTTATTGTTATCTCATTTATTTATGCTTCAATGAATTAGGTATGATTAATAAACAGAGGACACCAGCCGGTTTGGACCATGCTGAGAAAGCTGCAAATATTGATGGAGATAGACAGTTAAGTTACTGGTCTTTTCTCTTAATTGAGTTGTAGTCCTGTGCATTGATTCATGATCTCTGTATCAAGGTTGGCTTCTCCATCCACAATCTTTCAATTCATGGTATTGGCCACCCACTACTTGATCTTGAAGCTACAATTACTATTTAGTAAATTACTTTTTGCTGTTACACAATCAATAAATGCTGTTTCTTCTATTAGATTGGTCGGTTTTCAGCAAAATAAAATAAGGAATTAATCTCGTCAAGTTGGGGCATTTTAATTATACTACCCTATACATATCTTATTCGAGTCCTTGGAGACATCTGCATCCTTTTTTCCCTAAAGGTTTCTATATATGTCTTTCCTAGCAAAGGTTTTCTGAGCCAAAACACAGACAAAGTGACAAAGTGAATATACCCTGGGAGATCCTTTGGCATTTTCTCTATGTCAATGAGGATTCCTTTCTCTATGCCACTTAAAATCCCTACTTTCAATCTGAAAAAGATACATATGATCACTGATATTTGTTTGAAGTTTCAGCTTGTATATTAAATCAAGGCTAATCGAGTTTTTCGTCTGTTAGATTGGTCACAGCAGTGGTGGACATTGGACCCCCAGCTGATTGGGTGAAGATCAATGTACGGGAAACTGTAAGTCAGTTTGATTTTATTATTTATCTAATTTATGTCCTTCTTTATGTATCAGAATGCTAAGTTTTCTATCCTATCAATAGAATTTAATAAATTTTTTACTGTTTTCTGTATCAATGTTCAGAAAGATTGTTTCGAGGTTTATGCCCTAGTTCCCGGGCTCCTTCGTGAGGAGGTAAGCACCATGGCTCCTTGTCTTTATCCATAGTTATTTTTATCCGGAAAAAACTGGCATGATATTTGGTTAGTTTATTCTGTTGGGTGAAACATATTAAAGCTTAACTGTCAAAGTCGTCCTCTTAGTTGTCTAACAATGTCACTTGATAAAAATATTTATTAATTCCTTCAATTTATTAAATTGTAGCCTAGATTGTTTCTTAAGCGTAACTGTATAAAATGGGATGTAAAATCACATTTTATAATTTCTACTATTGCTATTTAGGGATACCTTATTGTGACGAGGGAAATTCTGCCAACATAACTTTATAAATCTTTGGGATAATTTGACTTCATTCGTCGTGTCAAAAATAATATCTACTTATATATAATGATTGCAAAAGATTCTTGTGAGCAAGAATGTATTAACCCTTAATTTTATGAAAAGCTCCGGGATCAAAGCCCATTAAAAAATCCAACTTCTAAAGAGAGGACACAACCTTGTTTGCTCATTTTAGAAACAAACTCGCTTTAAATGAGTATTTTGCTGTGTCATTGATTATGGCTTCTTTGAGTTTTACTTTTGTTGTTGACTTTGTTATAACAAATCCAGGTGCGAGTCCAATCAGATCCAGTTGGACGTCTGGTTATAACTGGTCTGCCAGAACACATTGATAATCCATGGGGAATTACCCCCTTCAAAAAGGTAAAGTACGTTTTATTAACAGAGATCTTGGTATATTGCTGTTTTCAGGAGGATATTATGACGTTGAGAGTAAGTTAGGACGTAGCATCTTAGCTGTAAGTGATGGACTGAAATTTGCTGTTTTCTCAGGTAGTGAACTTACCAGCAAGAATTGATCCGCTTCAGACATCCGCTGTTGTTAGTTTGCATGGTCGACTATTTGTACGGGTTCCATTTGAGCAGGGAGCTGTATGAATGTACTCCCTTGAATGGTTGATTTATCAAATCTCCTCTTAAGGGGTTAAAATTAAACAACCGGGGGGAGTTTATGCTTGCAAATACTCTAGCCCTGTTGGGTTAGTCGAAACTACCACCTACATTACCATTTTTTTAGGTAAAATACCCAATTTCTCTAATACAGTATGCTAGAGTTTCCCATCAAATGCCTTATTATCCATATACGAAAAAATGGACATTTTATCTTTTTTTTTATTTGTGCTGCCGCATTCCTAACGTAGTGGAGGACTTGTTCAAAAGCTAAAGGATCGATATCGTAGTCTGGCAAAAGTACACAATATACTTAACATCTTCCAGTTGCGTGTGGATGCGGACAGAACGTGTACTTACTATTACGCACCGATCCAAATGCAATATCCGTAACTCAGGTCAAGGTTTTAATCGTCTAAGATTTGGTTCGTTTTCTAGCGTTTCTTTTTGTCGTATTTTAGTATAACCTTCTAAGTTAACATACTACCTCTTCAGAAATAATTGACGTTTTTTCGCAAGGTTAAGATACGAGGAGTGATGATAATACATCACTCCGCTACACTTTCCAATGCATTTCATTTATTGAAACTTTTTGAAAGTTACAAAATTAGAATAGGTTCATTAAATAAAAGGATATCACAAAAATAATAATTTTGTTAAGAATAATAATGAGAAATAATTTAGTAAAATAATTTCATTAAAATGTCTTTTATCCTTTTCAACTTCTATAAATAATTTATGCAATTTTCTGAATATTCACCTAATATTGATTGTTAGTGCTTTTTTGACGTGAATATCCATAATGATATAAACTATTTTTTCATAAATAGTGCATAAGAAAATCTAAACTAGTTTCACTATCTAATATGATTTTTAAATTACGGTTGAATTAATTCAAATTTTTTTTATCATTTTTTATTCTTGATTCCAAATCTCATTAAAGGACAATCTTTAAGTCCATGGACGTCACTTATAATAAACCCCTTTACTGCTTATAATAAAACCTGGACATAAAAAAAAAGAGGATTTCTTTAGTGTTTTTTGTTATATTTAAATTTAGTGATTTACGTTAACAAATGAAAGAAAAGTAAATAAATCTCTTTTAAATTAATAAATTTTTCATTATTTACAAATTACTCTTTAGACTTGCAATCTGTTTATCCGCGAACTTTTTTACTAATCGAACAAGGATCTAGAAAATTTACAAATTCATACAAAATCCGATTCATCCTATTTTTAAAATTGAAAAACGATGACTTAATTATATAAAATAAGATGCATCCACCTTTATTTTAAAATCTAATAATGATGTAATTAATATTTAATGAATTAAAATTAATTCAACCCTTTTTCATATTTAATTTTTTAGTAATTTATCTCATCTCTCTCCCTTGGAGGATTAGAGTTATACGCTTTTAGATTGGTTTATTCAGTAAAATTTATTGTTTTTAATAATTAATATTTTCTAATATAAATTAAAACATTGAGCATAAATTTGATACAAATTGGATTATGAAAAGAGGAGTTTGTCATGCGTCTTGTGTTGGTTGTGTCATATAGGTCCGTAAATTTCTTGTTTTGGCTAATATTTAAAATTTTTGTTTTAATTTTTTTTAGAATTGATTTTTCTGGTTTGGATACTTGACAAAACTTGTCATTTGTGTTGTCTTCGTTTGTATTATTTATAGATGGAATAATTGAGTATAGAATATCACTTCTTGTCCCTGCGTGACTTCATGTGTATTCGTCATGTATGTCTTAATTAAGAAGTGTTCGGAATAACCGAATAAGCTTCATCCATATAACTGTGACCCTAAAAGCAGACATGAACCTTGGGGTCTGCAAATTGCAAATTGCCAATATTGGCTCAAACTTTATAGGAGAAAGTAATTCGATGCATAAAACAAACCATTTAAAGAAATTTAAGAAACAAAAAGAGATGAATTTGCCAGTTCCAAGAATATTATTTTACTATTTTTTGTGATCTCCAAGAATATTTTTATAATTTCAAGTTTGTACGCGTCACTGGTTCTGGTAATACCTTGGCACCTTTCTCCAAGTTAGCATGGATTTGGATTTTCGTGATTTGCTTATTTAGTGTTTCTCTAATAAAAAAGCAAAGCCTAGCTAGTAGACAATTCATATTTTAGCTTTGTATATTGAGGGAGGACGCCAAATATTAAAAGAAACAGTTAATTAGAAAAACAACCTCAATTTTTTACAATATACTAATTTTATTATTTCAACATTATGGCATTTGTATTTTATATAATTATATATATAAGGTATTCCAGAAGTATACATCAAAATCAGAAACTATGATGTTAAAAAATCATTAACCATAATATATTGAAGGTTTGCACCTGGCAAAAGATCGTTTTTCTTCAAGTACAGTCGTTAATCACTGACAAAAATAGTGTAAGCCTAACGCTTGGTTTGGTCAGAAAACTTTCGGTTGGGAGAAGAAAAAAAGGGTTCTTGAAGTTCAACATTGAGATAGCAATAGCAGAAACTAGGGTTACGTTCTGGCACAATACAGGCTTTTGTCTGTGTTTGTTTCCAAGGTGTTTTAAAAGCATCAAAACCCATGAAAAAAAAAGGTTAACAAATGTACAATACAAAATGCTATAAAATAATAAATCTGCATTTGGGGTTGCTCAGTTTCTGCATGATTTCTGATCTGGTGATAGAACTGAGTTGAACAACGATAGGCTAATTTAAAGACTTTGGTCCAACGAGAAGCAGAAGAGCATATATTTATATGGCTATAAACAATATAACAATATAACATCCTGCTGTGAAATTGGATGCAGTGTGTTTCCAATATTAAACATTATTATATGATATTTTATACCCAGTTCCAATATTTATTTATATACATGCTGAATCTTTCTTTCTATGCATTAATGAAATTATATAGATAAAGCAGATAGGACATAGGACACATATTAATTAACACTAGAAAGAGGAAAGAAGATGATACATATATACTCATATGCAGTGTGGTTTAAACATTGATGAATGAATATAGAAACAATAGAATGTTGATGATACATTAGTTCTAGAAAGGAGAAGGTTTGGGTGGCGCGTGAGATTATGTAGTTCCACTTCCACCGGAGGAGAAGGGATTGTTCCTTTCTTCTCCACTTTGATCACGATCATGGTGGTGATTGAAGGGCAAGGGTAACCTTTCCAACATGGCCTTAGCGAAGGAAGTAGCTACCAACACCACGTCACTCCAAGCCACCAGAGGGGCCACCACGATGCCCCCAACCACCTGTCCCTGCGCCCCAGCCAAATAAACCGACAAACCGTCGGAACCAGGCGGCGCTGGCGGAGGAAGCACCGTTCCCGTTATGGAAACTATTTCAAACCGTCCGGTGAACGTGAGTACGCTTCCCGCCGGTTGACGGAGAGTGACATTGGCCACCGTGCCAGTGCCACTGAGCACACAAACTCCTCTCCCTCGGCGACACGCGTATGTGGAGAGACTCTCCATCACGTCGGCGCCGAGGGAGACCTCCAGCACGTGCGATTGTAGGGCATTCTCGCTGTCGCGCGTGACTATGACGGGTGGCTTGGGCTTGTTCTTGGATCCCGGAGGCCGCCCACGACGGCGGCGGGCGGCGTAGGAGGCTCCTTCTCCGTCGTGGTCGGAGTGTTTCTGGGCCTGGAAAGCCCTAGTAGCAACAAAATGACCTAATTCTGCTTCTTCAGTTCCCTCAATGGTGGTGGTGTTGTAAGCAGCCATGTCCTCATCACTTATTTCAGTTTTAATTGAAGCACAGTGTGACAATAATCTTTTGATATTTGGTCTGAAAATGGATGATGGATATATAGGGTTAGGGTTAGGGTTTGTTAAAGTGTGAAGCGTAAAGGGAAAGGCATGATGAAGGTTTTGAAGGATGAAAGCAAAACCAAAAAGGTGAAGCTGTTGTCTTCAAGCTCCTTCTTCCACACGCTTCCTTCGTCCACACGCTTCCTTCGTTTCTATCAGGGAATTTCCTCTGCAATTCTTGATCTATTATTCAATTGTTATAAAAAAAAATGCTAATTTATATGTTAGAATAAACATATTAAAAAATTCATTACTATTATTTTGTGTGAATAAATTTTTATAGCTAAAGAACATGTAATGTTTTTCTGTTATCTGTTATGTTAATAGTGAACCAAAATTACTTAATTTTGAAAAATTAGAAACTAAATATATATGCAATTAAGTTTTGTATAGGGTTCAAAAATAAATTTAAGTCCTTTTGTTTTATACATTTATAATTAGTTAGTCCATTTCAATCTACAAATACTAAAAACGTATGTCTCCATGTACTCTCTTTTGGAATTAAACTAAATTTAACGTTTCTTCCCTTTGTTTCCATCAAAACAATTCATTTTTCTTTGTCTCCATCAAAACAATTACATTTATTAAAAAGTTGAGTTACTTTAGTAAATTAGTTTCAGAAAGTGGTATATTTTTTTTCTTGATGTTTATTTTGATAACTTTAAACTGCAGTCGTTGTGGGATAGAAAGGGCATTTAAAAAAAATACTTATATTTTTAAATATGGACATCATTCCAATCAATACGACTAAATTTAGAAGAAAAAAATTGTTTTTATTTTATAACATAAAAAAACTGTAAATAAATTTAACCAACATTTAAAAAAAATATATAATTAGGAAATTTTACTTATATTAAGTGACCAGTATTGTATATTTACACAAGCTAATGAAAATAGATAATTTAGTTCACTGTATTAGTTTTTATTAAAAGTTACCAGTATTGTACTAACTTTATGTTTAATCATCATCGTTAACTTCTTATCAATTATGTGGAGTAATTAAGATTACTATGCACTAATATCAGCAAGGACAAATGAAACAAAAAATTAAATATTTGTTAAAAAGTATAAAATACTCTATAAAAAAATTCTATAAAAATCTTATAAATGGTGTCTAATGGTATTAAGAAGGGGAAGGAGTAATACAAAGACATGATTATTGAATTTGGCTTCTCCAAAACTTGTAAGAATAAAGTGAATTAGTCGACGTAATAGCACAAACTTCGTTTTAAAAGCTAATCTAAAATTGATGAAATAGTCAATCGATTCGAAAAAAATTTCAGAACCAGTTTAAAGAAAATCTGGTCATAGAACAAAAAATTAACAAAATTATGCGTACGTAACATTAACCTTTGTTTTTTTTATTTTATGAACAATTGTTGGATTTACTTTTTAAAGTGAGTTTCTGAGTTGAGAAGTGTATATCCATAAATATTACACTGTTGATGAACATGAACAACGATTAGACCTCACGCGTCTTAATTATCTCTGTCTGCTGCTGTCTCTAACATGTTTTTATATTCCCATTTGGCATTGATGAGGACAAGTAATTAGGCTACTTTTTAGCTGAAAATAAAGACATTATATACATAAAATATAAACAAAGGTGTGCAAAAGGGAAAGGAGCAATAAGAGGTTCAATGCAACACCCCACCTCAATCATTCAATTAGCTCTCATTAATGTTGATAATTGAAGAGAAAAGAAACTCTAGACTGTTCTTTAGAATATGCAAAATTCTCTACCAATCAATGACTAATTTTGTAAAGAGTTGGTGACAAAAGGAATATGAGGGTGTTTAGAAACTGAGCTTCAATCGTTGATGGGATTACTTTGATTCTACACTAACATAGTTAACTTTTACTGTGATAAAATCTAAATTTCACATTATAAAGGAAAAGGGGACTAAAAGTGAACAAATTATAGTGTGTTTGGATAATTCACGAGAATGTCTCTAAAAGAACCAAAAAAAACTTTTACATCATTAATAGGATTCCCTTCTTTTCAACCGATACATGTGATATCGTTCTCATTTTCCTCAATCTTGGCGTCTGCTTTAAGATAGAAACAATCAAACTATTACTATTTTTTTTTTTTCTATTTATTGGTAAAAAGAAATTTCACGGAAAATTAAGTCTCAGTCTGAGGTGAGACGCAATGACCAAATTCAATGAACACACCTAAAAAACGAAACGAAACAAAATAATTACGACGAATGTAAGATCTTTGTGTTTTTTTTTTTTTTTACATGAATTTGTTCATTTTCAATCATGCAAATATTCCCATTGGTTGATAGAGTGTGGACTAGACTGCATCAAAAGCCTATCATTGATATGGGCTTTTCAAAAAGATGTTTTGCTTAAGTGGACTTGACTGTGGACTTTAAGAAAAGCCTACTAGACCTGACAACTGAAATTGATAAATAATAATATTTAATAAATATATATGTTATATTTAGCAACTGAAATTGTGTCTTGCTTGAGCAAATTTTAATATTTATGCAATGCAGTTCTTTTAGGTGAATTTTAACTATTTTCAGTGTAATAATTGTTAATCATAGTAATGCCTATTGATTTATTTAATGATCGGTTAATTAGTTTGTAAAGATAGGTTAATTGGTGTATTTAAAAATTCAATACGCAACATGTCCTTGAAAAGGTTAAGAAAAACTTACTTTAAGATTCATTTACTGAACACAATATGATAAAAATATCATATCCTATTGTAATTTAGTGTCAACGTGATATAACATTTTTAACTTAACACATTTTATTTTGTCGCTCTAATATATTTCTTACTCTAAGGAGCACTAAGTTAGATTCAATAAAATAGGGTCGCTTTCTTTGTATGTATAATCTTAACATATAATTAAATTGTAATGGCGAACTAAATATTGAAGTTTAGAATTTTATTATTCAAAAACACTTTTAAAGAAAAATATTTTAATCATAATATTAACTTCACAAAACCTTTATAATCTTTTTGTAATTTTAAGAAAAAGTAACTACAAAAGAAAAATATAATTTTTCTGATATTAATTTATATCATAATATATATCATCAATGTTGGCATTCAACACATTATACTATATTATATATAATCATATTTATAATTATTGAGACAAAATTAAATTATATTAATTATTAAAATATTAAAGTTAAATCATTAGTATTTCAATACTTTAAAAGCATTAATTACAATTTTAAAATCTTGTATAAAACTTTCATAATATATAAATGTATATAAATGAAACATAATATGGATAACATAGTTAAAATTGTATTTTTATAATTTTCATAATTTACAAAAAAAATGTAAATTAAAATTCAACCTTTAGAAAACTATATATAGTTTTAATGAAAAGTCATCTAAACATCATTAATATTATATCCTACCATTATTTAGTTTGATATTTTATATACATAAAACACTGGATAGGATAATTTTTTATCTTGTTATTATCATACCTTATCATATCATTATTTTATTATATTCTATCCTCTTATCCTATCAAATCATATTCATCAAATGAGTAATAAAAGTCAAATAAGATCTAAAAGGGTCAATAATAAAATTAACTTAACACGCAAGATCATACAACAGGTCAGGAAATAAACAAAACAGATGACAACACAGGAGAAACCAAGGAGGCAGGGATTTTGTGCAATGCCGGCTGGTCTACCATAGTGAATGCACACTTATTTAAAAGGACAAATAATAAAAATTCAACATCCATTGACTGTTTGTCAAATTATATGTGACCACAGCATTCTCATTATATTTTGGTAGTGAATGATCTCTACATTGCATACAATAAACTATCTCAGTTCAATCTGATGCACACAAGTGAAACCCTTGCTACTACATTCAGAATGCAAGTAGAAAGTCAAATCTATTTCGACATCTAATTTTTATAGCTTTAGTGTATATTTAGTCAGGTGCAGAAGTAGTGCAAACCCAGTGTACGCCAGTGACCAGAGCACAGCAATAAATAGAGATTAGAGCAGAGGAAATAAACTGGAGCAACAAAACAAGAAAGCAAGTCTCTATGCCGACAAACATCACGAACTAATGGAGACAATGATTAAACATGAGTAACTCCAACAGTACTAATTAGCTTCGTATCACAAGGATGACAAAATTGCCAGTGTTCACAGGACCATGCTCAGATTGCCCCCATTCGACATTCAAATAAACCATTCTCTTCTCACTGACGTAACTAAGGTTTTGTGATATTAAATTCTGCTACAGAGGGGTATCCGGCTCTAAATAGCAAACAACTTTTGACTCATTGCTAATTATCCAAAAGGGGCAACGTAGAGAAACTGTTGCACGATTTCACCTCCCATAAATTTCTACCAAGGGGGATCAAACGTTGATAGATTTCCAATTCACAGTTGAACTGTTGAAGAACAGAGGGAAAAAAAAATAGGAAATCAAATATAATTTCCATGCAAACAGCTTATTTTGCAAATTGTAGATTGAGATCACAATATTATATCAAAAGGTTCTCTAAAAATGACAGGTGGCAAGTATCAATGCCGCAAGCTGTGAAGCATTAACATGGACACCGAACACAATGGACCAGTGCAAAAAAATATAAAACATCAAGAAACTGCAGAGACATATATATAATCAACATAACAAAAAGCTAAATTGAGATTTAAGATTCATATATTCAACTTCTAAAACAACCTTTTAAAAGCTTTAAAGTTTTCATATGATAAGTAATGTCACGAAAAGAAAACTACGAGGGACGAAAATCACAAACGTGAATGACAAAAACACACTCGTTGGCAACCACCACGTTGGAGGAACGTTACCCTCAACCACAGAAGACAAAGGCACAGCTGGCAACAACAGAAATCAGTGACAAATTGAAACTAACACAAACACAACCACAACAATGGAACAGAACACCGACTAACATCCAAGACAAAAACAAGGTTTTGTGCACGAAAATGTTTGTTCTCAATGGAAGAAGGGCAATGTGCTTCATATCATAGCTCATAATATTTTAAATGATTTAAACTTTTAAATAAGTTTAATATCAATAATATAAATATAAGTTTATTTTAAGAAAGATTGTGATTGAAGTGTCTGAAAAGTGTCTATCCACGAGTAGATATCAGCTCACTTTCTTGGCCAGTGTCTAAGAGATGTTGAAAAAGTTTTTTAATTGATGTGGTATGATGAGATTCCCGCCAGAGAATCAAAAATTGGATCTTGCCACTTGCATGCTTCACAACTCAAAACACAAAGATGAGAAAGAGTGACGTTCTTGGTTGGGTAGGTTGCAGTTTGTATGTTTATGGAAGGGTAAGGATGGCTGAAAGGTTAGGTAAGGTTTAGGTCAGATCTTGGAAGAATCTTGGAGTCAAGAATTGGTGAGGATTTGCTCACGCTATGATCAAGATAGGTTAAGGTGCACAAGGTTGGAGATTGGATTCTTTGAAGGTTCTTTGGTTGAGTTTCGTTGTGGAATGTATGAGGAAAAGAATGGTGTAGGTTTCTTCATCTTGTTCTCTAGTCACCCCAAGTTTTCCTTGATGTGAAGACTACATTTTCAGGACCACATAATGCTAGATGAGTTGTGTCAAGAGCATGCCCAAGAACTGGTGCCTAAACATGTCTGAGAACTGCTGGGGCCTGACCATGTCCGAACTTGCCAACATGTCATTCTGAAGGGATGACTATGATTTAAATGCCAAGAGCACGAAATTCAGAAAGCAAAGCAAAATTTGGAGCATGATTCTCTCTCTATTATCTTCTCACATTTAGACTAAATTCTTCATCAATTTTGTAGTGTCAATTGAATCATGTAATCTTTGTATTTAGCTGACTTAATTTCTGTTCAATGCAATTTTTTCTACTTCTATGCTTTCAATTCTACTTGGCTTGATCAACCAAACATTTACGAAGATAAATGTGTTGCAAATCATATTTACACAGATATGAAGTACAACTTGTTGAATACTAATTTGTAGGAATAGAATTACGGTTTTTCAGGTCTCAAATCCTCTTTTCTAGTGCTGATTTCTATAATTGGGTTTTCTGAGGGATCAGACATCTGAAAGTAGGAATCAAGCCCGTTAAGGAATTAAGTTTTGATAACATTGAGAGGATTGCATTTGCAAAATGACAGAAATAAGGATAAGAGATTCTTCTTTACATGATGAATGTTTAACTCCAACAACGTTCTTCCATATATTATCTTTTCATTCCAACTGTTTGGTAAAATGCCACAAAGAGTTCTATTTGGACTAGTCTTTTCATAGATACATGTTTCAATTAATGCACTTAGTGTGATCAGTGAATGTGTCACAATTATCGTTTAATACATAAATCTCTAGGGATACGATACTCTAATTATCACAGTACTGCGCGCTTCCAAATATTGAACACACAAACTAACAAGAACCATGGCGCAACAGAAGTACTAATGCAACTTTTTAAATTTGTTTACAAAAATGATGTAATTGATATAATAACAGTAAGCATGAACCTATCCTTAACATTGCTTCATGGGTAATGGCAGGACTTATTCATTACAATACTATAGCATACCTCCTGTCAAGGATGGATGTTTATTACAGACGTTGATTCTCAACATTCAAAAAATAATAACATGACACGTGAAAGAAAAAGTTGACCGAAAGAGCACTGCTGCTAGACGTGTAAAACAGACAAGACAACCTAATTTACTTCATCACCATATAGTATGCTGTCAGCAACAATAATACAAAAAACAGTAACAGTATCCATAATTCATCCAAGATGAAACTGAGTCTGCATCAAAGAACAAGACATGCCTTATTCTTATTTATTTCCATTTTGACCCCTGCCTTGAGCATCGCATCACAGATGCAGCAAGGAATCAAGATGAAGCCATGCCCCCTAGCACAGGAATCTATCTATGTATCTAGCTTCATTGACTATTCGGAATGTAGTGACTATATAGCAGAGTATAGGATACGCAACAAACTCACATGCTAATCCTCTGCTTTGCTTGCTCTGTCCTCGTTCTTTTTTCCGTATACCAAACCCGTTACCTGGAATTGTTGAAATTGAAAACCAACTTATTACAAAAGTGGAAGAAGGAACATAGAAGGTGGTGCAAAAGTGAAACCTGAGGATCGGGAATGGGTTTTCGAGTCTCGACGTATCGATATGGATCGGCTTCGGCGGCGGCAAGAGCGGCTCTTTCCTGCGGGGGGCACTGCTACAGTGAGAGCGTTGTTTGGAAATTGAAGTTTGGAGAAAGAATAGAGTAAAGAGAGAGGAGAACCTGCTGCTGGCGCTTGAGGTCTTGTGAGGGTTTGATCCAGAGGTAGTAGGCTAGGGTTCCGGCGACCACCCAGGAAGCAAGGTTGCTTCCGCCCCTCAGGCCACCCATCGAATTGCTCACGAAGGACCTCACGTTGCCCAACGTTCTTCTCCAGCTGCTCGCCATGCAAACCCACCAACAGATTACAGATTTTTGAGGTTTCTCAGAAAACGGTATCGTTGATGAATCAATTGGTTAATGTCACACCCTCTCGCCCCAAATTACTCTCGATATTTTGTTTTAATTTTCAGCAAAAAAAAATATTGTCCCAAATTTTTTTTTTTATTTTGCTTCACCAATTAATTACTTTTTTATAGGGTAAAGTGACATTAATAGGAAAATTTTAAAAACTAAAATTGACAATGAATAACTAAATTTACAATCCAAATCAGCTACTAATTTCAAAAATAAAAATAAAAGAAAATAATTTGGTAGGTAATATATTATTAATAAACATGTCAAGTTCACACAAATATTAATTTTACTTTTAATTAAATGAGAAAAAATAAAATTTCACTTTTGTATATTTTTTTAAACGTTGATACTTTTAGATATCTGAACGACAATAAATTATAAATTTGAAGGTTAAAATGCTTATTATATTTTTTGTATAACTTTAGTAAGTTATTATGGAGTGACACGTTGCAAAAAATATAGATGTAAAATAATTAATTTATATGATATATATTAAAAATTATATGATATTTATTATGAAATATACAATTTAAGTTATATTTTAAATTTGTGGGGCGAAAATCTTAAATAACAACAAAAAATGAGATCGAAAATACAATTTTGATGCAATTTTGCCGTTAGAGTAATTTCTTTGGTTGAAAAAATTCAAATAAGTTGAACCTTGAAGAGTACTGGTGGATTTAATTATCGTTAATATGTTTTACATCAAAAACAACATTTGAAAAACGTCATTCTGGTACATGAATATGATTGGTGTCATGTGGATTAAGAACAGTTGACTATACAAAAATAATTATTATTTACATAAGTAATCATTATAATAACGTCTACAATTGTAAAAGCAAATCAATATTTATTTTATGTTTTTAAGGATGTACTGTTATATATAGATAAAATTTGTTGATATAACTTGCATTTTAAATTCATCTTAACTTTTACATCTACCAATAAAACCAACAAGTCTGTAGTCGTAAAAATAATTCACACATTTTAAAAATCTATTAAATAAGTTTAAATTTAATTAAATCAAAATAAAATAGAATGAAATTTAAATACAATGTGTATTAAACATTTTTGTTAGAAAATAGGTCCAAAGATAAGACTAAACACATGATTGAATTTATTCTTTCAATATAGTTTATCAATTTATATTAGATGGAAGATGGGTTTGATTATTGTTTTGTGATGAGTAAGTTGAGGGGTGACGTTCCTTGATTAAAATTATTTAATATACTAAAAAAAAATGTACATTCAGAATATTTTACTCATAAATACAAATTATTTTACTGATAAATTGCTTACGTGCTTTAACTATACGCAAGATTATTCTTCAAGGTAGTTTTTCATGTCACTGTAAGGTTTGTTATCTTTTTTCTTTTGAAAAATGTTTTTATTTTTTGAAAATCCTGTTATTTAAATTATTTTTAAACTGATAAACTAAAAAAACATATAAAACAAAATAAAGTTTAACTATATATATTTTTAGAAATAAATGGTCAAATATTAAATAAATATCATTTTTTAAAACAAAAGTCACCGATCCTAAAATAAATTTCCACAATAATACATTGTCATGATTGTTTTTCGTACACGTAAAGATAAGTAGAGAATTTGTTATAAAACAAAATCTTCGGACTCTATTTTATTAAAAAATATATAAATCATCAAAATTATACATTTACTATACGTAATTGAATAAATATTCGCCGCTAATATTGATTTGAAGTATGATTACTATTAAATTAAATAGAAATTTAAAGACACGTAAAAGACAAATTATAAGATATGGTATAGCCAATTATAAGTATGTAATGATGTATTTTGGGATGACAAATTTTCTATCTCTTTATTGATTGCATAAATATGATATTTTAAGTATATTTACATCAATTTGTGATAGTGTTAAAAAGGTAAAAAAACTTGTTTATTATTGAATATGAAGAACACAAATCACATTGATAACAGTGTAGGACATACGATATCAATTACACGAAAAATATTATTGATTTGTCCAAAATTGAAATTGTTTTCAGTGGGAGTGTCACAAGACTTAGTTCAAGAGTTTTTGTGATGTTGATTGATTGTTACAAAAGAATCATTAAATGACTATTTCATATAGTCACTTGAATAACTTTGAATGATCAACTTTTTATCTAATAAAAAATGTAAAGTGAAAATGAAATAACATTTTATCAGTGTTGTAATATATGTTGATAATTCTTTAATCGAGTAAACTTTTTGAAATTTCTTATGATGTTTCTTATATGTAAGTTTGGTTTTGTGTTAATAATGGTATTACCCATGCTTCTTGACATTTAAAAGTATATGGGAAAAATCATCATACCCACGATCTAGTTTAAATGTAGTGGTGTTTGTTTTAAAAAATTTGAAAACATTGTATGGTGCAAGTTTTTTTGTGTATTTAATAGATACAAGTTTTTGGAACAATTATTTATTCACAACGAGTTGAATAGGAGACATTGAAAATGGATAAAGTTTCTTAAAAATCAGTTAAACTATTGTTAAAAGAAGTGAATAATTTATAATGTGTTAAATTGGAAGGCAATACAAGTATCTAATATTACCGTGTAATTTGCTATTTATGTCATTATTCATTTGTCATTTATGTGTAAACATTATTTCAAGAAATAAAAATCTAAATTTTATGTAAATAATAAAAAATGACATAGTAATTACATTAGTGTGTATTATTATTATTAATATTATTATTATTATTGTATACTAACTTTTTAAGATTTAAAACAAAAGCTTTTTAGTCAAAATAATTATATATATATATATATATATATTAAATATTTAAAAATATTTCTTAAAAACAATTCAATCTATCATCGTAATAAATGTGTATGTATATGATATTAATATTTATTTAGTTATACAATAAAGTATATTTACTTTACATCTATTAAAACTAAAACGTAAAATTACATCTTTAATACACAGGTAGTAATTATGTTTTAAGGTTTATAAACTCGAAATATAATGACATAACAGGAAATGGAAAACTTAGAATATTAAATAATATACTAAGTTATAGAAATAAAAATAATATTTAATAAAAAGTTAAAATATAAATAAAATCTCAGTATTAGATATGATTTGTAAAGTGACATGAAAGTGAAATTCCACATGAAAGCAACTTGAAAGAGCACGGTGGTGCAATTGCACGTGTTCAAACACCATCCTCATAAACCAACATTCCAAACAATGATGCTGCAAATACCATTATTCCAACATTTGGATAAATCATATTTAACTTTCACGCAATCTTTTTATATTATAGTTAATAGAAATTATATTAAATATAACTTTAATTATTCCAGGAAAATAAGTTTATTGAGAATACAACTTTTTACTATTCTCACATGCAAATAATCAGAACACTAATTTAGTTTAGTTTATTCTAACCTTTTTATTATTATTATTATTATTATTATTCATTTTTAAAGTTTTATCGAGTGCTGTTTTTTTTACTCGAATTTATTTATATGTTCTAACAGAGTGAGTCTTCTCATTGTAACTTAACAGTCCCAACTTTGTTGATGTAAGCATGAAAAATTAAGCATATTAGTGAATTGAGTTGCCAATTATCTTCACATATTTTTTGAATTAATTAAGTAAACCTATCAAACTCTATATATAATATGATACATTTTTTTTTCTATAAAAGACTTAATCTACCTATTATGTAAATTCCCGTCTTCATTAAAAGTAATTTAAAGGACATATATTATCTTAAAAACAGAGAAAGAATTACTTAATTATCCTACAAAATCCTTAAAATACATAAATTGCAAAATAAGGTGATGGAATAATTTTTTTCCCGAGTATTTAACATAATAATATTTAGAAGGAGTTGTTGCCACTATGTAAGTTTTATAAATATAGAAATTTTCATAAATATTATCAATCTTCGTTATAGTCAATTATTGTATTTGAAAAGTTTCTTTAAATACAGAGTTTTTCATAAACATTGTCAATCTTTAATATAGTGTGTGTTTAAGATATTGTTTTCTTTAGAATTTGATAATTTCCTTACCTTTGTATTGTAAACAAAACGATTAAATAAATTAACATTTAATATTTTATTTCATGTAAATTATATATGCAAAATTTAGTATTAATTTAAAATGATTATATATATATATATATATATATATATATATATATATCAAATTTAACCTAATATATAACTTTTAAAATATAATAAAATATGGTAATTTTATCATGTCGTTTATTTTTTTTCATAAAAAATCATTATAATTTGTTACAATTTCTTTTAAAATTATTGATGATATAACATTTAATAAAAAAAATATGACATAATTTAATTATTTTTTATATAAAATAGTAAGTATGAAATTATAACATTAAGGTTAATTTACATATTTATACAATTGAGCTCGGAATTGGGAGAAAAAAAATGAACGCAATTTTTTCCCTTGTCCAAATAATGAAACGGGGCTTTTTACTCAGAGAAAGCGTTCCTGACAAGTAACCAACAGTTGCAGCGGAGATGCACAGTATCCATCAATCCGTGTCACAGCCGCGTGGGCTTTCTGGATAAAACAATCCAAAACAAATACTAAAACCACCCCCATCACAATTTTAATAAAATCTCACGTCTATTTTTAATAATAATTATCTAAAATATTTAATCAAATATAACTTTTAACCGATTAAAGTTGTCTATACCATCTTACTTAAAACTGAGCTCTCAATTAAAATAAAAATATATAAAATAAACCTAAAACAATTATTTGTTTTTATTTAATTATTACATACACTGTTTACAAATTTACACAATTAATGACATATCACAGTTCTACCATATTTTGTTAACTTTTAGATAAAACTTTCCACTTGGAAAGCTTAATGTAAGTAATTGTGAAATCACGGAATCTAAAATACTATAATATACAGATATCCAAAGTTGTTGTACAATACTATAATATATTTATTTATGATAAAAACATTCACTTGCCTCCAAAGATTACATTTATTTATTAATGAAAAAAAATCTAATAGACTAGTTTTCGAAAAAAAAAAAAGTTAATTAAAAAATAGAAAGTGAAAAGAAAGGAGGCAAGTGTGTGGGTCCCGCGTGACCACAATCGCAGGCTGTCCGGTTGGGTTGAGAACACTGGAAGTCTCGAAAACTGAAGCCCTGCCTCTACTTTTCCTTTTTTTTTTTTTAATTATTTTTTTAAAATTTTAATTTATTTATTTTTAGTTATTTTTGTTTTCGCATTCATATTCATTCTTTCATTCCCTTGATCCAAGTCTCTCTCTTTCTGGCCGTTGCTTGTTCCTCTTCCTTTTCAATTTCCTTCATTCTTTGAGTCACAATGAATCACTCTCACTTTTCTCCCACTCTCCCTGTTCTTCCTCCATCTCTCCACCCTGTCATCACTCATCATCACCATCAACAACACCTACAACTACCATAATTCACAATTCAACAAAACCCTTTTCTTCTCTCGATTTTCTTCTACACTTCTCTTCTACCACTACTTCTACTATTGCTGTTACCAAGTATCACAGATTCTTTTCACTCTCACCATCACCTTTTCAACCCCACACCCCCACCTTCTTTCTCCAATCACTCTCCCCTTACCCCTCCTTTTCCAATTCTCTTTCCCCACCTCAATTCTAGGGTTTTTCCACGCTTCTTTTTAAATATATATAATAATAATATTATTATAATTTGTAAATCCCCCTTTTCTCACCACTTTTAATTCCTTAGGTTACCCTCTCATAACTGTGCCTTTCGATCTTCTCCCTCTCTATATACTTCCTTTGATTCACAGTATATTTTTTTCTTCTAAATCTCTGTCCTTTCCTTTCTGGGTTTTCTTTGCACACCACACGCACGCGCAATTCTTCTTCCTTCCTTCTTTTCCTTACCATGATGTCTTAGTAACCCAACCCCAATCTTAATTCATCTCTATTCATTGCGTGATTTATTGATTTTCCTTCTCCTCTCCTTTGCTGTCTCTGCTGCTGCTGTTGTCTTGGTGCGTGTGGCGGAGCATAGTGATTGTTGTTAATGGCGTTCCAAGCGATTCAGGGTCCTAGTTCGGGATCCAGTTCGAGTTCGGGGTTTCAGTTACTAAATTCGCCTTTTGGAGACACCACTTACACCAAAGTCTTTGTCGGAGGGTTGGCCTGGGAGACTCAGAGCGAAACCATGCGCCGCTACTTCGAGCAGTTCGGCGAGATTCTCGAGGCCGTCGTCATCACCGATAAGAACACAGGGCGATCCAAGGGCTATGGTTTCGTGAGTATCTTTTTTATTCCGTTTTTGATTTTATTCGTCATTACTACTGCTGTGCTGTCACTACCAACACTACAGAACACGCTGTTTGAGAAGTTTGTTGCTTTGTGTGATTCGGATTGCATCTTATCGGACGATTCATATTGCATTACATGATTTACATTTACTATAGAATGACTTGGTTTCTATCTCATGTGCATGGAATTGGAGGGTATAGGTGACTTTCCGGGATCCCGAGGCTGCAAGGAGAGCCTGTGCTGATCCAACTCCTGTTATTGATGGTAGAAGGGCGAACTGTAACTTGGCTTCACTCGGTCGACCACGACCCCCTTTGCCTTATGGTATCGTGTCTAATTCATCTTCCTCGCTCTCAATGAATTTAGCTATGTAACGTGCTGAAGTTACATTGCAAATCTGCGTTATAAAAGTTAATTGCCATGTTGGTTGTCACTGACGTCATCGTCATTGTCGTTTGCTATTGTTGCTATTATTTTTCATTATCGGAATTCCACATTGGCATGTCTCTGTTATCGAGATAAAGTTATAAGCAGTGATGGAAAGAGATTGAGTGCTTCCACCCCTTAGTGTTTAGTACTGTCATTACCCCAAAGTTATCTCCTGACTCGTATGGACCACCTTTTTTTTTTTTTTTTTTAATTTACTTACATGTGATTCTGTCTGATCTAGTAACATATGTGCTTGCAATTTCTGATTGAATTTTTTTAACCAACGTGTTTGTTTTGCTTCAACACCCTTCTTCACATGTATAATGGTCTGCATCAACATTATCGCTCTAGCTTATTCTTCCTACTCAGATTGCTTTTATTTTGTGGTTGCTTCTTTTTAACTTTTATAGGACGGGTAAGACCTGCCTCCCCTTATTTTGGAAATGTGCAAACAGCTCGTGGTGCTTATGTTGGAGGCTTTGGGTACCAGCAACCGGTTTCCTACAACTATCAACAAGGATTAGTTTACCCTCCTTATGGGTGAGTGTGGTTTTGTTGCATATTATTGCAAAACTAACATTTGCTCTGAAAGATTTCTTTTCACTGCTAAAAATTATTATTTTGCCTGTTCTTTGTTCTTGGTTGTATCTACACACGTTGTTTCTGTACTTTTATCACTTTACTCGTTATCAACTCATATGTCACTTTTGTTGAGTGTTAAATGACGGTGATGGCCTCTAAGGTCAATTATGGGCACATCCTTGCAGTAGTGGTTAATCAGAAGAACATATTCCTGAGAGATTTGGTTTTTAGTAGTTTTGTTTTGTTGTGTGTGCAAAGCCTATATCAATTGGATATAACGAACTAGTATTGTTTGTTTATCTGAGTGTGTGTAATGCGTTCCTAACTAATTTAAATTGTTCATCAGGATGTATTACACCAGAATCATGCTATAGAGGTGATCTTTTCAACATTATATGTGGTTGTTTTATCTTTGCAGGTATACGGCATATGGACCAGAGTACATCTACCCACAGGTTGAATTACCTTTCTTGATTGTCTTAGGAGGAATGATAGTGTTGTTTGTGCACTGCTGACTTTTTCAACTTCCATCTTGTCTAATAGAATCTGTACAACCCATACATGGGGCAACAGTACCTTCAGTTATATGGAGTGCCTGGGACAGTGAATACAACTATTTATCCATATGGACAATTGGGTCAGGCTATTCCTAGTGGTCATGGTTATTCAGCAATGCAGGGTTATACAGTACCAGGTCATCAAATTGTGCCCTATGCATCCAATGTTAATGCCATAACAACTTCACCTATGCCTGCCATTCAAGCTTCATTTCCTAGTGGTATGGTTGTCTACCCTGAAGAATTTTCATTTATGATTCAGGATGTGCCCTTTTGTTGCTTTGTGAACTTGTACTTTTTGCGTGCCCAAATTTCATGTGATTGAAAGAGTGATGCAATACATATCTTGTTCATGATTTTTATTTTGAACAGCCATACTCAGCGCGTATTCAATGCTCATATATCTAGTAAATTAAGATAAGTTACTGGCATATTGTCCTGCAAAGATTTACTATTTGGGTATTTTAGTTATCCTACTCGTATTTATGTTGGAATTTGGAGCATGATAATGTCTGAGACGATGCAGTTTTGATTAAACATAGGTAAATCAGTGTTTTGATGGGTGTTGCATAACAAATATGTGAAGAGTGCTTGATATTTTTTACATGGATTTGGGGAAAATACTATGTTAGTGTGTTTGTACTTGTAGAATGAGGCATTGAAGCATCCATGCTGCATCTCTGGACTTCTTTAGGTTCTATGTAAAAGGATGTGAAATGATTTGCTAGTGTGTTGATTTTTCAGGAATTGCTGCACCTGTTCCTGGTCAACCACAATTTATTGTTCCTGCTCCTTCTCCTCAGTTCATGCAAGGTGGCGGTCCTGATCAAACAACTGGGTGAGGGGCGAATAAGGTGGGCTATTTTTCTTGTATCTTAGCATAAGACTCTTTATTTCCGACATCAACTTATCTTTTGAAAGTATCACGTTACAGGTATCCTTAGTTTGCAGCAGGACTAAGAGCAGCGGAACTGCTACTTGAGTGGCGGGCTTCCAATCTAGCCTTGCAAGTTAATTATTTTGCATTCTAGAGGTATGTTAGGTATGCTGCTTTCTTTTACCTTGCCGTGATGAGGATGGTTACGTGGGCATCTCATAACTTACGTTTTAGCTTAATAAGCAGAGAATAGTAAATACTCATCTTACATTTCTTAAAATTATTGTGGAATTGGGATCCTTCTTGAGATTATTTTGTCTAATTCTAAATTGTAAATCCTATTTAGTTGAACACAATTGAGCTCATAAGGCTGGCTCAAATAGCACACAGCATTGCTCTAGCTGAGCATCTGCTTGAAAATTTGCCTCACATTGAATGTGATTGAGCCATGAGTTGAGTTAAAAACGGAAGAGCAAAAAACTCAATTCATCTTGGCTTATTTCCTGCTGTACTTAATTGGTAAGAATAGCTCCTATTATAATCTTCAGTAAAAAAAGAAATTCAGTGATTGTAAGATTCGTTAAAGTTCATATTACATTCTGTTAATTTCGTGAGGGTATTAACTCCCCATGTTATTGATGTGCAATTCTTAATTTTGCCGTCTCTTTAATTAAATAGAGGCTTGCAATATAGTATATAACTTTTGATACAAGTGTGTCATTATGTCTGCTATATTTTATTTTGGCATCTTATTGGATATTTGGGTCTCATTTACTCATGGCATGAAGGTTTTAATCCTCTAGGGGTTCCGATTCCTAAATGCTTTTTTGTATGTTGATCTGAAATTTAAAAGATGGCGCTGCAAACTATAATATTCTTCAGTTAGGCTATTTAACAAATGTTATGATATGCAGGTCATATAGTCATGCTCACCAAGTTGTGTCTGAGTCGCTCCAGATGGCGAAGGAAACTGGAATGTGCGGGCTGCTTTTCCATTTGGACATTTACACTAGTGTATTTATACCTAATACTACCTGTACTCAGGAAGAGTGGAAGTAGTATTGAATCAATGGGTGCTGGAATAGGTTTCTAGTAGCCACGTAGGGAATAAACTTCTGTAAAAAAGAAATTCACGTCTGAATCAAAATATGATTCTTTGTAGTCTTGTGCAGCATTGAGTTTGTAGATAGTTGTCAATGTTGGTGCATGGTGTGACGATGGATGGGCCATCACATTGAATGTGATTTTTGTGCATAGTAGTTGTCAGGGATTCTACTAGAAGACACGGGTGTAATTTTATGATTTTAAGATCCTGCCGATTATGCAGGGTAGAACCATCAGTATATTCCATTAGAGAGGATTGCAGTGGTCCTTTAGTGTTATTATTTCACCGTCATTCAGCACGGATTCACATGTTCCACATTTTCTTTAATTAATTTTCAACCTCTTCGTCATGGTGCCCTCTATAATTGGTATTGTTCACACTTTTTTTCTTCTGATTTTTCAACATGTCAATTACTTTGTAATCAAATGATGGTGGAATCGCAATAATTGCAAATCGTGGTCTTTTTGACTTGACATTGGGTTTGATCCAGAAGAACAACTCATAAGATAAACTTTGTATTTGTTTGAGTTTTGTAAGGTTAAAGAATTGTTGGTTTTTGCTTCGAAGTGAGAAGCCCCATAAGAACAACTAAAGAACCTATACCATCGAATGAATGGTACACCTGAAGAGTCCTGCCAAAGCAGGTTTTTATGTCCACCATAGTGTGAATCGATATGCGAAGAAACAAGTCCTTTGTACGTTCAAAAGAAGCTAATGATGTGGCACCAAAATTCCTTCACGAGAAGCATGCCCCGGCTGCGAAAGCCAGCAAGTAAGGCACTTGGTTAGATGGTGTACTTAACCTTTTCCTCCATAAAAAAAAGAAAAAAAAAACTTCAAAATTTATAATCGTTTTATAATAATTATGAGATTAAATTATCATTTAAACTTGAACATAAATAAAACATGAAGTTCTTAGTACAGGCTTTGTTTGTATAGATTGAGGAGGTACGTTAATATGTTAGTGTTTTTGTATAATCAATGATGTTATTTACACATTTCACAAAAATTTTAAATAATATTATGGTGTTGCATACACAAATTGGAGAAAATTGTTTCACAGCTTACATATGACCGTATATATGTACAATTTTAGTGCATAAAAATAGTAAAAAAAAGTGCTGTTATTAATTATACCAATCATTTTGATACAGTTTTCCTTCCTAGTATTTCCATTTATTTATTTTCCTTCGTTATACTTTGCTTTAAAATTTTAGGTGTTTTTTTTTTTATTATTTGAATAACTATCTTGTAACATGTTTGAGATTCTTCATAATGAGTCCGATATTAGGAATGCGAGTTTACTTTTTTTTTTTAATGTTTAGTTAGTTTCAAATAAATCATTTTTATTTTATTTTTAAAATATGATTGATAGATAGAAAAGAAAGAGTTAATGAGTGAGAAGAGTGTCATAGAGTTGTTAAAAGGGAGTTGGTTGATTATTAAACGTGCGATAATGGTTGAAAATTCCTTCACATGGATTTAATTCTTATATATCAAAAAACAGAGTATGAAGAAAAAATCTAGAATAATGAAGTTGTTTAAATTATGTCACCTTTGGTTAGTTCTCTATATTCAAAAAAGTGGGAAGAGTTAAAATTTACTTGTTTTAATATATTGACTAAATCATAAATAAGTCATATATAAATAGTTTTACTAAATGATTGATTGTTAGATTTTTTAATACTTTTTTGTTTGGTCTTTTATCTCAAAATTTTAAACAGAATTTAGAATGATTAAATGAAGAGATCTGATTTTTTCTAAAAGAAACGAAGATTTCTGAATGAAAAGTTTAAGAAAATTAAATATTTTGTATATAATGATAATTAATTGTTTTACTAATACAAGACTTCCAAAAATAATAGTAATAATAATAATGATAATGATAATAAATAATTCAATTAATTAATAAAAATGAAATCTAAAAGGAGATAACAAATATAATAAGATAAGATTAACTAATCTTTGAAATTTTTTTTTTCACTTCTGAGGGGTGATTTATTTTTTTAAATGAAAACATTTAAAAAATAAAATAAGGACAAGTAGTGCTTTAAAATATGATTTATGTGTTTTAAATATATATATATATATATATATATATATATATATATATATATATATATATATATATTTATTTTTTTT
>Ga0209700_103198_pt1 | contig 31795 bp, 15 predicted proteins | sample SiratroredBW_FD_187528 | JGI IMG/M metagenome (GOLD analysis project Ga0209700, IMG submission 187528) | Root nodule microbial communities of legume samples collected from California, USA - Siratro red BW (SPAdes) (version 2) | ecosystem: Host-associated > Plants > Roots > Nodule | place: USA...
TTTTTTTTAAATTGCAGATAGAATCTCTATCTGTTACATTCCATGGACATGATCTCATTGTTGATTCTGAACTGGAGCTTAATTATGGAAGGTCTGTTCTCCTTACCCTTACTTGTCTAGGTGGTATGCATATATTCATTGCTTAAATTTGTAACCAATGATTGTGATTGCTTTGAATTTATTTCAGGCGTTATGGTTTGCTTGGATTAAATGGTTGTGGAAAATCTACACTGCTTACAGCCATTGGTCAGAGGGAACTTCCAATTCCTGACCATATGGATATCTATCACCTAACCAGGGAGATTGAAGCCTCTGACATGTCTGCATTGGAAGCTGTCATAAGCTGTGACGAAGAAAGGTTGAAATTGGAGAAAGAAGCTGAAGTTTTGGCTGCACAGGTTTGTTTAAGTAATTGTTAATCTAGATTTTACCACTTATGCTTTTTAATTTTGTAGGCTTGCTAACTTTGTTTGAGAAATCATGGTTCTAGGACGATGGAGGCGGTGAGTCCCTGGAACGTGTTTATGAGCGATTGGATGCCCTAGATGCTGCAACTGCAGAAAAGCGCGCTGCTGAAATCTTACATGGTCTTGGCTTTGACAAGCAAATGCAGGCAAAAAAGACACGTGATTTTTCTGGTGGTTGGAGAATGAGAATTGCATTAGCACGAGCCCTATTTATGAACCCGACCATTCTTCTACTCGATGAACCAACCAATCATCTTGGTATACTCTCTTACCTTGGGAATCGTCCATCTTGTTCATTTTATGCATATTTAGTTATATTGTATTTGATGTATGCATTTTGTTCCACTATTATTATTAGTGTTATTATTGGTGTCATTTCTCGAATTTTCTGCCTCCATGTTATAACTTTCTTTTTTTTTTAAAATTTGTTTGCAGATTTGGAAGCTTGTGTGTGGCTGGAGGAGAGTTTGAAGAAATTTGAACGTATTCTGGTTGTGATTTCACACTCTCAGGACTTTCTTAATGGTGTCTGCACAAATATTATCCACATGCAAAGCAAAAAACTGAAGCTCTATACTGGTAACTATGATCAGTATGTTCAGACACGTTCTGAGCTAGAAGAGAACCAGATGAAACAGTATAAGTGGGAGCAGGAGCAGATTGCCTCAATGAAGGAATATATAGCTCGATTTGGTCATGGTTCTGCAAAACTAGCTCGCCAGGCACAGAGTAAGGAGAAAACATTGGCAAAAATGGAACGTGGTGGACTTGCAGAAAAGGTGGTCAGGGACAAGGTTTTGGTATTCCGTTTTACTGATGTTGGAAAACTTCCCCCTCCTGTTCTCCAGTTTGTTGAGGTGACATTTGGTTACACTCCCGACAACCTCATATACAAGAACATTGACTTTGGGGTTGATTTAGATTCTAGGGTCGCACTGGTTGGACCCAATGGTGCTGGGAAGAGTACACTGCTGAAGCTAATGACAGGTGATTTGATGCCTACTGATGGCATGGTTCGGCGTCATAATCATCTCCGGATTGCTCAATATCACCAGCATTTGGCCGAAAAGCTAGACTTGGATATGTCTGCTCTACAGTATATGATGAAAGAATATCCTGGAAACGAGGAAGAGAAGATGAGGGCAGCGATTGGGAAGTTTGGTCTATCAGGTAAAGCCCAGGTGATGCCAATGAAGAACTTGTCTGATGGGCAGAGGAGTCGAGTGATATTTGCTTGGTTAGCTTGGAGGCAGCCGCAAATGCTTCTTTTGGATGAACCAACTAATCATTTGGATATTGAGACCATTGATTCTTTGGCTGAGGCATTGAATGAATGGGACGGTGGCCTGGTGCTTGTGAGCCATGATTTCAGGCTCATAAATCAGGTGGCCCATGAAATATGGGTATGTGCTAATCAAAGTGTTACTAGATGGGAGGGTGACATTATGGAATTCAAGGCGCATCTAAAGGCTAAGGCGGGTTTGTCTGATTGAAGAAGGTAATGGGGATTTGTCATTGTCCAAGGATTTCTCACTCGCTTCACATGAGTGGGTGGTACCGTTCGAGTTGGATTTCCCTCAACATGGACGATTTCCATTGGCAGAATGGGCGTATGGTATAGAAGGTGATTATGATTTTTGTCCTAGCCGACTCGTAATATTTTTTTTTTCTTATTTACTATTACTATTTGTTGTGCCTATCATTTATTTGCTTGGTTGTTAACCAGCATGGATAAATGGGATATCACCTTGAGGTAGACAGTCCCTATCTGAATCTACGACGGAGAGCCTTATTCTAGAGCTCAACTATTGTACCCAGACTGTTATATTTTTGCTATTATAATTACTGTTACTTCCCTACTATTCCGTCTTTTATCACTTCCTAACTTCATTTTGGGGAAATTCCGTCTACTTGTCTGAAGTTTAAACCTTCTACTTACTGAACAATTAGGGGAAAAAAATCCTTTTTCTTATTTGCTTCCCACAGATATGAGAAAATTTAAAAATTAATCTGCTTTTATGATTTTATAATTTTGAATTTTAAGGTAGATGTATTTTATTGACATACTAGTATATTGTAAATATTTTTTCTTCTGTTTAGCTTTCTCTACTACAGGAGAGTAAAAAATAGATAACGAAGAATTTAAATTTCTCTTTTCTTTCTTGTTTCTAAAGTTTTATTATATAGATATGACAATGTATAAAATTAAAGTTAACGTGAATATTAAGAATTTTTTTCTATAAACTAAAATTGCGTAATAAATAATAAGAAAATGTGGACACGTATTTTCAGCTTGTATTGTTTAATAAAACAGAAATATACCAGACATGTTCTCCCATTTTACGTGGTACGGTACGGAGTGTTTCTCTTCCGTCTCCATACATTTTCTCAAATGAGTCTTGTCTTTTTTATTTTTTTAAAAAAATATTACGATATAATTTTATAAATTGTTCTTTTGGAGAGAGGATTTTACGTACTATAAATAGTTTGAACTATAAATTTTAAACTGTTGAATGGATTAGTTTTATAGATAGTTTTGAAATTGGTTTTTGAATATGTACATATAGATAAAAAAAATACTATTTTCACTTGTTAGGTTGTTGGATGAACCTGTACTAAGTAAATTGTACTCGGTGAATTTGGATGTGAAACAAATTCCATTCAATATTTGAAATAAGTTTGAAAACAAATAGTTGGTTGTAATTGAATCTTTGGATGCATGGATAGTGTTATGGTGGAAGAATGAAAACCATAGTCATGTAGTTTTAATGGAATGAAATGTACTTATTGAATGAGTTAGTTGTAGTTTTAATCGTTGAAGTTGAGAGTTAGGTATAAAATTGCTTAGAATTCATAAAATGAAATTGAAAATTTGTTTTTGGTAAATTATATATAACTTCTGGTTTTGAATAACTCGTAGGATCTCAATTAGAGAGTTTAATTTTGATTTTTTCATAACAAACATAACTAATTTAAGAAATTAATTTTGTTTAATAAAATGATTTTAATGTGAATATAAGTTAAGTGATATAAAACATAATCTTTTCTTATATAATTTCTTTAATATTTTTTAATATTAGTTAATTAAGATTTGATTGTAGGTTGTCATGTATTTTCAATTTATGTTAAAAGATGAACTTAATGTTGGATGATTTAGATAAATAATAACTCGACGGATCTCATTTAGAGTTTATTTTGGATTTTTTCGTAATATACATAAGTAATTTAAACAATTAAATTTGTAAATTTGTTCAATGAAATTATTCTAATGTGAATATAAGTTAAGTGATATAAAACATAAAGCTCTTTCATATATTTTATGTGTAATTTCTTTAATATTCCTTTTAATATTAGCTAATTAAGATTTGATTGTAGATTGTCATGTATTTTCATTTTATAATAAAAGATGAACTTAAGAATTAGATAAATAATAACTATAGTAATATTAATACAATAAATATACATGTAAGTAATAATTAACGATAAGATATATATGTGATGTAAAGTTAGAAAACTTTATTAAATATTCAAACTTTAATAATACATTAAGTTAAGTTTAGAAATATATTAGTTTTGAGAGTCGATCTAACATTAAGTTAGAAACAAAGAATAATTAAAAAGAAAATCAATGATTGAGTTTGAAACAAAGAATAATTAAAAAAAAATATTCGTTAAAAAGTTTTAAGCATGAAAGAAAATTAACAATAACCTTTTTCTCTTTGAATAATATATATATATATATATATATATATATAATATTCAAAATATGTATCGTAAAAATAATATGTATAAGAAGAATTATATTTGTATTTATATGACTTAAAATTTCAAAAGTACGTTACAAATCATAAAATATTTTCTTCAATTTTATAATTCATATTCATAAATTCATACTATCCACTTTCTTAAATTCCTTTCAATTTTTATCTCATTAGAATTTTATGTATATAAAAATATGTGAGAATAATATAATAATCTAAAGTTGTTCCGCTTTTATGTGCAGTAATCTCATGTTGTTCTTTTCCATTTTTCGTCCAATTTTTGTTTAACACTTATTTTTTCTTTTACCTTTTGTGTGCTTTCAAATAAGGCAGCGAATCAATTTGCTTTTCCTTTTTTTTTTCTTAGTCTTCTTTTCTACTTTCTTTGATACAAAATATGTCACAACACTTTGTGAAAAGTCGATAAAATGAGTATGATTGTTTTGTTGTTTTGTAAGAGAAAAATTTACATATGACATATAATATAAAATTTTACTATTAACTATATAAAATATAATAATATGATACAATAGCAATTTCGCTTTTTTTTAACCTTTCTTTTATCATAATTTTATTTTCAAATTAGAGAAAAATAACTTTATTATGTTCTCGTAAGTTTTATTTCTTTTCTCTCTTACTTTCACAATATAATTTCTTTTGCCATAACTTTTCTTCTCTAATTTTCACCTATTTACCTAATTTTGGCGAAGTTATTCATACTACTGAATAGAAAGCAGAAATGACTTTTCATATATTACACTTGTGAGGCCAAAATGAGTGGCTTATTGCATACGTATAGTATAAAACGTTGCTTTTTACGTATAGTATATTGTAGAAGCCTACATACCCACGTTTTCTTTATTACGTCAACCACATGATTCTATAGATAATAAATATAGAACATAGCCTTTTATTGCTTCTGGCATAAATTCATTAACTTTATATTTTCTCGTAATGATAATAATAGTAAATGACACATGTGTGATTTCTTCACCCAAATTCAATGTAAATTATTTTTTTTTCTAATTGGATATTTTATAACTATATAAATACAATACAAGTAACAAGTTTCAAATAGTGATTTTCACTGATTTTATTTTATTAGTAGATTTTTTAAGAAGCACCTAATAAAATGAAACAGTCAATTTTTTCTATGAGCAATATATTGATAAAATCACTGTATTGATATCCACGGCATTTCTTTCTAACATTTAATTAGTAAAAAAATCATTAAATGGTTGAATATATATATATATATATATATAGGATGTGTGTTAAGTTTAGATCTTTAATTTAATTAATGCAATTGTATATAGGATGGAAACAATTTGATCTTAATTCAAGAAGTTGTAAATAAAAAAAATCTTTTAAATTATGTCATTTATCCATTGATTTTATTTAGTTTCATTTTTAAGTGAAAGCTAACAAATTGTATAAGAGCAATTTAACACATTAAAACAAATTTAACATATTAAGATAGAGAAGAGAAAATTAGAAGATTTATCTAATTCACTGATTTAGTCAACCAGATAGTGTTTTAATAGACTAAAACATATATTAAACTTGATTTAATCTATTAAATTAAGTGAATGATGTTAAACTCACAAAGAATACTTAACAAATTAATCTTATTATTAAATTAAATAAGATAGTGTCTAGAAATGTTAAAATATATATTTTTATATAAAATTATTAATCATCAAAATCATAATAATAATTATCATAATAAGAATAATAAAAGTTATGATATCATCACAAAGTTTAAGTTTATTTATTCAGTAATCATAGATTCTGTATGTGATGATAATTGATCAACAAAATTAATTAATTTATTTTTTTTCTTTTTAAAAACTAACAAAAATTCAATTCACCCTGTTTTCAACCAGTTTCTCATCTGATATCTATGAACTAAACCGTTTTTTTTTCAGATATTGAAGTTCACTTTCAATAAAAAAAAATGCTTGCTTCAAGACAGTGGAATCATTATGTTTATATTTAACTGAACTTTATATTTCAATATTTGAATTTATAACTAAAGATTAAATTGAAACAATCTCACATCAATTGATATATGTACTCTGTCACCAATCTCAGTATGCATAAAACATCTAAATTATCCAATTTATATAGTGTCATGTAATTAGTAAACATCATAATAGAATACTAATAATTTCTGCTATGTGCTATGATCTTTCTTCCTTTTTCTGATGACTACTAATAGAAGTACCTTGGACAATACATTTGTATTAGTGGCTAATAAGATCTTTAATGTAGAAGCAGCTCTAGTAGTAGCATAGGCTCAATATATCAGTACATAGCTTTGATGGTTTTGTTGCAGGAGTTTTTCCTATATCAGTATCTCCCTCTTTCCTCTCATTGCCGAGCCAATAGCATCTCAAGTTCACTAGGCCTGCAAGGTATGGTTAGTGCATGTTGATCAAATCCATATTCTTCTGCTGCATCTTCCAATAGCCTCAAGAATGTTGGATTCTTTAAACTGCTCAATGGAACCACCAATCTCTTTGCCTCCTCCCCAATATCCTTTGCAATCACAACAAAATGCCCTTCTTTCACATCTTCTGCCACACACTTTCTGTAGTCTCCTAATTCTTCATAATCTCCTCCATAGGAACTTGATTTATGTCTCCGCAACAAGATACTCTTTTGAAGCTTTTCCAACACACCCTTCAACTTCAAAATACCACCCACAGCCCTAATTTTCCTGCTGCTGCTTCTTACTATGAGCCCTCCCATCACGAAGTTTATGTACTACTAGCTAGATTATTGCTTCTTTTTAAGCAATTTGGTCTAGATATAGGTAACTCAACGTGTATTTATATGTGCACTGGTGGATGATGAACTTGAGAAAAGAAAAGACCAGTTTGATGGTAGATACATCACCATGTTGAACATCACAGAGACCAAACACGAAAAAGAGATATGGTACTAGTTAGTGGTTGAAAATTGTACATGCATGAGACTGGTAGTGCATGCATGTGCAGGTCCTGCTTTGTCGAGCTTTTATTTACCAAGAAACGTCTTTTATTGTGCATGTCGTGTCATGTCATGTATCTGCCTGCAGTTCCTAATCATTCATTAACGAATTCTCGATTAACTCTTTAAAGGGCTTTCTTTTTTCATAAATGTCATTTCTTATGGAACCGGTTTAAGTGGTTTAAGTAGATCCATGTGGAGCAGGCACTGATATTTTATAAATACTGTTTTCTTGTTTATAAAATGCTTTTAAACAAGTTTTAGGAACATGATATAGCCACTGTTTTCTTGCCTATAATATGTTTTTAAACAAGTTTTTAATATTTATTGGATAGTGGTTTGGGAAGTAAATAATCACGCATTTCCAGGCAAATATGCATGACTCATAACTGGTGACTAGAAATTCTTTATGGCAGATTTTATTAATTTTTTTACATAAATTAAATTTATATGCAAATTGGTCAATACTATAAATAACTACAAGAAAATAATATTTGAACTTGTAATATGTTCTTAGACACTTGGTGAGAGAGTGATGAAATAAGAAAGATATATATTCTTCTTATCAGAAAAAAATATGTATAAATAGGAATATTTGAAGTTCTCCAATACAAGCAAAACAAACCTTACATGTGTAATTTGGAGAAGGTACAGGTTACAATTATCACCTAAAATTATCCCCTATTCTCATGGTGAATAAACCATCCAAACCATGTGTAGTAGCTGCATGCAGTGGATAATCACTTTTGTATGCTTATCATGCAGATTTTATTAGAGACATGCACAAATCATAATTTGAGAAAGTTGCTTTGTTTTCAGTTGTAATATTCCAAATATTTTCTCCTTATCACATTTTGCATCTCTAAATAAGACACTGTTTATGTGTCTCCATATAAATCTCATTATGCCATCCACTGTTTTCCAAAGTATGTTCCCTTTCTTGTTTAGTCCTGGCAAGTGAAAGTGATGGAAATGTTGTAAACAATTATCCAGGACAATTGTGATACCCATCCTTAGGTTCCAAGCCAAGCAAGACGTATTACAGTTTAAAAATAAATGTTAGAATAGTTTTTGTGGAAACATTGCATAGTACACATATCTTACTTGGGACCACCACTTCCCTTAGTTCAACTTATCCTGATCAGGCCCAAATTTCAAATGAAGTGTTTTACATTAGCTAGTAATAATGAAAAGTTTTGTAACATTTTGTGCCCAGATTTTAGTGTATATACATCTCTCTCATCTCCCTTCAATTTCCATTAATCTTGATCTGTAATCTTGGTGAGTATTTTGTTAATTCATTTCAAAATGCATAAAACTGAGGTAATTCCCGTTCAAACTAATCACTCCTCCACTTTAAATTCCATCTTCATATATTATTACTTCATATCCCAAGGTTGGAGTAATTGTACAGCCTAGGAAATTTGTCAGCCAAAGAAATTTCACCATTTCATCTATCATTCTGGAATTTAAGTGTTGTCCCCCTTATACTTAATATGATATTTTTATCATACTAATCATGTCTTCTCAACATACTTTTTTTCAAATCCTTCCACCATACAAATTCATAATTGGACTTATTAGTTTGATTTAACTCTCTTTAATTTTCTTATTTAGACTTTAAGATGTTCCTCCATAAATATGTGTTTTGTTGTTGCCTACTTCTATTTTCATTTGACTAGTAATGTCTGGCCTCCAAACTTTTTGGATTTACATATTTTTCACTACTTTATTCATGATATTTTCTTTTCTTCAATTCCCCATCCCATAAGAATTGTTTTTGAATTTTCCGAACTTCCCTTAATATAATTTTTGAAGCTTTGAAGAAAGAGATAAACAATACGGAAAGAACAATATAAACAAACCCTTCTAGCACTGGCTAGATGTCTTTCCTTTTAACGTGTTAATCTCTTTCTTATTGTTTTTTATCATATTTTTCATCATAGTATCACATCCTAAATTTTCTAGAGTTATTCTCTATTGGAATTTATAAGTAGATAAAAGATATTGATATTATTGTATTTAAATTTTCTAGAGTTGGTTATCAATCCCTTCCAATTACAATTGATTTTTTTATTTAAAATTTAAACATAAATTTACATTTTCCACTTTTACATCATAATCTTATAGTACATAAATAATTCTAAATATCCAACTTTTAGGTCTCTTTTATATTAGTTAGTTTGTTTTTGTTTAATAAATTCATTACGTAAAAGAGGAGTGAAAGTGACATATTATAACAATATAAAAAAAATAAATGTAAGGAGATATTTGCTTAAAGATATTTTCAGGAATGATTTTCACAAGTCTTATTATAAGGAGTAATATTGTAGAAAATATTTTAAAATGTAAAAAAATATTTTTAATCAAAATAATAAAAAATTGTTGACACGAAAGCTATAAATAGATTCAAAATTAAATTAGGCAAAATATGTATTGAGTTCCTACAAAATTTTTAAAATATTAAATATGTTCCTAATTTTTTTGTATTATTTTGGTGTGCTTCTGAAATTTACACATATTATAAAATTTAGCATATTTTTTTAAGTCCTTATTAATAGTAATAATAAATAGAAAGCTTACATGAAACAAAATAAAATAGTGTTGATTAATAAGTTTTAATGAAAATATTTACGTGTTTGTGTCAACTTTCTTTTGATTGTTATTGTTAACAAATATCTAAAAATATGTTTAGCTTTTAGAAGGACAAAATAATACAGATAAATTTTGAAGTATATTTAAAATTTTACGAAAACACAAAACACATTTGACTCTAATAATTTTTCATATTCTCATATGAATTATCATAAAAGTAAAAAACTTCACGTCTATTCTTCGGAAAAATAATATCAAGAAACATTTTCTTTGAAACTCTAAACAAATATGACAATACTGCATTCTCAGATTGATATTTCAGAAAATAATTTTTTATTCCATAAAACAAACACATCCTAAACTGAAAAATGATAAATGAAGATCATTTTACTACTAAACATGATTGTGACTGGTTTGAAAATAACAATACTTTTGCCTATGAACTTGTATTAGGGTTCAAGGTGATGAATCTCTACCTACCATACTTTCCTCTTAAATAAGCTTCTCTTATTTGCTTTAAGATATTTTTAGAAGAAACTTTTCCTCTAAGATATTCTTATAATACACTTAATCTTTATCTAACATCTAAATAAAAGTTTATTTTATTGTATTTTCAATAAAATGATATTCATATTTGTTTTATTTAATCACTAGAATATATATTAACTAAAATTTAAAGAAAATAAAATAAATTAATTATTACATCTGAAAAATATAAAAAAGTTATACCGTCATTCAATTATAAATTATAATTAAAATTAAGCATCATAAATTTTGTAATAATTATCTCAAAATTTAAATAATTCAATTTATTATAATTAAATAAAACAATAAATATACATATTATTTTGGTAAAGATAAGAAAGATAATTGCATGTTTAAAAACTAAAAGTAATGTAAGTATCAAATGAAGGCATTTAGACCATAAATGTAACTTTTTTCATTTTCATATCTATATCCAACAATCATATTTAATCATCTATCAAGGACAACTTTTTAATTAGCGAGAAAATATTATACTTAAGAAATACGAGACAAATACTGATGCTGGTTACCAGTTAAAAAAATGCATATGAATTATTTTATATTTGTATAAATCTGTAAATATTTATGAATATTTTTTTTAAATTTCAATAAGGTTATTTAAAACATATTTTTAATAAATATAAATATTTTTTTCTTAAAGCATATTACAAATACATTTATATTATAAAATATTACTACACATAAATTTAGTTTTTCTAAGAAAATTAAAAAATAAGTTACACCATAAAGTTTCAATCATATTAATTTCGTAAAAAAACTTTAATCACATAAATATAAATAAAAAATAAATTCATAAAATTAAATTTTAAATAATCTTTTAATTGTCAATAACTTTTTCTTAACTACTTTAGTGTGTTAATTTAATTTAAAAAATATATAAAAACAGAAAATACTAACAATGAGATCAAATATTATCTCATTTTAATATAGTTTTATTTTCATATATGAACTTACATCCTCAAAATTCTTCTTATCATAGTTTATTTCACATTTATAATGAGATTATCCATAGTTATTTTCTTGGAACACTTGGTTAAAAGTTTTTACTAAATTAAATTTATTTTCTAAATAAATATATCATTTTTGTTTGTTGTAATGTAATTTAATTGAAAATAAATTAAAAATAAAAACATTATATTCATAGGTGAATCAAATTAGTCTCATATATTTCTACCGAGGGATTATGATAGAGGCTTATTGTCGTGGGAATTTTGTGCCTAACTATAACTAGTGAACAAGTACGAAAAGTGGTTTGATATATGGCTTATCAAACTAATATTTCTAAAGAAACTTGATGACGATTGAGCAGTTTATTATGCAGTTTTAGAATTATTTAAGTGAACTTCTTAAAATACCTGTTAAGAAAGTCAATAGTTTTATTCTCTCTGGATGTAAAAATTTAGATATCACTTATATTTTATATTTGATATTTGAGTATTTCCTTATTAACATCAAGATGACTTGAAACAATATTCTTTAATACCAGTTTATTTATCATTCTTATTTAAGAATGAGACTAAGTTTCTGGATAAAATCTGTTAAGTGAATTCCATTGATTAAATATATTAGGTAAAACTAGTTATTTTATCTAATTCTACTAAATCAACACTTTCAAAGTAACTCAAATTGTTCATGTTAATAAATTTAAAATGTATGAAACATCCTCGAAGTCACATATTGCATGTAATAACCAAAATTCCTCAAATTGAACCTCTTAAATCCAATTTCAATGTAAAACTTAAGTGTGCATTATTCATTTTCACAAGTAATTTAAAACATGCTAACCAATTATAACCTTATTATGAAGTCTAAAAACTCATCTTAAATGTTAATACCAACAAATTTCAGTTTCTAGCTAACCAAGCTAAACATCCTCCCTCCAACTAGTCCAAATCATAAATATTTTAACAATGCTTCAAACAAACTCTCTTAACATGAAAATTTGCTTATATTCCAAGAAATAAACAAAAGAGAGGGTAAACTACACTAGCCTTCTAGAAACCTAATAAAAAAAAAAATTACTAAGTTAACCAAGATTCAAAATAAAGAATGTTCTATTAAAAAAAAATCAAAATTATCAGTTGTCAGGAACCAACAAAAACTGAATCATCCACAAATAAATTCAAATTATCAAAATAAGAAAAGAAAATAAACCTACTATAAATAAAAATCCAATTGGATAGAAATACTCTATATTCTACTATTGTCTTATTGATAGGATTTAATTGGGAAAAATATGAGAATAAGAATTTTGAAAAAAAAAGAAGAAACTAAAAAAAAAGGCTCTGATCCAATTTCTCAAAAAATAAAAATAAAAAAATTATATAAACAAATTTTGACTTTTGAATATGATTTGGTTGCAACAATAAAAGCTGAAAATTAAATCAAGCAGCTTGTAGAATAAAGTTTTAATCACTCATTTAATCAATATGTTTACAAACAATTTAAAACTATTTAATTTGTGTTTGAACAAATGTAGTACAAAGTTTTATCTCAACAAAACAAATAATTTAAATCTATACCAGAAAGATATTCAATATGAAAAATTTACAAATTTTGGATTCATTTCCTACTATGGCATACTTGTCTAAGTCAATTAACTCGTGATAGAAAAAAGTAACAAAAGCAAATTACTTTGTTACCAATACTATTATGTATTTTATACATTATATAGACTAAATATTAAGAATATGTGCTCTAGAGTTTGATTTATTATTTTTTTTATGAAAAATGAACTAAGTATAAAAATTACGTGAGTTTCACTTTGAACATAAAAAAATACATAAACCAAATCAACCTTTTGTCATTTGGTTTGAATAGATTTTTTTGCGGTCTTTTATTTTCTAATACACGGACAAAAATATAGAGATAAAAAATGAATTTAATGTAGTAAATTTTGTCGCATACTAAATAACAATGTTTAATTTGTTACCACCCTTTACGCTTCTGGGTAATAAAACAAATATAAAAAATAATCTAAAAACATAAATATTACAGTTGCCCAACAGTATTGTTACAACTAGAAAATCTTAACTTTCTATTTAATATTTCATAGTTGCCCATAACTAAATTTTATTAATATTTTATGTAAACAAAAAATATTAAAATAATAAATAAATAAAATTAATTAATTTAAATTTTAATGTAAAGTAAAATAATATACTTTGATATATTATTATTCAAAATATATTTTAATTATATATTAAAATTTTACAATAATTTTTATTTTTATTTCAATATATATATATATATATATAAACATTTATATTTTTTATCAAACTATTTTTAAATATATTAATTTAAAAAAAAACCACTCAATCACATTTATCAAATTGTTTACAAATTTTTTTATCATTTCTCTCCACTTTCTATACCGATTATTTTAATTCAAATAACTCAAATATTTAATTATTTTTCAATTAGTTCCTTTTCTTCATTTCCTTCCCAATTTAAACAAAACATTAGATTATTTACTATTTATCTATTTTTTCCTTTTTGCATCATTACTTTTTATTTTAAATTTCGAACTGTAACTTTAGAATATTATTAAAAATAAAAAAATTATATCTGTGAATTGAATGTATAAAAATTAGACCATAAATATATTATATTTATTATTTACTTTGCTTGATTTAAAAAAAATCTAAAAGATTAAAATAATTTATTAATTTATTTTTAATCTATTATCCATGAATTGATTTCCGGTTATTTATTTCTGTACCAATGTGGTTTCAAACACTCTACTACTTATGTACTAATTATATTAAGGAAAGAACTTAAATAATATTAAATAGTTAGTGTGATTCTCCAATTAAATTTGAAGTTACATTGCATACTATCAATATAAGAATCCTAACTCTACATTACTGCATATAAGTTTGTTTTCTCCATATACTAATTACTATGAATTTAATTATTATGAACATTATTTTGTATAAAATGTGTGTTGTATACATATATAATAATAATTAATAAAAAAAATAAGTGATTGGTTCCTAATTCCTTGTATAAAGTTAAAAGAGGAGACAAACCCCTTAACGTCACTCACCCACCACTCTCCCCTTCTCTGCCTTTTGCTCTCTCAGGCTCTGGTTTCATCTTCCATTCACCAATGTCTCACCATGCTGAATCGTCCGACTCGTGAGTCAACTCGTCTTTGTCGATTTTCTTGTGTTTTTTCCCAAATGTTGAAATACCCATGCAATGAAATTTGAGTTTTTTTTCTTGGTTTTGTTTTTGGAATCGAATTCAGGAAATCTGGAAAGAAAGACTTCTCGACTGCGATTCTCGAGCGGAAGAAATCGCCGAACCGATTGATCATCGACGAAGCCATTAACGATGATAACTCAGTGGTTTCTATGCACCCTCAGACCATGGAAAAAAATCAATTTTTTCACGGGGATACTATCCTCATCAAGGTTCGCTCAATTCTCCAATCTGGGTTTCACTTATCTGTTTATTCGTTTATCAAAGTTTTGTTTTTTTATTGTTACTGGGTATGTGGTGTAGGGGAAGAAACGTAGGGACACGGTTTGCATTGTTCTTGCAGACGAGAATTGTGAGGAGCCGAAGTTGAGGATGAACAAAGTTGTGAGGTCGAATTTGAGGGTTCGTCTTGGGGATGTTGTGTCTGTGCATTCGTGCCCTGAAGTTATGTATGGGAAGCGTGTCCACATTCTTCCCATTGATGATACCATTGAAGGTGTCACAGGCAATCTCTTTGATGCATATTTGAAACGTGAGTCAAACCTTCTTCTCTTTTACCATTTTTAAGGTTGTGATTAATGATTATTATAATGTAGTACTTTGTTGCCGTTTTTGTTTTGTGCTGCCACTTGCATGTGCTCTGTTGGGTTATGGTTTTCATTGTTACACCTTGTTTTTGAGCAAATTGCACACCGATTTGCTTCGTGAAAAGATGGGTTTGGGTTTTAATTGAATTAGTGTTTATCATGGAATATTTATTTACAAGTTGCTTCTATAATCGAAGAGGAAACATGGTTAAATTGATTTCATATTGTTGTGACAAATTTATTGAAATAAGGTGAAAACAGATTGTGAATATCTTATTAATTATTTTTCTCATGTTGCTCCAAATACTTGTAAAAGTGCTTATAAGATAAATTCAAGTAAGGCCTACCCAATGCACTCATAATGACGTTATTTTTTTTCTCCATGTTCATTCTTTTTGGCCGTTTTCAATGGAAAAGATGGTATGGGATTATTAATGTTGCGGGGATTTGATTTGATGACCTTTCCATTACATATTTCTGTAGTTGTATAAGAGGTTTTAACTACATTTTTGTTTATAATTTGCAGCATATTTCTTGGAGGCTTATCGTCCTGTCAGAAAGGGAGATCTATTTCTGGTTCGAGGAGGGATGAGAAGTGTAGAGTTTAAGGTCATTGAAACTGATCCTGCTGAGTATTGTGTGGTTGCTCCAGACACTGAAATATTCTGTGAGGGGGAACCTGTGAGAAGAGAGGATGAAGAAAGGCTGGATGAGGTGGGGTATGATGATGTGGGTGGCGTCAGGAAGCAAATGGCTCAGATTCGTGAGTTGGTGGAGCTTCCTCTTAGACATCCCCAGCTTTTTAAATCAATTGGTGTGAAACCACCCAAAGGAATTCTGCTGTATGGACCCCCAGGATCTGGTAAGACCTTGATAGCAAGAGCTGTTGCTAATGAAACAGGAGCGTTCTTCTTTTGTATTAATGGACCAGAGATTATGTCCAAACTGGCTGGAGAGAGTGAAAGCAACCTTAGGAAAGCATTTGAAGAAGCTGAGAAGAATGCCCCCTCCATCATATTTATTGATGAGATTGATTCTATTGCGCCCAAGCGGGAGAAAACACATGGTGAAGTGGAAAGGAGGATTGTTTCTCAACTTTTGACTCTTATGGATGGGTTGAAATCTCGTGCACATGTTATTGTTATTGGAGCTACAAATCGGCCAAATAGCATTGACCCTGCATTGAGAAGGTTTGGTAGATTTGATAGGGAAATTGATATTGGTGTTCCTGATGAAGTTGGGAGACTCGAAGTCCTTCGCATACATACCAAAAACATGAAGCTTTCGGATGATGTAAGTTCAGCATTGCTTAACTTTCATTTATGCTGGTGACTTTTTATTTTTTTTTTCTATTTTTTGGTGTAACTAACTTAGTGTAGGACCGGTTCCTATGATAGTCTAGAGGTGCCTTGGCATTGAGTCCAAAAAGACTTTAGCTTAGTTATTTTAAAAAAAATAATTTTTTTTGTAATTTTTTTACCTTTTTTAAATTACACCTAATGTAAATTACTCTTGTATGTGAATAATGTCCAAGCAGGTTGTCGTAAATGCACATGTGAAGCTTTGTTTCTAGTTGTAGTTATTGTTTAGCACATTTTTATTTTTCTTTTATTGAACTGTAATGGTTCCCTTACTGTAGGTTGATTTGGAGAGAATTTCAAAAGATACTCATGGATATGTTGGGGCTGACCTTGCTGCCCTTTGCACTGAAGCTGCACTGCAATGCATCCGGGAGAAGATGGATGTCATTGATTTGGAAGATGAGAGTATTGATGCTGAAATACTGAATTCTATGGCAGTTTCAAATGAACATTTCCATACTGCGTTAGGAACGAGCAATCCATCTGCTTTAAGAGAAACTGTCAGTATTTTTTTTTTAATTTCTTTAAATTTAAAACATCATTAGTCGGTTAGAGTTTCTGTCTTTAATGTTCTTTCCCCTAATTAGTTATTTTTGTTGAAAGGTTGTCGAGGTGCCTAATGTCAGCTGGGAAGATATTGGAGGTCTTGAGAATGTCAAGCGTGAGCTGCAAGAGGTCATAAATCCCAACTATCTTGGTTAAACATTTTTACTTAGTTTAATATCAATATAATCTGAAAGGATCTTACCTTTTTGGTGTAGACTGTTCAATATCCTGTGGAGCACCCTGAAAAATTTGAGAAATTTGGTATGTCACCATCAAAAGGAGTTCTGTTCTATGGTCCTCCAGGATGTGGGAAAACTTTGTTGGCCAAAGCAATTGCTAATGAATGTCAAGCTAACTTCATCAGTGTGAAAGGTCCAGAATTGCTCACTATGTGGTTTGGTGAAAGTGAAGCCAATGTCCGAGAAATTTTTGACAAGGCCAGACAATCAGCTCCATGTGTCCTCTTCTTTGACGAGCTTGATTCCATTGCTACCCAGGTCTCTATTTTTGTCATATATCACTAGTTTGTCATATTAGTATGCCCTTTGATTTATATTAAACTGAGTTTTTATTATTGCTTATAATATGTTCTAAAATACTCCAATGACCCCACACACACACACACACCAAAGTTATGTTTTGGATGTTATTAAATACCTTGGCAATTTTTTGTATGTGCACTCATTTTTTTTTTTCACGGTGTCATTGTTGAAGAGAGGAAGCAGTGTTGGTGATGCTGGTGGAGCTGCTGATAGAGTGCTGAATCAACTTCTTACTGAAATGGATGGCATGTCTGCCAAAAAGACTGTGTTCATAATTGGGGCAACCAACAGACCTGACATCATTGACCCAGCACTTCTGCGGCCTGGTCGTCTGGATCAACTGATCTATATTCCTCTCCCTGATGAGGAGTCCCGTTATCAAATCTTCAAGGCATGCATGAGGAAGTCACCCGTCTCAAAAGATGTTGACTTGGGAGCACTAGCTAAGTATACTCAAGGCTTTAGTGGTGCTGATATAACAGAGATATGCCAGAGGGCATGCAAATATGCTATCAGAGAAAACATAGAAAAGGTATTATTTTGTAGTGAGTGAGGCACACCACTATACCTGCTCAATGAGTTTCTTATCTGGATATATATCTGTTGGGTTTGTTTCAGGACATAGAGCAGGAGAAGAAGAGAAGAGAAAACCCTGAGGCCATGGACGAAGACAATGAAGAAGATGTTGCAGATATAAAGGCTGCTCATTTTGAAGAGTCAATGAAGTTTGCGCGTAGGAGTGTTAGTGATGCTGATATACGTAAATACCAGGCATTTGCTCAGACCTTACAACAATCCCGTGGCTTTGGAAGTGAGTTTAGGTTTCCAGAGACTGGTGGTAGCACAGTTGGATCTGACCCCTTTGCAACTTCTGCTGCTGGGACTGAAGAAGATGATCTGTATAGTTAGCTTTTTCTTTCTTTCATTAGTTTGCTAAAAGTACGTATTTTTAAGGCTTTTTTTCAGATTTTAATTTTCATATACTAAAAAAGTAACCAACACTAGTCTCGGCTTTTGTAGAACTGGGATATCAGATAATTACATGCTGGACCAATTTCTGATTATGTTGGAAAATAATTGAGATCTGGGTCATTAGTATAAAACGTTATCAACCTAATTTTGGAGATTCCCGTGTTACCTCCTAAGTATTTTTTTTTTTCGTGAGTTTGGGTGCCTTGGCGGTCATCAATTTATTGGATATTACTATACTAGGAGGATTTCACATGATTGTTAGTGGGAATCAATTGCCAAAAGTGGGCGAACAATCAATTTATAATAATAAAAATAGTCCGACAAATAATAAAAATATCTTTTATACTAGGTACTAATCTGCTCTTCTATTTTATAATTGTTTATGCTTTATTATTACTGACTTAAAAGAAAACATTGCATATGTTTTGCTTTGTTTTTCAATCAAATGTAGATAAAAGCTCATAATTGGCATTATTTTGCCCCACCCTAGATTTAGTGTGCTCAATATTGTATTTAGAAAGGAACTTTTTTATTTATTTATTTTTCAAACAGGTGAATTTAGTTTTAATCTTTTTAATTAGTCCTTTTAATGTCAAAATATGTTATTTTTTAAATATTTAAATAATGTTTTATAAAGGAAAAAAAGTGGTTTTGATAATATGCTAAGAGGAATAAAAGTAGTGTGTTTCAAAATTAAAAAGATAAAAAAAAACACATTTTTTAAGAAAAATTAAAACTAAATTTACGTATCTATGAATAAAAAGTCATATTTTGCCCTTATTAGAATAGAATGAGTTAGAAGTTGATGCTCGAGGGAAGGACGACACTCTTAAATTTTGTGACGGATGTATAACATGGGCCTAGCCTACTCTATAACTTTCGTTCTTCTAATTGGAGAGGTGCCTTGGATAAACTTAGACTGTTTTCAGTTTTTTTTTCAAACAAACAATCTTTTAATTAAAAAAAAATGAAACTGACAATTTTTTATTAAATTATTAAATTATAACAATTTATATCAATCTTTTTAATTAAAAGGTAACAGTTAAACAAACTGTCTTTGAAAGAGTCGTGGAAGGATGTCAACTGCCAATGTTCCCACTATCAAAATAGAAGTGAAAGTAGACTAAAAGGCAGCTTCATACACTCCTTAGACAGGTTTTAATGTTTAATTAACTGAAGACTGTTTAATTAACTGAAGACTAAAGACTAAACAAACAGAACAGGAAACCTAGTAAAAGAAATTAGTACACAAACTGAAAAGTTAAAAGCCAATGTGCCAATCACACATATATTGTACTACACCATAACATGTAAAACATTACATAGTATTATAATATCACATCACCCTATTGGGGTGGTACATGGTATATAATATTCCTTTGGCATTATTACATACTCGTGCTTAGCGTAAAGCCAGGACACCATGCATGGCAAAAACAAAAACATCTTCTCTGTTTCTCATGTTTTCTCAATGTTCTACACATTGAGCTATACACAACAAGAAAAGAATACTAACATTTTCACCTTGCCTATGCACATCCCTCAAAATTGCAATAAATATCAATCACAAAATGCGAAGCAAAACAACACAATTCTCTCATCTTCCCACATCGGAAACAACCATTTACAAACCCTCAAAAGCCTTCTCCATTATCCTCATGGCTTCTCCGAACGGATTCCAGAACAGCCACTAGAGCCTAGAGTGTCATAGTTAACGAATCTGCTTGGAGCCGAGTTATGCCGATACCCTTTTGGCAAGCAATTCTTGACTTGCCCCCCTCGGAAGAAATTTTGTTGGTGACCAAGATGGGGCTTCAAATAAGTCTCAGCTTCGGATAAAAAGAGAGGCCTTGTAACTGTGCTGGGAGCACTTCGGGGAATGAGCCTTGCCGCCATGGTGATGTGTAGGGAGTTTAGAGAGAGGACAAGGAGAAGGGCCAGAAGGGAGATATGAGTAGTGGGAGACATTTAAGTTTTTTGAAGTTTTGTATTCTTTGGTTTGAGAGTGTGTGAAAGAAAGGAGGGGTTTTATGGTAGATTGTTGTTCAGGGGTTATGAACAAGGGTCTTAAATAGGCTCGTGAATAGCTACTGAATGCAGGTATGAACAGCTCATTGGTGGTACACCATAACTTTGGGGGTGTGGTGGAGGTGAGTTGGCGAGGTTGGTGCTCTTTTTTTCTGTGTTGTGAGTGAGGAAGCTCGTGAGTTCATGTTTATTGCACTCAGTCAAATGTGTGCTGTTTTTTGCCCCTAAATCCAAGTAATATCTTCTTTTTGTTCACAATTAGTTAGCATATGTCTCACAATACATTGTTAATTAATACTCTTATCTCTTTATTAAAGTGAAGAAAAAAAGGTTTAGCAGCATGTCCCCTAGTGAAAAATAATTGAGATATTGCCAACCAATTGGGGAACCATTTAAAGAGGATTGTATGTAACATAATAGCACAATTATGAGTGTGTTGTGAATCTCTAATATGGCTGTTGATGAGTCACTGTAAGAATTTAAGTGGATTAATTAACAACTTCTATCATCACTTTCACTATAGTCTTTACTTCCCATTATATTGGTTGGCCACCTAATCAGCCTCATCAATCTTAGTTGGGATTGCTAGATTTCCCCCATCCACACATTTCCAAATAACCCTCTTAATAACACACATTTCCCCCACCCACAAAAGGCTCAAGTTATTGTAGACAAGGTTAGATAAATTTATAAAATAAAAATCTTAGTAACTAGTTTATATAAATTGAAAAATATATTGCAATTTTTAGTCTATATATCTATAGAATCACTCTTATTGACCTTTAATTAGTTCACATTGTAAGATCTTTTATATGAATGAATATCCATTTTCAACAAGTACAAGGCGACATGGAAATCTTGTGATGTTTAAAGAGAAGCAAAAGAACATGAACACCACTCCCTCTAACTTTTGTTTCCCCTATCTCTTTGCAAAGTTTATGCACCTGGGAACAATTGGTTAAGTTGGGTTTGAAATTTAATAGACATGGGCTTCATAGTGCAGTTTAACTACTGACACTGCCCACATCTACTCACACCCAACACATAGCATTATATCACAAAATTGGACCCACTATATTTCCTTCACAGATAAACTCTTACTTTCTCACATACTCCCCAGATGTGTAAAGTAGTTCTTAGAAAATGTTCATCAACCATTTTTCACTGACACCAATAATTACACAAAACTAATCTGCAATAGAAGCAAGAGAATCTGTAAGAAGTATTTCAAAACCTCACGCATAGCTGAACCACCCATAGTAAAAGGTCATAAAATGTGCAAACTGTACCATTTATGATTCACATTCACCAAAAACGAAGTTAAAAAAGAGGTTGGTAACATTTTTCACAATAGAACAGCCAAAAATCAAAGAAAATGGGTCTGGTTTTTATCAATTCTACAAAATATTTAGTCAAGTTTTATTTATCATTCTGTACCTTGAAAAACTCTGTTAATTCATGTAAACATTGAACTACGAACTCATGATGCTCAGAAACTATACATTAATTTTTCTGAAGACACCGCCAAAATTAGTTTGCTCACGGGAAGCACGTCACAAGTTGAAGCTACATTAGACACGGGTATGACACAAATATCAAACAAGAATATTCCTGAATATTTTGAAGATTTTAGGACACAATATAATTGTAGTATATATAAGAAAAAAAATACATATAGGTTAGCACTATATAAATGTCAAATGAAAAGAAAAAACTCATTATTTAAGTATTAAAATGTTGCAATATAATATTATAATTTTCTTATTATTATGATATTCCCATATGCTTTACTATAAATTATAAAAGTTTAAATTTATAAAATACAGTTTTTATGAGTATTCGAGATGTTCATGAATTGAAGCGTTCAACATGAATACTTTATCTGACACACGTGACATATACGGCTGTTATTTTAAAGTGCTTGTCATTTATCTTGACAGTGTTAAAACGTCCATTGTCCTTCATTTATCTTCATAACAAAAAAACAAAACTATTAGATGTATTTATTAATAATAAATTATATGGAAAATAACTATCTATATATTATTTTTAAGAAAAAATATAATAGAAAAATCAGTTATTAAGTATATTTTATTTTTAAGTAATATTAAGTATAAAAGCATCGATGTTTTCTCATAAACAAATATAACTATTGCTTAACATTTTTTTTTTTTATAATAAAACATCAAAATCTTATAATATTTATTTGAACTCTCTTATCAATTAATAATGGTTTAAATGAATTATGAATGGAATAGTTGAATTTGAAACTTTCTTCGTTGTTTTATATATATATATATATATATATATATATATATATATATATATATATATATATATATATATATATATATTAAATTAAATTTATTAGGAGATAAATAGAAAATTAATATTTTTATATATAAAGGACTATCAACCAACAAATATCTCGTACTCATGCAATTTAATTCATTTAATGTTATAATAATTATTCAATCATAAATAGATGTTATGACAATAAGTATTTTAAAGAATTGAATTTAATAATAAGTATAAGTTTAAAATAAATCAATATTGTTTGAGTGAGGTATCTCACTTGAATGATATTCTTTAAGAATGTATCACTCATTCAAGTATGTTTTATAAGATCAAATTGATTTTGTCTTTTTTCTTAACTGAGTGTTAAAAAAAAAAAAAAAAAAGATTCACTCACAATGGAAGCAACCAAAGTCTCTAAAGAGAGAGAATTAATAATCTTTCTCTTATACTTAAATTACAACTTAATACTTCAAGAGTTAAATATTCTATTTGAGTAACTAGTTAAATACTTAAATAATATACAATAATAAAATTATTCCTTTTAAGACTTGCTCTTATGACTTAAGTGATATATATTCGAGACAACAATTTAAAAACAAACTAAAATATCTATCAAATGTAATATGTCATTTGAACATGTCTCATATTGTTTCTAATGCATAAATATGTTGTTTTTAGACTTTATGCTAAATGAAAACCAAAAGCATAAAGACACATATCCACATATTCAAATTAAAACGCAATTATTCATAAAAATATAAAAAATATCAAATTGAAAATAAGTTTATCCAATACATATACTAAAATATTCAAAGATCAACCAAAATAGATCTCATATACATATACTCAAACTTAGGATTATTTCCACTTTGAATTTACTTACTTGACATTCCACTCAATTTAAAGAATTCGTAAAATTAACTTTATTTTCCTATTTAACTTGCTCAATAAAATATAAACTTTCAACTTGACAAAAATCTTATATCATCAAAAGTACTCTAAATAAGTTTAAACTAACAACTAACAGATTATATTTTCTTTATATATGTAGGCTAAAGATCTTACATGTAAAGTTAAGAGGAAATAAAATTGATTAATTTCAATAAGAAAATTTATAAATATTAAGATTATGACAAAATAAAAAATACCTTAACTTTCTTCTCTTAAACGGTAAAGTTTGAAAAACAAATATAAAATTACTTTAAATCTTTACTGATAATTAAATTATGAAGATTAAAATATCAATGTGATTTATACATAAAATTTGTAAAGTATATGAAATAAACTACCTTGATTGCATACAATTGTTAACATTTTACGTAGATTTTAATTATAAGCTGGTTGTTAGTTTAGTTATTTAATTGAAAATGTAAATTATGAGATAATTAGTTGTGTATGAAAATAATTTTATCTTAAATAAATCATAATTTATTTTATGTTAATTTATTCTTTCGTGTGGTCGTTTTGTTTTAAATATGATAATTATAATTGATATAAGAATAACTAATTCTTAACATTCAAGCTATCATCCCCAAAAGTACATAAGAATTTTTTTTATATATATATTATATTGAAAATATATTTGTATATTATTTTAATATATTTTGTAATATATTTAAAGTGAGTAATTCATTTTAGGGAATAAAATAAATAATTTAGTTGCTGATACAAAAATATAAATATCATATATGTATTTTTAATCAATTATAATTATATTAAAATATCAATAATTAATTTTATTTAAGGAATTAAATTACTTATTTTATGCTCCCTTTACACAAATGGAATCCAATCCTTTTATGAAATTTGGAAGAAATTAATCCCATAAGGAACTCTTATGACGCTGAAAAAACTCGTGTAGATGTTTCATGGAAATTTAATAAACAGTTTATTTTTATTCTGTCTCACATAAACTATTAGAATTGTCTCGTAATCTCTTGTTATATTTGAGAGAGTGTATTCAACCGTATGAATTATTGTAATTTTTTAATATACTCAATTTTTACGAATAAAAGAAAAGTAATTTTTGTGCTAATCTTTGCGAGGCATTTATGCAGAAAACGCTACCGTTTTTAACATTTTAAAGATACTTCCATAATATGCTTTATTTTATTTTAATATATTTTTTTAAATTATATCCCTAATGTTTGGTCGCTGCTCACCATTTTCTCTCCGTTAAAAGAAATTATTTCTGTAACACAAAGTTTTATAAGAAATTAAAAAAGAGGGAGAGAAAGAAATATAGAATGTGGTAAAAAATAATATCGACAGACTATATGTTTTAATATATTGTTTTTTAATTTAGTCCTCATATTTCGAAATAGTTATTGCGATTTTTTTGTTTTGAATTTTATTATTTCATTCCTTGTAATATTTATATTTTACTTATATCCTTTTAATAGGTAGATAGTTTATTTTTAGTCATTGTCCATAATTTCGAAAGAAACTATTTTAAAAAGAAGTAAATACTACTATTATAAAAACTAAAACAAAAGAGTGGATATACTACAAAGATTAAAACAATAAAAAAATTACAAAAACCATTTTAAAAAGATATTTCTAAAGAAACCAAAATATCATAGAGAAAAAAAAAAAAAGAACATGTTAAAGAAAACATCTTGGTATACAATAATGTTAAAACATTTATTTTTGGAGATTGTGTGAGTGAAGATGATAAGGGAGCAGCAGAGAAAGTAATAGTGGGTGGACAGAACAGAACAGAACAAAACATAACAGGACAGTTATCTGAATGGCTGCTACCTCTGTATCGCTTCCCTGCTTCTCTCACACTCACTCTCATAGTAAGATCTTTTCTTCTTATTTTCCTAAAGAAAACCATCTACTCTGTATATTTATTGTTCTTCATCAATTCTCCTTGTACTTGCTGATTTCTTTATTTATGTGGTAACTGAAACTTCATAAAACAAGTAGTTAAATCTGGTATGGATTAAAGATGGTGTTTGTGAAGTGAGTACACACGTTTTCGATGTGGTTTTTATTTAGTTTCTGTTGGGTGGAACCACCGTGCCAATTCACTGATATCCTTTTGGAGGAGGAACTAGTTCTGGTAGGTGTAGCCGTGTAGTTCACGTTCACCGTTTCTCAGATCAACAACAATATTGGTTTCAGCTGTTAATACAATCAATGCTGTTTGAGGGTTCTTCAATTTTTTTGTTTGAATTCAATTTAATACACACAATTTGATTGTATTTGTTAAGATGGATGAACAAGAATATACACAACTTAATACATGTTAGGAATACACCTTAAATGTACCATTTAAAGATAGAACAAAATTCCGAGTTTCATTAGGGAACTGAACTACTATATTTACTTCAAAAGGCTCGCTTATGGCATCTGCAAGATAGTTCTTTATAAATCTTAGTGTTAATAGTTAATTTTACAAAAAATTTGAGGATCTTCCCTCTTTTTTGATGAATAATAGTATTTAGCAAATTTCTAAAATTGGAAACATAAATTATTATTTTTCTCATTAGTAGTCATTAGAGATTTCACATAAAGTAAAAGTATGACTAAGTAGAAACTTGACCTTAGAAGATAGTTTTGTGAAGGTTGAATTAGACTAAAACTCTTCATGGACTCTCAACTGATTATCCATAAGACATTCCACTCATTTATTGCTTCCAGTTCTAGCATTCTGCATCAGTTTATTGTCACCGCAAAATGACTAAACAGATTCTGTTCATGAAATTAGTGATTTGTAATGAAAACTACCTGTTACTTGGAGTTAAAATTGGTTCTAATGATGTAATTTCAACCCTGTGATCCTTTTCCCTTTTAATTCAATTCTCCCTATTCATTACTGAAAGATAAAATATAATTGCTTATTTACTTAATGCATAGAATATGAACGGCTCTTCCATCTCATCTGTCACTAAACAAGAGATCCACTGATGAAAACAGATAGCTACCTGAATGTTGATGATGCAAAATACACAGGGAAAGCTGTATTTGCTAGTCTCATTTTGTATTCCTTTAACAGATGTGAAGTTACACCTGCAAAGAAGGAGAATATCCACCGTTTCCTCTGCACTGGCTGAGACTGTAGCTTCAATGGCAGTAGCTGTAACTGTTGTTGGTGCAGCAGCTACTCTTTTCGTAAAGAGATCCAAAACTTCTGAGTCAGTACAGGTCAGAACTCCTCGTTATTACTAGTATCAGAAAAATAATTAATTCTACTTACAAAGTCAGCAATATGCCATGCCACTAAAAAACCACCTTGCTTGTCCAAACAACTTCTCTATTCTTCAACTTTTCAATGGTTGTTGCAGTTGTAGTTTTAGTGCAATGAATAGATTGAACTAGTGGAATTCACATTGCTTATGTGACATTACTAATTCTGTTTACTATAGAAATTTCGTGGAAATATTAATAATGTTGATCTGTCATGTCTCTTTCAACTTGGTAATTGCATTCACCAAGTTGGTTTATGCACCCACTTCATTTTACAAGACAGCAGATAATTCATTGATGGTATTGCCAGAATTGGACTAGAATTTAGAAAGAAGGAGAAACGATGATTAAGTTATGTGCTGAATTCCACACTGTTTATCTAAATTAAGTTCTTCTTTTGAAATTAAAGATTCAATTCAAAGCATGTGAAGATTGTGGAGGTTCTGGTATATGTTCTGAATGCAACGGTGAAGGATTCGTTCTTAGGAAACGTTCTGGTGAAAGTTCTGAGATGGCAAGAGTGCAAGCCAAGAAATATGCAAATCGGTTCACAGCTGGGTACTATTTTCATACATCTCTTTTCCTCAAATATTTATTTTTTCTATTTAGCCATTCAACTCGATTAATTATACCAGGCTTCCAAAGAAGTGGAGCTATTGTACTAAATGCTCTTCTGGTCGATCCTGTTCAAGCTGTGGTGGCAGTGGAAAGCTAAGTTACTAGTTTACAACTACATGCTCTCAACTTAGCTGAAAAGAAACCTCCTCAGTTCTGCAGTCTATATACATGGTCTTGTTGAAGTCACGGTTCAGAAGGAGGCAACATAATGAACTCAACGCCTATTAGTGATTCACATCCACTTGATTTCCGTGATCTATTCTGCATTTGAGTTTAACATGTGGTTTAATACGTGATCTATTAGTGGGTTTAACATGTGGGGTCTTGATAGAATAGGATTTGAGTTGAACTAACATGCACACTCTATATACTCCTCTTGCAAATTGATGGATGGCCATTCAGATTATGCACATATGTTGGTTTTTGCAGCTACATGTATTTTCCTTAATGAAGAATGGTTATAGAAGTTGAGTTTCCTTTTGTCTTACTTTTCTTGACATTCCTGAGAACATAGACCACAAATAATTACATTGAAGAATAGTCTAGGTGAGTACGAGTTAGGAGGCAGTCTTGAGAATAACAGATTTTAACAATATACGCCTTGATTCCAAATGTTTGTATATCAAGATCTGGTATGACAAATGTTATACATATCACATTAAAGTCCTTTTTTTATGAAATAACAAAATATTGAAATAGATTCTCACTCATTAATGTCCAACCAAATTTTATATCTCTATCTTATGTTAAGAAGAATGACTAACTAGCATATAAAAGTGTTTGTTCTTGGATGAAGTAGTAGGTTGGCATACAAAGGGAATGATCAGTGGGTACTCGAAATGCCTTCTAGAACTGAGTTAGCTTCCTATGGTGAACAGAGTGTCTCCTCAAACTCGGTTTGGGATACCCGCAAAGGTGTTCCAACAATTAATAAGAGTACAAGCAAATAGTAAAGGGACAATAATCTTAGGATATCTCCTATTTATAAGAATGATAATGAGCTGACTCATTGTTCATCAAGTCCATAATTATCAACCTTATTAGTCAGGAGAATTTTTACTAATTATCTTAATTAACACTTAATCAACACGTTTAGTGGACTCATTCCTTATAGCAAACTTGGTTAATCTAGTTTGGCTTGCTAGAAGTGACCTCAGACATCTAATTGTAGGATTATTCCTAATCTACAATAGAGTGTTGAATGATACAGATCTTTGCTTCATCTGTAGGGAGAGTATTAGCAATTGTTAAGAATACATGGTTTTAGTACATACAGAACTATGGAAAAAAAAGTTGCGAATACTTCTAAATAACCGATAGAAACAAAGATAGATAGGACATAAGTAATTAATAGATGAGAAATCATATATGAAAACCTATTTCTTTTAAACACCCAATGGACATTCATTATTGCTCTTTATCTCTTTTCTTGTTACATCATAGTACCTATATTATTTTTTCTTCACGTATCATTTTAATATGGCATGATAAAAGAGACCCCACACAGAGATAAATATGCCTATTAGGTGTTGTTTTAGCATCCATCCACAAATGAACATTCAAAAATTAGTAAATAGAGGAATGAGTTTTAATGGAGTACAATTGCTTCAATCTTGTTGGCTTCTTCTTTGTTTGGACCTTTATGTTCTCCATTGGAATGAAAAATACTAATAATTTATGGGCGTACCCAAAAACTGACAATAGCTCACAGACATATATCACACTTGTACTTTGTCTGGCACTTGATATGGTCAAATACAAAGGTTAGTATTTGCCGTTCGAAGAAGTTGGAATTGAATGGAACAGGAAGTAGCATAAGACAGATAGTAGTTGGTTACTTTCTTTTTCTAAAGCAGACGTAAGCATATTATCCATGTAAGCACAAATATAATTTACAAAAAGGTTCGATGCAACACTTCGCAGTTCACACTGAACCCAAGCCAAATTAATAATTATGGAAATCACCTTGTGTTGGTCAGATATTAGGCAACTTTCCTTAAACTAATCTACAATAATTGAGTTTAGGAATTAATATATGAATTCAATTACTCATTCCATTCCACTAATTGATAAAACGTCATCTACTTAAACTAGAAGCCCACCATCTCGATCTGTGTTGACATCATGCATTCACCAGCTAACAATTCCCATTTTCTTATCTTTTGCTTACACCGTACAAGGCAGAATATTCAACGTGCCCATCTCATAATACGAGTATATATAATTTCCATAACAAAATACACAATGTTTTATTAATTATTTTTTTATATCACTTTATTTTGGCATAACAATTCATTCTTGCATATATAACCCATATATAAGCAAGTATATAGAAAGACCAGATCACTCTTATGTAGGAATTGGTGTAAAGACTACACCAAAAATCTATAGTGCAAGACTCACTATCATTTAAAATAATTTGTTAAAAAAAAAAAACAAATCATTTCGAAACTTCTTTTTTCGTCTTCAAAACATTTTGTATATTGCCCAAAATTCATCTATATAGCTAGTAGGGTTACTACATAAGGTTTGTAGTCATCTCTCTACAAAATTAAAATTGGTGTACATTTAAAAGAGTATGAAAGAATGATTTTTCATACATCACAATGGCAGTATAATTATTGTTTGACTTGCAACTTGATTTGCTGTGGACCCAAATGTGTGCCAAACCCCATAGTTGTTAGCAGAGAAGAGTCTACTACTTGTCAACTATCTGGATTACGTCACTCAAACATGTTTAAGTTCAGTTTTTGAATATGAATTAACAAATTTGGTCAAATGTCGTCACACTTGGAAACAGAAGTGCAAGTAGTTAACACATACATGTATCAAAATAAAAATAAATAAATAAATCGCAGCGTTGTCAACGTAAAATAAATCATCTTTTTATATTTCCAATTCTAACAAATTGCATGGAGTTTTCTATAATATTATCTAATTATTGAATTTGAATTTTTTAAAACAAGGAGTATATTTTATAAAAAATAATAAGTTCTACAATTAATGTATATTTATTTAAACTAATTACTTATTTGAATTCTGCAGATTTTACCATTTAAATATTCTGCATAAAAGTTCAGTACAACGCGAGGAAAAAAACGATTGCATCAATAGTAAGAAAATACCATCCAGTTGAAAACATTGAGATTTTCCTCTGCTCTATGAATAAGCAGAAATGGAATAGGTTCGAAAGGTTGCATTTGTGTGTGTGTATTCACTTCATTGCGTCAGATTATTAGCTCCTTATATCTTATAGGATGCGTATAATGTGATAAGCAAGAACTCAAACCTCACTTCCCCAAATAAATCTGTTTGGTTTATTTAAATTTAGCAAGTGTATAGTTGGATGATTAGTCCCATGCAACACATAATAATGCAAAAACCACACTTGCCTCCTATCTTTGCGTAATTTCCATCATGAAATCACAACTTAAGATACTTTTTATTTCTCACTATCTTTTTCTTTAACATATCATATTCATCACATTTAAGTCTTCTTTTTCTTCCCAGTTATTTCTTATTTTATGTACTCGTCACCAAACATTTTCTTTCATAACAACTGTCTTTCTACTTTTTTTAATTTACCATTTTTTTGGAAACAATCTTGTTTGACACATAAATTTGAACATTTTTTTTTTCTGTACGAGTATTCAAACTTTGATTTACTTAGCTGTGAAAAACTAATTCATTTCACTGACTCAGCCAGGTTGCTAGTTTTCTGTTTTCTTTTGAAACAATATCTAGTTATGTGTGTATTGTCTTCACGTCTCTAACCCCAAGTAATCATGTGCGAAGTTGCCTCCCGAGGTTAATGCAAAAATCAAGCACAATGGACAAAGTTAGTGGCAAAATTCTTTGAATAATATATAATACTATAGAAGTGCTAGTGTTATAATTAACAGCACATATATATATGAAACTAAGAATCTCTATCAGAGTTTATTATTGGTCAGATGAACCTTTGAGATATAGCATGGGCTCTTTTAGGCATATGCGGCGAAATGGATTACGTGAAATACAGCTTTGTTTAGTGTTTAAAGCTTTGCAACCGTTGGGAGTCTCATTGGCTCTTAGCGGATT
>Ga0209700_103199_pt1 | contig 31795 bp, 15 predicted proteins | sample SiratroredBW_FD_187528 | JGI IMG/M metagenome (GOLD analysis project Ga0209700, IMG submission 187528) | Root nodule microbial communities of legume samples collected from California, USA - Siratro red BW (SPAdes) (version 2) | ecosystem: Host-associated > Plants > Roots > Nodule | place: USA...
CTTACTGAATGTGATATATATATATATATATATATAGACACACAGAAATATAAAGGAATATAGTTAATGCGTTTTTTTTTCTTGATTTTATCAGCCCATAGTAAATGGGTATTAAAGAAGGGAAAGCTGCTTTCCCCTCTCAATAAATTTCTTGGTTATTCTCCATCGCTTTGAAATGACTTTTCAGAATATATATTTATAATTTTAAATATATTTCAGAAAGATAATTTCTTAATAAAAGATAAATGTTCCAAGAATTTTCTTAGAAGCACTTTAAAAAGGCACAAACAAATATTCAATCCCCCATTATGTTTTTAGCTTTAAATTTAAAAAATACGTAAAAGGAATGCAAATGTATCACTATCCAAAAAAAAAAATTGGTAAAACTATAATACTTAGTATTTATCATTTACTGCATTTAATATATATATATATATATATATATATATATATATATATATATATATAATTAAAGAAGTTATAAAAGTATAGGCAGAATCCAATTAACATTACAAAAATTTATAAGCATGTAAACTAATTTGTTCGTACAAATTCTGTTTGTAATAAAGGAGATAATTTTGTCAGCATAAATGTTAATAAATTGAACTATACTTTGAAAAAGCTTCCATATTTTTCAGTAAATTGCCATGCATTAATTAGTCCTGATTATTCATAACTCTTTTTTAACATTTTTGCTTTAATTGTCTCTCTTCCGATTTTGTCCTATCTTTTTGTAATTTTTTTTTTTTTCAAAAGAGAGATGGGAGAAAAAAAGGAGAAAAATATTACATAGGATGATGAATGTGTTGAGAGAGAGACATAAAATTTATGGTGTGAAATAAAAATTAGAATTACCCTTTCTGCATCAAGTAATTAACAGTTTACAAAAGTAATTAACCTTCCATTATTTATATTTGAATGCAGCTGAAGATATGCTTGAAACTAAAGCTACAGTGGATGTTCTGCCACAGTCTTTATGGGTTAATCATGATAATCATGCTAACTATTTTACTAGTTATGTGTAGTCTCCAATAATGCCATGCACATGCCTGTGTTTCCTGAACCATATCAGTGCCTTTAGAAGACTTTTTCTAAAGGTCACCAGACTATGAACTAAAAATGACCCAGCATTTTGGACCCTTATTCATACTATATTTATATAATGCTTTTGTATCTTTTTATTATTAAGAACTGTGTGTGATTGAGACACTTGTATATGCTTCTCATGCAATCTAAGTTAATTATTGCTTTATTTATTTGGATATATATTGCAATGGATTGAAAGAACTCACCCTAAATTTTCTTTGGTTAGATACACTTTTTAATAAACACTTATTTGACCTTTCTTTTCATTTTCTTTTCACACCATTTCGTTCTTTTTATAGATCTATCGTTTTACTCTCTTATATTCTTTATCACTTTAATAATGTTTTAGATAAAAATATTTTAGGAATATTTTTTTATAAAAATTTTGAACTATTTTACAGTAAAATATGTTAATTGAATAAAATAGTTTTAGAAGAATTTAAAAGTTTGTGAATTTGTGATAGTAATAATTTCTTCACTTAAAATTAAAAAACAATTCAAGTTTAACTTAAAACATAAGATGTGAAAATTCTTTGCATTTTCTTCTTTCCTAAATCTATGTTTTTTTTTCTTTTTATTTTTATTGTCTTTAGTTTAGTCTCTATCAAGACATCATTTACTCAACTTCAATCAAGATATGATTAATTTAATATCACTTTTTTATTAGTGTTGATAGATTTTCTTTTAAGTTAATTTGAAATTATTTTTTACATTGTTAATATTATTATTTTATTAATATAAATCACTATTATTTCTCACTTGATGTTAGATAAGGACTTCTTTATCAACATTAATAAAATTTCAACTATTGTCAAACATTTTTTTTTATTGTGTCAACAAATATTATTTTCAAATGACGTCCCAATGTCATCCATTACTATTTGTTTTCTAATCAACATCAATCAAAATGTAAATTAGAGTTATTTTTTGATTAATTTTAATTAGAATATTTTTGCCAACAATGATACCACTATTTTTTGGTTGATGACAATAAATATATATATATATATATATATATATATATATATATATATATATATATATTTAATTTACCCATGAGACTATTCTTTTGTTAAAGTAGGTCAGAGTTTTTCAAATGTTAATAAGAGTTATTTTATGACATTATTAAGATTATTTATCTCTATGTATGTCATACTTATTTTTCAATTAACATTTGTCAGGGTTTTTGTGAAACTATTTTTAAGTGTCACTTATAGTTATTTGGTTGAAGTTCGTTATAGTTACTTTTAGGAGATATTGAAAGATTTTTTTTTTTTTATTAATGTGATTAATATTATGTTCTGTAGTAAATTTTGTATTTGATGATAAGGAAATACTCTATTCGAATAAGAAAAATAAAATTTTGTAAATTTGAATTTGTGTTATCTAAATGAAGTATTTTTTTTAATAAAAGACTCATATTAGACGTTATTATAAATTTTAACATCTTAATTAGGTTGACATTCTAAAACCCATCAATCATATGTTATCACATGAAAAAATATTATTAAAAAAATAAAAGAATAAATGTCAAACTCATACAAAAAAGAACAAACTCCCAGCAAATAAAACAAATGTAGTTAAAACCTATTACGATAAGAGTTCAGTCTAATACAGTCAGGTAAAATAGAATATCATACAAACTCAATCATATTTTTCACACCTAAATTAACCAATCTATTAGCACAACTATTATCTTCCCTAAAGACATGAGTCACTCTAAACTTCATAGCATCACAAATATTCATATACTTATGTCATCTATCTCTAAGAATCCAAAAAATGATATGAGCAAAACCAAATGATTAACAAAAAAAGAAGAGTCACACTCCAACCATTTGAAAACCCTTTAATTGAGCATACTTAATAGAAAAATTGACACTCATGACTATAACATAAAGAACATGTTGAATACTTAAGAAAGCAAATAAAACTACCTACATACATATTCAACACACTTGCCCCTTAAAATATCTCCACAAGTTGTAAAACCAAGAACACCTCTAGCAGCTCCATTAATGTTTACTTTAATCCAACCTTAGAAAAACACCAAAAAACTTGCACAGGATACATGACATTTCGAGTTCTAGTGCTAATATCAATCTATCTCAAAATAGAAAAAATATGAAATGTGGTTTAGACATATGCTTTCTAGAAATGTTACCAGAAGTCTAAATACAATTCTTAATAACATTGAAAGCAATAATCATGTTAATAGCATGACGAAATAGAATTAATAAAATTCTTCATTCTCCAAAAACATCTATAAGAAAAATCAAACAAATAAGAGGACTACTAGAAGATTTAATAAAATTGATAAAGCTAGCAAAAGATTAGGAAAAATATTTCTTAGTCAAGTTCATATTAAGAAAATAGCATAACAACTAAAAAATAGATGACCAATATCTTTTACTTGCACATAGAACAAAGAGAAACACCTCTTTTTTGAGTATCCAGATCAATAGGCAAACACCTATGCAGAAGCTTCCAAAACACCAAAGTCTTATCAAGAAGAATATAATTAAACCAAATTATTTTACCCTAATCACAAGCAGGATGGGTAGAGAAGAAATTTCTTACACCCTTCTAATTAAGAATATCACTATCCTTAAATTTCCAATTTAGACTATCAAAAATATCAATGATGGTCAAACGATGCAAAGTCTGAAGTTAAGTGCAGCAGATTCTGAGACAAATTCTAAAAGGAACCATTCCAATCCTCAGCCACATTAGATGTAAGAGTAATCCCTTCATGAGGAGACATACCCACCAAACGAGAAATGCATTTGGAAGAGCACCAAAGATCATTCCAACAATTTACTCTATCACCGTGACCAATAGTTCAAAAATTATTTTTTAGAATAATATCATAAAAATGTTTGATCCCTGATGGAATAAAAGAAGATTAATGAGCATGAACCTTAACATATTTAGAGTGAAGGAATCAGTCATGCATTAGACTAGACAAAGGTAGAGAACTGTAATCAAAATCGCATGCAAGCAAAAGAAGATAAGTGTTATTCTTAATTTGCAAATCCAAGACTTGTAAACCTTTATTCTAATTAAGAGTACATGTAGAGTTCCAACTCACAATAACAAGACCAATTTTATTTTATGAACATCACCAATCCAAAGAAAAGTTCTCACCCATTTATTCACCTCTTTTAACAGGTTTAAAGACCATTTGTAAATTTGAAAATTTTAGAACATATTACAAAATGTAGCAAAGTTAACAAGCTGCACATGTCCCATGCACATGTCCCATCATACTAAGGAGCTTACCTTTTCAAGAAACAATCTTACTCTTGACTTTACCAACTAAAGGCTGAAAAATTTGCCTCTTAGGAACACTCAAATAATTAAAAGAAATAATGTCTTTATGACATCAAAGAATACTGTGGATATTATTATTAAAAACAAATAAACTCATCAGCAGTGAAAAAGACATTAGAAGACTTCATCTATTGGCCTGACATAGAATCATAAACATGTAAAAACTTCATAAAATTGATCAAAGATTTTCTAATGGCCCTACAGAAAACAAAGATGTCATCAACATAAAAGACATAGATAGAAAAATCCTTACACTTAGTACCAACCATAAGAAGAATCTTATGAGTGGAAGCTAACTGAGAAATCCCTCTATTAAACACCTCTTTAGTTAATCAGAAAAGTATGGACGACAAGGGATCCTTTGATAGACACCTCTCCCACAAATAAAATAGCTAACTATATTATCATTGATCCTGATATAAAGAAAACCATATTTAATGAAATATCACCTTATAATTAATCATTCTATATTTAATATAAATTAAAGTCATAGAAAGATATAATTTAAGATATTACGTCTATCACCTCGTTAGTGTAGTAGAAAGTAGATAGAGCTAACACAATAGATTTTTTACAACTTTCACACATATTTCTTTTAGAGTTTGTTTTTTAATATAAATACTCTGGGAGATGCTTTCAAAATAAGCTTTTAGGTATGAATATTATTGATTGTGTAATTTTCTTTTTACTGTACATAAAAGAGAAGATAAATAAAGTGTTTTGATTTCATAAATAATAAATTATATACAATTCATGTCATGCATATACGAACTAGAAATGATCATTCTTATCATTTTTATTACTTATCATATGATCATTTTCTCATGCATATACGAACTATAATAAAAATCTATTTGATTTTAACTTTAATCAGTTGTTTGCTCTAAAGAGGATATGTGGAGTCTTTTGCGTGTAGATATAGTTTTGCATTGATTGTTCTTGTTCTTTGTGCAAATCAATTGTCTCCTTTTATAGGGATATGCATGTAACTGTTGTAGTGTAAGCTTTTTCATTGGTTTTGAACTTCTTTATGCTTGAGCATGCATGTGTGTCCATTAGTAAGTGATTTTTCATTCTTCAAGTGCTTTTAATGGTTTCTTATAAAATTTGAGTGGTATGATATTACCTACTTTTGGTATACAAGTTGACATAGATACACATAAAATCATCAAAATTCAGTTATAAAAGGTTGAATGAAATATTTGTATTTATTAGTAAGCATCTAGACATCATATTATTTTATTACCCCATCAAATGTCAAGAGTTTTTAAAGTGTTCATATGGACAATAAAAGGTTTACTATTTTATAGCATAAAAGTTCAAATAATACATTGTAGGATAAAAGTTCAAATAATACATGAATCTTTAGTTGCTTAATGAATTGTTTTTTTAGTTGCTTAGTGAATTGTTTTTTAGTTGCTTAGTGAATTTTTTTTATTTTTTAAAAAGTGAAGAATAAAATTAATGGAATCACTTTAGATGTGCTTTAATCCTATTACAAAACAATTCTACTATAAGTCATACCTTCAAAATTATACATCTAGTGATACAAATTACTAGATTTGCACACTTGCATGAAAATAACCCCTTACTGGCCAAGCTCTATAGTTGAACTCCCCAAGATCGATCTCTAGAAAGCTGAACTCCATAGTCGATCTCCAGATGGCCAATGTCCTTAACCAAACACCCTAGGCTGGTCTCCAGAAGGTAGAGGCTGACTGCCCAAGGCCGATCTCCAGAATTCCGAGCTTTGTGATCGCTCTCTAGATGGCTGAGCTGCATAGTCAAACACCCGAAGTCGATTTCTAAAAGGTTTATCTCCATGGCCGACCTCTCAAAGCCAATCTCCATAAGGTCAAGCTCTGTGTTCGCTCTCCTGGTGGTCGAGTTGAACATCCAAACACCCACGATCAATCTCTAGAAGGTTGATCTCCATGGTCTACCTCCCAAGGCCTATCTCCAGAGGTCAAGCTCTGTGGTCGCTCTTCAAATGGCCGATCTGCATACCCAAACACCTGACGTCGCCTTCTAGAGAGTCGAGCTCCATGGCCAACCTCTGCTTGAAGTACCATCAGTCCTTTGTTTATTAACCTTTTTCAATTCCTCTCATTATAAATCATTTTTGTAGCACTGCTTGCCTCTAATATCTACTCAAATGTTACTGATTGGTGTTGCACTACTTATTTCTTGCACAGAGAACAAACAGAATCCTAGTATAATTTCTTTTTACCCTCTCTTCACCTACACTCCCAATATTGAATTCCCAAGACCGAGCTCTATAGCCGACCTCTCAAGGTCAAGCTCCATAGTCGACCTACCAAGGTCGATCTCTAGATGCTCGTGCTGCATACCGTAGCCGAACTCCTAGCTAATCTTCAGATGGTTGAGCTCCATAGCCAAACACCCGAGACCAATCTGCAAAAGGCCGGGCTTCATAGTCGAACTTCCAAGGCCGATCTCGAGAAGGCCGAGCATGGTCGACCTCCCAAGGCTGGTCTTCATAAAGCCGAGTTCTGTGGTTGGTCTCCAGATGGCCAAGATGCTTAGCCGAACACTAACCTTTAGAAGACTGAACTCCTTAGGCCAATCTCTAGAAGGCTAAGCTCTATGGCCAAGGTCCCGAGGCCAAGCCACTTCCACCCTTTACTTTCTAAGAAACTACCTTGACTCTTTTAGATATAGTAATAGACAAAGGCACCAATCCTAAAAGGAACAATGTAGTCTCTGCCTACCAATCTTAACCCGAGACCAAGCTTTCAATTGTGTCAATACAAATATATCTACTACATCCACTTTTCCTTTGTTAAAAACAATCTTATTCCTATGTTTCCAGATTTTCCATACTGTTGTCATCTACACTCCTTTTCAAACAATATTGACTTTGTTACTTATTCCTATAATATGAAAGTTTTGATGATGGTTGACAATATCATTATTTCTAATAAAAGAGTCTTAACTATCTATCGCATTTATTTCACATTTTTTGTATGATCTCACAGTTGAGTAAGAGATGTTGGATTATTTTCACTTTTTTTGTACACAGTAGACAGAGATTACATTGTATAATAACTTCCCTACTCTTCAAATTCACCATAATTACATTGTATAATAACTTCTCTACTCTTCAAATTCACCCTAAATAGAAGTCTATCTTTTTGTATTTCATATAACGAGAATATATTTTAATAAATTATTGATACTTCAAAATTTTGTTATTATCAAAATAATTAACATCATCCCATGTATCATCCCATGTATCTAAATAAACTAATTGATACTCAATCATGTATGCAGGGGTGGCTCAAGGCCCAAGCAGGTAAAGCAACCGCTTTAGGCCTCAAGGCCTTAAAGGCCTCAAAAAAATTTAATATGCTTAAGGTCTTAGGGCGACAAAGGCTTAAAAAAAATTTAATATGCTTTAGGTCTCAAGGCCTAAAAAAATTTAATACTTATATATTATTATAAAATAAAAAATATTTAATTTTAAAATTATACTAACAAAATTTTTATTAAAAATTTAAATATTCCAACTGACTTTAAGTTTACATTGGTGCTATAAATATTATTTAATGACTTTAAATTTATATTGGCACTATAAATACTATTTAATGAATAATATTCTTGAAACTTTCTTATAAAATAAATTAATAATATTTAAAAAAAAATTGAACAATCAAGGAATCCTTTTCAAAACTTTCTAATTTATCTCTTTCCTATATTCCAACAAATTGATATCATCTCTTTATATGTCATATCATTGTCTGACTCTTCCACTTCTCTCCTTCTTTCTTCACTTATCTCCTTTCTTCCTCTGTCACTTTGTTCCTTCCATTTTTCAACTTGTTTTCAATTTCAAATTTCTTTCATTTCATATTTTTATGCTTGTATGCTTGGAGACTTTGAGCCGTTTACTCCTTTTGAGTGCATAAATATTAGGTAAAAATAATATGAGATTAATCAATTGATCCCAATTTTTTTTATTTTTCATTATTGTTTAATTAATCTTAAAATAATTTATGCAGATTGAAGGAAGGGAATTTAAAAAGTTACAAATTATATATTTAAAGACATACCAAAGGACAAGATGGAAAGATAATATGATAATAGGAAACTTGAGACTCTACCCAAGTTTATTGTCTTGACAATCAGGTTTTATCATTTTAACTTAGACTTATTTTATATACTAAAAATATACAAATATGACAACTAGAAAATTTGAATCAGGTTATTCAAAACTTCAAAAAAAAAAAAGTTGAACTTTTTGTTGAATGACAAAAAAGGACTATGGATAAATTTATAAAAATAAACAAAAAAAATGAATTATAAAATACAGGTGAGTCTTCTTTGAATGAAAAGTATTTGAAACATGATAATTTATTGGATCTTGATAGCTTAATTCTTTTCCAAATGCATATATAGAATAATGTTAACAATTCTAGTATCAATTGCTTCAGTTGAAAGAAGTTTTTTAAAACTTAAACTAATAAAATCTTATTTATGATTAATGTCTCAACAAAGATTAAATTAGTTTTATTATCTATTGAAAAGTATTTTTTAAATAAAATTAATTATAATAATTTAATAGATAATTTTATATCATAAAAAACTCCAAAAATAAATTTTAGATAAAAATATAATAATTTTAATTATTTTATTAATTTAAAAAAAGTCTTATTTTTTTATTCGTTTTAGGTCTCCTAAAATCTTGAACCGCCGTGTATGTCTAACATTATTCTAGGTTTGGAACGAAATTCTAATATATTGTGATAACACAGTTACAATACTTCAAAACTAAGTAGATCAAAATCAAAACATCATTTTGTTAGAAAGTATGGTCAAAAAAATGTCTTCAATATAATATTTATTAATACAAACAAAAGTCTTGTCAAATAACCCAAATCTCCACCTAAAGTGAAGAGACCTCAAGCAGGCTCTCAACCTTCTTCTGACCTTTCATCAAAATCTCAATGCATCAAGACTTTAGCCTTCAAAAGCCAAAATCTCAATAATGGAGACCTTAGTCTTCGAGAACCTTTCATCTAAACCTAAAATAAAGAATTAGCGAACCCCGAAATAATGTTTTAAAAGGATAATACCAATCCAAATTTTAAAAACAAAACTAATATTTTTAAAAGATAAAAGTTGAAAACAGATTTTATTAAAAAATGAAAAACTAAAACATACTTTAAGGACGAAATAAAAGCCAACTTTGATCTTTGTTTGAATCAACAAACAGCGAAGATTGCACAGAAATGAAACCAAAATCAATTTTATTTTCAATATAATGAATTATGCCTTCATATAATATTACTTAATTTTTATTTATTATAATAAAATAAATAATTAATATAATATTAGTAAAAAAAAAAAAATTAACTTTTCTTCAATCACATCAATTATATCTATTATATACTTTCCACCAACTCTATATATAAAGACATATAAATTATCTTTAAAAGAATGAGTATAAATTGGATTTGTTTCGAAAGTAAAAAATAAGAATCCACTAGCTTTTCATTTAACTAAAACAATTATCCTCAACCCAATAATTCAAACGTACTTACTGGTGAATCATTCTATCATAACTTTGCATCAAAAAATGAAAACTCGAACTACTCAACCATGAAAAACTCAAAAATCAAGAGTTGAGTTTGCATTGCAGTAATACGTTTGAAAGGCAATCATAACTAGAAAATATACAACACTGTCAAACAGTTATTTAACATTTGTATCCATCAGGTAGCAAGCCAAAAAGAATAGTTTCAGCCCTTTGCGACACAATTTGTTGTCATCAGTAAAGTTTGAAAAATCATGTTGTATATCAGTCATGAAAATTTCATACAACAACAATATAACTGTTCTCCAGGACAGCATGCTCAACTCAAAGTGTGAGTTGATCCATGTTCTTAATGTTTCTAGATATTCCATGAACTGACCGTCCTTCATCTTGTTCATCATATGGGTTGGCTCGGTAGTTGGATATTGCCTCTTCATTGTCAGAACAGCCTGGCCTTTCGGTAAGAAACTGTTCCCAGAAAACATCATTCACCCTGTCTTGGGGAGCTGGATTAGCTTGGTTGTTACTTGGAGGCTCCTGTGGTGAAGCTAAATTGGTAGCCTCAGCAGCTACATTTTGGTTTGAGGAAACACCACTTTCAGATTCTTTACCACTGGCAAAAAATCTAGATTCTGCCAATTTTCCAATTTCTTGACAATCGATTTGGGGTGATCTGGCTGAATATGAATTTCTATTTACTGGCAATGGACAAGATGCCAGAGTTAAATTTAATTGGCAGGATATATGACTATCGCCTTCTTCACTACTTGGCTCCAAAGAGATCAGTTTTGAGCTCTCAGCAGTTGTTGCTTTTCGGGATAAACATGAATCCATCTTAAAAGTAAAAGAAGTCCCGGTATCCGCAAGTTCTAATGTTTCAGGTGCAAATGTAAGAGCTGTTCTTGTGTGCACTCCTTTTGGTTCTACTTCAGACAGTTTTTTCTGTGGACTTTCCCCGTCTTCATTTGAACTCTGTGTGCTACGTGATACCAAGTTCATATCTGACACAGCTGGTGACAATTCCAGTCTGAGTTTATTCGAGAAATCCTGATGGAAGACATTTCCAAATTCTATTCTAAAATTGCTATGGCTGTCCCCGAAGCTACTTTCTGCAACCGGTTGAACATGATCAACTTGAGGCAATCGCCTCTTCTTATATGCCGATAAATCCATGGACTCAATTTTGCGTGAAAGATGTTCAACAAAACTAGGATTCTGAAGAGCCTTCTCAAAGAAGTTCAGCAATTGTTTCTGCCTCTTTTCAGTACCATCTAACCGCTGCAGAAAATCTTCTAGCTGAAGCTTTGCTGTTGACTGATGTTGTCTGAAATTATGAATATTGGACTCCAGAGAAGATTTCTCAAGGGAAAGTTTCTCGATTTCTTGCTCAAATGCTGCTCTTTCGGGATCTACAATAGAACCCGGAGGATGACTATGACTGTGGATAGGTTTCCTGCGATGTATATTCTTAAGAAGATGCTTCTGATCTTTCACAAACTCATCATTAGCAAATTCCCATCGCTCTGGATGCTTTTTTCGGAAACCCTGATAACAGAGTAGTGTTAATAAACCAAATCAAAACAAAAATAACCAAATATAATGGCTTATTAAAGGCTAAGAAATATATATTATATATTGAGAAAAATAAATGCACATAAACAACTATTTATTGTCCAAGCAATAAGACCTAAAATTTTCTTTGAATAATTTACGGTTAAATCCTTAAATGATACTCTTTACAAAAAAGAAAACCTCTAAAAAGCAGAAGTATGCAGTATTTGAGTTGCTTAGAACGTAGAGGGAAAGTAGTATTAAAGAACCGAAATTATGGTTAGGGTTTACAATATATGGAAAATTTCTGAGGACTACATCCCCAAGGCAACCAATAAAACAAATCAAGCACGGTAACACAAGTACTACTTGCTTCACACAAATAGGGATTTAGGAAACAAGAAGCATTCTAGCAAAGAGAAAACAACACACTTTCTAGAGTTTAATTGCATTCAAAGTTGAAATTCAGTACAGTCCATAATAATAGAGAGCTACAGAATATCATGGGTCTCTTAAAATGCAACCTGAATGAACTTACAAAGTCATTATAGCTCACACAGAATGAGAGATAGAGTCTTTTAGAAGGGGCCCACAGCGTTCCCAAGGACGGAAAATTAAAGCCCAAGCGTCCCTTTATGACTCTATCCATAAAGAAACGAATGCATTCAACTACAAGCACAACAATAGCAGCTATCAAACAAGTAAACAGTAGCTCCATGGTAGCATGAGCTTTGATGGCAATCTTGATTCATAGCATGGACAGCTCAGATAAGGTATATGAGGGAAGTATTGGGCGTTTCAAAATAAAATGAATTAGTTGCAAATAAAAATAAGGTAAAATTAGTCATTTGGTCCCCATAATTGAATAACTTTACCTTTTAGTCCTTACACTTAAAAATCATCCTTTTAGTTCTTACACTTGAAAATCTTCCTTTTAGTCCTTATTCATGCTCTAGCATGAATTTTTCAAGTTTGGTCATTTGATGATAAGTAATTTAATGAAATAGACCATATTTTTTTCACAATTCACACAATATTCGTGCTCCACAAATTCCCAATGGTTTCCAAAACGTATAACATAAAAAAGTATCACTCTGAAAGCAACATAGAAAAACTGACAAACCAATCAAGCTAGTGATCCTTGAAACTCGGGTGGTAATAAATTCGTTATTGGAGAACCAATAGAAAAGCATATATACGTTTTGAAACAGCTTTATACTTTTTTATTACATAAAAGTCATTGAACGGATATGCATCTCCATCACCCATATTTTTTCCGCATAAACAACATTTTTGATGGAGGAAGAAAGTTCAGAGGTAGTGTAATATATCCTCTTCATGAAAACAGCAAAACATGCTCAAGAATGAATTTTTCAAGTTTGGCTTTTTGATGATAATTCAACTGAAACAGATTATATATTTTTACCACAATTCACACAATATTGGTTGCCCTCAAATTCCCAATGATTTCTGGAATACAACATTAAAAAATATCATTCTGTAAAAACACAATATATGAAAACTGCCAAATCAATCATGCCAGCAAAACTTGAAACTTGGGTGGTACTAAAGTCAGTTTTGGAGGACCAAAAGAAAAGCATATATACTTTTTCTAAAAAATTTATACTTTTTTTTTTATAGTCATTGAACTGATATGAACTTCCGTTAGCCACCATTTTCTGTATAAAGAGCATTTATGACAGAGGAAGAAAGTTTAAAGGTAGCAAGTTTAACATGTCCAAAACACCAAACTTGCTCTAGCATGAACTTTTCTAGTTAATTGATAATAAGAAATTCAACTGAAATATCACAATACTCATGCTCCTCAAACTCCCAACGGTTTCCAAAACACCCAACCTTAAAATATCACTCTGAAAAGGAAATACATGAAACTGCCAAACCAATCATGGTAGTGACACTTGAAACTTAGGTAGTATTAAATTCACTTTTGGAAAATCAAGGGAAAAGTGTATATATGTTGAAACCGTTTTATACTTTTCATTATAATTGCCATTGACCATTATTAAAACCATACGGAGAGTCCAAATAGAAAAGACTATTATAATGAAATTGGTTACAGATATCAACCACTACTTATTCTGATAAGATAGTTCAAGAACTAGTGTACAACAACCCTCATTAGCAGCCAAACAAGACTACTGCCATTGTAAGACTTGTAAAACACTTAAGAACCTTACTATTCTAACAACTAGCAATTATTATACGCATTCAATATTCATCCCTTGTCAATAATAGAATAACAGAATCCAGGATTGAAAACTTGTTAAACACATATTGTGACTTGTTAAACAATAATTGTGAGATACATCCGGAAGTTGCTGAAGACTAATCAAACTTCTTTGGTGCAGGCCGAGTCCTATACCAGATTCTTATTACCTTCTGATGAGAGCCTAAGTTTTTCTGGCAGTTTATTTGAGCAAGGGATACCCCAAGGTACAGAAGAAGAATTTTTTTATCACCTCCCTGAATGAATTCGGTGCCCTATACCCCAATTCACACCAAAAAAGAAAAAGCTATCCTACACCTTTCCCTGTCTGCCAAGCTTGACAGTCTCTTTAACCCTAAATAACTTGTGAACAATTCTAACCCTCCTACAACATCCTCGTACATCCTTTACATGGCAAGTACTAAAAGCATTTTATATTTGATTTAAGCACATAGCATTCCTCTCAACTTATATCTTCATAGAGGCTTGATCGGATCCAAATTGAAGCTCTCCCTATCTCACAACACATTTTCTCAATCTCACATCATCATGATTCATAATGCACCAGTAACAATTCAATTCAGCACAGCAACAACGACTAAAAAAATAAGTCAAATCCGGCTATAAATTTCGGCGAGAGGACAATCAAATTGCGCAAACATTAAATGCATCAAACAATTAAACTAGAAGCAGTAATCAAAAGGAATTACAATGAATACAAACATAGCAAGTGCATGATCAATCGGAAGCAAAACGGAGGCAAAAGCAGAAATCGGGGAAACTCACGTATGTATTGAGCTGGCGGATGAAGCTGGAGAAGTTGTTGTGCTTGAAATAGGTCGGCAGAAGAAGGCGAGCGAACTCCGGCGGATTCCAGACGACGAAGCTGGTGTTGGATGAGCTCCAGGAAACGATGTCGTTGGTGGAGGGATCGTCCACCATGTCGTATGTCTTCAGAAGAAACGGCGCCGGTCCTCCTGCAGCGGCGGCGGCGGCGTCGGATTGTGGCCCACCGTCCATTTGGGATTGGAATGGGTCTTTCTAGAACTTACGCAAGAGAGAGATATGTATATATATAATATAATGAGTAGAAGGGAAGGGCAAAGGAAGAAGACCCAGAATTTGCAAGAAAGATATAGAGAAGAGGGTTTGTTTGACTTCAACGCCGTCTGTACCATTGGCTATTGAAGGTTGTTGGAACTTATTACCGCACCTTGGAAAATTTGGAAATTTCTTTTTTATTTTTTATCTTTTTATTTTTAACCTAAATTCATAGTTAATAAGGCTATTTTATTTACCTATGGTCATTGTAAACAAGTTATTTTTTTTAACATCAATAATTATATAAAACATTAATTAAGTGGATTTTCTAAGTTTTTTTTTATTAAAAGTTGTTTTCAAATTTAACGGATGAAGTGATGTTTAGTTTGTCGCTATTCGCAATAATAAATATATAAACATAATATGTTTGTTAAAGAGGCGAAATATAAGTTCGAAAAATAGAAATTGATGAAAAGTAAAGAATAAAATTAAAGGTGATTAGTTAAAAATATATAGAGATGTTAAAAAGTTAGAAATATGTTTAAAATTATTTCTATTTTATTTTTTCTATCTTACATACTGAATTGTTTTCGTCTTAATTTGTTCTCATGCTTCCTCTGAACCAATTATAACTAATTTTGACTATTTTAAGACTTTTTTTGGAAGTAAGTTTGTTTAAGTGAATATGAGATAATAAATTTTATTAATGTTCATGTGCCCCTTTTGACAATTTAAGTATATTTATTGGAACAAATTGTTGGCACTTTTTTGCAAAATATTTTCTTTTATTATGGAATATATCCAAAAGTTGAAAACTAATATCTCAATTAATAAGATGTTAATTGAGATAACATTATATTTCCATACCTTCTTTAACTTTTTATCTAAAATCCATAAGAGTACAGTGAAAAATCCATATGGTGAAAGATATATCCAATTTCTTTAAAAAATCATTTACACTTAATATGAATATAAAGTTAGGATATATTTTCATCTCTAAAATTATTTCTTTAAAAGTTTTAATATCTTAAATTATTCATAAGTGTACATATTTTTACTAAATAGATATTGTGTCAAGGTTTTACAATTTTTTATAAAATAATCGTGTCACATAAATACGATTTGGTTGAAATTTTCTCCACCTTCAGAGATTCTGCGAACTCATCTGCGAATCCATTAATTTATTCAAAACTGTATTCTGTCACGGGTTGAATATTTTTGAATTGTTTTTGCTTTGCATTGAATAATGCATGTGCCATGGCAGGAGAACATAGAGGTGTGCCAAATGAATAGAGACGTTGTTTTAAGGTTTTGTTGTTTTGTTGCATATAAACCCACATATTTGCAGTGCCTCCTCATCCTTCTCACCCCTACATTGAATAACATAGTCAACATAGTCATTTGCTTTTCTTTCTTTCATTTTGCAGTGAACATTGGTTCAGTCAGTGAACGTTTGAGCCACACAATATACCTAAAGCATAACAAGGTACTTCTCATTGTTCCATCATCTATCAGGTAAGCCTGCAATCCTGAACTGGTTCCTTTGACTTGTTGGATTTCAATTTTTTTTTAGTTTCTGTTAATTATTTGAAAAATTAAAAGGTTGTGAAGTGAGTGATAGATGGTGACAAATGATTAGTTGTAATGAATCTTCTTTGGTTTAACTAAGTCATAAGAAAATTAAAACTAGAAAATGTCACCATGGTAATCGTGTAGGGGCATCAAACAACAATGTGTTTTCTGTCAAGTGAAAAAATCAATACCAAAACCTTAACTGTTATTTAATCCAAATGCCAATTATTTTAAAATTTAGTTTTTATTTATTTTAGGGTTTAGGTATTAATTATTTTAAATTTTGTACTTAGGGTTTTAATTTCATATTCCATTATTTGAAATTTAGCATTTAATTATTCTATATTAGAAATTAATTATTTTGTATTTAGTCTTTCATTGTTATGATTTAGGACTTAATTATTTTAAATATATTATTTAATTAATTAATAAAATTAATTAATTATTTGATAATTTAGTCTTTAATTATTTCACTTTCAGAATCCATTATTTGAAAAATAAAGCAAGATTTCAGTATATTTTTTCTGAACTGAAATCGTAACACTTCAGTATGATTTTAGTTTTAGTTCAAAAAACATACACTGACATTAACCCAAAATTAATCCTCTCACTTAAATTAAGTGATATCTTATGGATATGACACGATTTCATCTTTGCACTAAAATCGTGTCATGGTAGCATGATTTCATTCTCAGTTAAATAAAATCGTGTTATTGTGGCACGATTTCTTCGTTACGAAATCACGTCAACTTGGCACCATAAACAAACTATATAAGATACTAAGTCACTATCTCTAACCTAAAACCTTAAGATAATAGATTTTTTAGTTTCTTTTTATATATTGTTCATCTTGCTCATTCATACTCAATGTGGGTATCTAACTCACACTTAGATTTCTAGCAGATACACAATTACAAATAATTTTTGCATATTTGGTAAGTATAAGACATATGCATAGAACCTACATATTATTTTGTTGTATTTCTAGAAGTATCACCTTATATGTCCATGTCTTAACAAAAATTTCCTTATATAGAATTACCCATATGTCATTAACATATTTAACAAATAATGGACATTGAGAATAAACATCTTTAAAACATTGAACATGTCCCCAAATGCATCAATGCTTAGATAATCCATCACATCTCCCCATGCATGCATGACCACCTCCTAAACCTCTATAGAATTCACTAACACTTTACACAAATAAAGTTATTTTCTCATTCACTAATCAAAAAGCAAAAGCCATAAAAAACGTCATCAATGTGGATATCATATTAATAATATTAAGTAAAGGTAATTTATACCTATTAGTTTTGAGTGTACTATTTGTTAGCAAAACAATGCTAAATGTATTTAATAAATAATGTGTCAAAAAAAATACTTATAAAAACTCATGAGAACTCATCAAACCTATTTTAGTGAATATACATGTAAGACTCTAACCTATTTCAATTCTTGATCCCTTGTGATCTTTGATATACATACATGCATATATATATATATATTAGATTCTCTAAACTCTTAATAATGTTAATAAGGATGGATTCTTCATTAGATTTTAATTTATTAGCATATGGAAGATTTATTAATGTATTAACTAAGTCATAATTATACTTTTCATATAACAACTTCACAATCCACACATCTTCATTGTAAATTGGTTTAACACACAATTTAAATGACCAATCACATTTTTTTCTAATTACAATGACCTATAAGATCACTTTTGTAGCTCCTATATCATTTTCACCTTTTTCACAATCTAACAACACATATGTCTCCCTTCCTTATTGTTAATTTATATCAAACCTTAATATTACAACAAAAAATCCAAGCTTAAGTGCTACTCCCATGAAATCATTCAAGTAAATCATCCTACGTACTAAATACCTACTTAAATACATACATTGCAATATGTAACTTGTCAAATTTTGACATAAACAAAGATATATTTTACTTATTTTGTTTATTGTAAAGGTTTTACTATAATTATCTGATGTTAACTCAATTCATTATATTGTGAATTTCATCCATACTAGTCAACATATAAACTTCTTATGATATTTTACTCCAAACTTGATTGTCCATTTGTTGTCAAATACAATCATCATAACAACTACTAAGCATATAATCATTCCAACACCATACTCATGTCTGCAAAACATATTTATATTTTGGACTATATAATTCGAAATAAAATTTTACCTTTTAGATTAGTCAATCAAGAATATTAACATGCATCCCAAATTATACCATTTAGAAGACAAATTGTATGTTTTAAATGGACCCATCCATAATAAAAAATTTAGTTCAAGTATTTGCTTACCAATTGTACACTCCAAAATGCATCATTTCATTTTTGAATTGCACATTTCATAACTAAATTTTATATTTCAAATTGTTAGATTTTTAAAACTTTTGGATTATATAATTTAAGAATAATTAGGAAATTAGACTCATTATTATTCAAAAATGATGAAAAAAAAACACACATTCAATGTTTATCAAAATTATGTACCTGGATTTGAACTCTTCAAAACCTTTATGTTCAACCTCATTACCAAAACTTTGATGCCCAAAGCAACGACTAAACACCAAGGGAAAATAAGCACACAAAAATGTAGTTTTGAGAGGTTAAAAAAATATACATCACAAAAGGTAAAATGAATATTTCAAAAAATCATGGAAGTGTAAGAAGAGATTAGGAATGTCCAGAAAGTAATTCTCAAATTCTAAACCCATAGTCCAACACATTTTAAGAGTATATCATTCTCAAAGAAAGAAAAAAACAACTAAATTTTAATTCTCACATGTAAGAAAATGCACATAGATTATCTTTCTCACCCCACCCTTTCCACTCGTACCATAACCTCATCAAATAATAGAACCTCAAAAAAAATACCAAACAACACGCAATTTCATGAACAATTTTGGTTTAATTTTTCTTCTTTAATATTTAATATTTTTAAATTCTTAAAGTCAACCACAATTTAGGTTATTTAATAAAGGTTCTTAAATAGTATATTAAAATACAATTTTATTAAAATTGTAAAAGAAATTAACTAAATTCAAGAGAATTCTTAAGTAGTGGTAAATAGATCTTGGTTCTTTAGAGGAGGGTAAATCAAAGGGGGATATTTAATGTTTTTAAGAATTGTCCAATCAATTTCTCTCTCAACATTTAAGAAAAAAAAAATGTAAACATAAAGAGATAAAGAGATAACTTTGTGAGAGAGTGAAACTATATACATTCATATTTTTGGTTATTTCAAATTTGTGGTGTTGTTTTGAATGTTTATATACTTTGGTTCTCATTATTGCTTTATGTGGACAACAAACCAAAAATCCACTCTTGCAAGATGCTTCTCTTGCACCTCCTTTCACTTTTATAAGAAATCAAAATATTATTTCTTCTTTATATATTTTATCTTTTCCGTTGTATTTCTCTTTACCTTTTCAAATTTTAGATTACATAATAAATTTTTTTCTATTATGCAATAAAAATTTATATTTTAAATTATATAATCAAAAATATAAAAAAATATATTTTAGATTACACAACTTAAAATATAAAATAAATTTTCTATTTTTGAATATTGTAATCTAAAATACAAAGGAATTATATAATATAAGACGTAAAAGATATATTTTAGATTATACTTGCATTTTTTTAATTTTAAACTGTGTAATTTAAGATATAAAAAAATTATATTTTAAATTGTATAATTTTTATATAAAAATATTTTAGTATTTTTTGAATTATGAGGGTGCCGGAAGAATGGTGCAGGAAGAAGTAGTCTACTTGCAATTGTCATCAACTTATCCTAATAAATCTCCTTTAACTAATAAGTTATGAAGAAATAATTCACTTACACTTAAATATCTAATACCGAGTAAAATTGATTTAACACGTGCAACATATGCTCGTGAATCTATTGGCTTCTAATAGGTAAACCTTGTTTCACATCACATCAGAAAGTTCGAACATTGGGTGCTAACAAAGGCCACAAAATTTAGACAATGTCTTGCTTATATTATTTACTTTGATTATAATTTAGTTTAATTTTGATAACTTGTAACAATATTGTGTCAAATCAAAGTAAAGCTTTAATGTTTATTGCAAAATAATTCTAAAAGATTTAAAGGAGCCTTAATAATAGATTTCTTAGTAGTTTTTTTTAACATAATCTTCTTAATTAGTTACAATTTTGTGAATTTTAATAAATTTTCTGTCCAAAAAGTGTGATAAAGGGTGTATTTGTAAGGCTTCTCAAACAGTTAAGTTAGTGTAGGCAAGTTGTGTCATAATTTTTAGTGTCATAACTTTTAACTAATATAAAACTAAGAATTCTGTGGTAAATTTTTGTTTTAACATGGCATGAAATGTAGTAGAAGAGACAAAGTTCAAGAAAACAACTGGCATGCATGGAAATTTATCCCAAAGTTTCTGGAAGAGGCAAGAGAAACAAAGGATCACATTCACATGTGAGACAACCTATGCTGTCGGTAGAACTGTGTGAGTGGAACCACTGTGATGAATTTATTTTATTTTTTCTTTCTGCATTAATTTCATTCAACCATTGCCAACAAGCAATCAAGATAAGACCCAGATATATCAAAATTCTTGTTTCCATTATAAGTTCAAAGCATTCAGCATATTACTTCACATGGTCTATTTGGACAAATTTGCAAATTTTAGAAAGAATAAACCTTCCACATCATCTTCAAGCTATCACTTTTTTTAGCAGTTCCCAGAGTAATAACATTGTTTAAATAATCTGAGGTATTACTGAATATTTGTTACTTTAGTCTCTCTATTAATGTATTAAAGTTTACGTATTAATTTAATTTCATATATTCTCAAAATTATTAACATGTTTTGTTTTACTTTAATAACAATGTAAGAAAGAGAATAATAGTTACAAAATGTGATCCCAAAACAGATAGGTCTGAATGTTGCTGTCTCAAGTTCTCGACTTCTTGTAACAAAGATCAAATTTGGCACATATAGCTACCGGATCATGTTGTTTCTCTAGGTTGGAATCAAGAGGAAATTGTAGCCCAATTTTTGAGAGGTTCACATGGCCCCAATGTCAAGCTTTTGTAATTTCTGAAAGGTGAACAAATCAATAAATTGCGTTTGGAGCCATAAGCAATGTACCAACAATCAACACTTTCGGTTACATAATATTCCTCAACCGAATCACTTATTGTGATCAACTGCACAAGGGTAGATGTCATGGACCACATTAAATGCCAGAGTACTACATAGTTAAACAACTAAAGAGACAACTAAATAATACATGTACCAAAAATTAATGAACAGCATGATTTCTTTTTCTTTTGTTTTTGTTTTCAAATGAGTTTAGTTGAGCACTGCCTTTGATTATTACATCAGCTACAACTGGTTTCTGGATATGTGTTAAACTTGTTCTATTTTGACAGTTGTGTAATGTGCACCTTGTTCATAAAATAAGAGAATAAGACAAACTCCTTTCTGAGTACTTCTAGAAGAAAAAGTATATATATAAAAACATATAATATAAACTTTCCCATAACCTGTGCACAAGTTAATTTGTAAAAATTCCCATATTTTTTCTGAACTTTTAGGTTATGCATAAATTAATTAGAAGTGTTCATGAAAAAACTTATTCAAAAAAACTGTAACAAGTAGATGTAATGTAAGGCAATGCAAAAACTAATTTGAGTGGCTCCTAGAATAAGCATTTAAAAGAGCAAAGGAGTGAATTATCTGAGTTTTACTTACCAAGACCAGAGAAGCATCTAAATGTTCAAAACATGCAAGCAATTTCTCCACTTCAAAAAGTAATTTTGATAAAGAAATTTACAGTATTGTCAGGCACCTAGATCATTGATGCTATAACTTTCTTAACCACAGATACTGCTTCAAGTAGGGTGTAGCATGGTAACTTCATCTATTTACTATATTTATATGGACATGGCGTGGCGTAACTGGTATCAAACTGTGCAGAGCGTATGAGTCAGAGACTGAAAGCAGAACCTTCTTCCCTCTGAAATCCCATACGGTATCACTGGTTCAATCTCACTAAATACTGGAGGTGAAAAAACTTTGTTCTTTCACCCTGTAATTCTACATCTCCTAATAAACTTATTAGAGATATTTACGTGTCTACTCCACAAACTTCGAACCTCTGGGAAACTGATTTCAAGCCATGGCTTTGCAGGGCCACTGAAATGAATAATAGGCGCAGCTTCCAATTTCTCTTTGCTAATTTCCGCTGATTGATGGCGATAACCTAAATCAGACACAAGCATTGATGAATTTATAGGATGCACTTGACCCTCAAATGCAATCAAGGCAGGTGGAAGCACTCCTGGATTCCACATTGTCGTCCCAGACTCGAGGTTCTGTGAGATCAGATAAATATAGATGTTTATTGGTATGATGACTGTACTGAAGCATAAAATTCTCAATAAACATTTACAAGAGATGAGAATAAGAAATGAATTGAGTTTTTCTCATAAGCTAATATCAACTTTATATGTTTTAGCTTTGGAAAAGGTTAAATGGGCTATAAGTTAAATGCATAAGTTGATTTTAACTTTATGAGGGAAGCTCGATTTATCTTATCTTCTTCCTTCTTTTCTTACATGTTCTAGCTTATGAAAAAGTTTATATAAATAGGACCTAAGTATATCCTGCATTCATAGCTTATGAAAAAGTTCATGTTCTTCATCAAGAAAGATACAATTTGATGAAAAATATGAAAATTTAAGCCGTGTCTTGCTAGTTTAATATTGATGCATGTGGAAACTTATATGTACAGGCTTCATTTAGCACATTATGTCAACACAAACTTACAAGTTTCAACCATTGATGGTAGGTCTCCGTTATGTTTGTTCTCCTCCAAGCTTCAAGATCAAATATATTCATGCCATAGAGCCATGCACACTGATCACCGTCGAATTTTGATGATATGAGAGGATGTGAAAAGTTCAAGTAGTTCATGTATTTACTTCCAGAGCAGCAGCTGTCTCCACACCATGACTTGAATACAGAACCAATGACTTTTCCATTAAGATCTAGTTCCCACAAAGAAGATATATCATGTTGGATTACAACATCGTCATCCAAGAATACTATCTTTTTGAGATCTGGAAACAGCTGTTGTGGTCCACAAAAATTAGATGATCAAACAATCATCGCCAAGCATTTAGACTTTTAATCAGTTCATACTCAATCATAGGGATACCAAAAATAACTAATTACCTCTGGCGTATACATGCGGAGTTGATTCATCAAGGATAGGCTGCTGGGCCTTAAGGCCTCCAAATGTCTGCTATGTTTTTCACTATAGTGGAGGTCCTTTTCCTTGTTATAGTATTGCTTCCAAATTAAGTGATTAGTTTCGAGCATCTCTTTAACACCAGCATTCACTTCTTCAGACCAGTCGTATTGGTGCAATCCCCTAACTTCCACAACTGCTGATTTAATAGAATTGGTGGCAAACCAAGCATGCATGGGGGCATAAGTTTTTTTGTCAGTGACAATGTGAAAAACTAATTTTTCAGGGTTGATTGAAATTTCAACAGCAGAAGCTACAACAACAGATGCAGCAAGGACATTGTCAGTTAGGAGACCTAGGTGGTGAAAGGTGGGATCAACAAGGCGAGATACAAATTCAGGAGGGGGTAGACGAGATCTGGCCATAGCATTTACAGCGTATTCTTCAGCCAACTTTAGACAAAGACAATGTAGACTTTTGGGAACACCATGAGAAGCTAGATGCCAATATACTGACTCCTGTTGTCTTGCTAGTTGCACCTTGCGTTCCAACTGTGATAGCTGAATATGAACAGAAGAAATTGCACATTATTTTAAAGGATTAAAACTTCACAATTGCATTTGATGAATTGAACATTTGTAGCCGACAAGAACTATGCTGCATTGTTAAACAATTCAATGATGCAACCCATGTACAGAGAGACTTGGACTATGATGTTATCGTCATCCACATTCCTCCTTATTTTAGAATTCATTAAGTTAAAAGAATGCATGTATCATGATACCCCAGGAAGCCCTCCAACTAAAGGTCGTTTTTCGAAAGCCTCCAGCAAATCAAAAACTCAAGACAACTCAACTTCCAAAACTTTCCACGTTGTTGAACGTAGTGTTAAATTATCTCCCTCTCCAAGTGCAGAAATCCCCGGGTAAAGAGGTAATAATATGCACGGTTTGATAAGTTGAAGATGAGTTAATTGTGTTTTGAACCACATGAGTCTCCGAAATTGACCTGTAGTTGAAGGTGATTCTTAGCATACATTTTATCTGGGCAACTTTTAGACCCTTTGAGCAACTGCCATAAATATATAAAATTAAAAGTGGAATATGACTAATCAATCCTTTAAGCTTCAATTCAACGCAGTAAATTTCAGGTTAGCTTTTCTTCCTTGGAATATTATACGCCACACAATTGGAATATTATATGCCACAAAAAGTCTAGTTGTGCAAGTTGCATCAATTTCCTTTCTTTTTGCTGTCTTTTGTTTAATTTTGCATGTGTGTCTTTTGCTGCACGACTATTGTATGTTACTATGTTTACAAGCTAGTTGCATTGGCTTCTCGTGATTTCGAACATAAATGTCCACGTCAGGACAGACATTTACTATATATGGCGCATGATTGTAAAGCAACATCAGAATGAGACAAAAAAGGAATCATTAGGAAAACGAAAGATCAAGATCATCTTTATAAAGAGTAACTAGAAAAAGCAAAGGAAGTAAAATTTTTAATATACCATGGATTTGGTCTTGAAGGCAAAAGCCTTAAGATCTTGGTTTGAGGTCATCTCTTTAACAAGTTCATTGAATGACCCTGCTCCCTCGTTAACATTACCATCATTTGCCTCTACTAGCGCTCTTGTCAGCTCATCTCTGAGTTCCTTCAAGGACATGCAGTACCATAGTGAAAAAAACAGATCACAAATTATCATTTTTTTCCTAAAAAATTTAAAAAGGGTGGTCAGAGTCTATAGTAGAGGCCGCGTTAGTTTGAAAATTGTTTGCTTTAAAGATAAATGAATTTTAGTTATAAATTTATATTAAAACGTGTGTTCCAATAAAAAAATTATTTAATCTTTTCTCAAACAGTCAGTTGATGATTCCTACAGAGACCATAAAGACCTTGGAAGCAGCCAAAAAAGTTGTGAAACTAGCAACTAGCATAACAAAAAAGGTAGAAAGAGAAGAAATCACTGTTCTACAAGTGGCATGGTCACGCTCGCTGCCCCACAGAAATGCAACTTGTGGAAGTACGACAATACTCGCTCACAGTAGTATTATATGATGAAGTCTAATTGTTGGATTTTTTTTTTTTTTCTTTTCCTTAGTTTTTGTTTACAAGGAAAAACAAGTTTTATGGTGCTGTACTGTTCTTAATTTAGATCTATTTCAATTAAGAGTTTATACATCATCGATATTTTGAAGAAGTAATGGTCACTAACTATCAAACAATTCTAATAATACAATATCAATCTTTTTAAAAACTTGTTTACTTATGAACTTTTAAATAACATATAACAGATGTATTTTGTATTTTCATAAACTGACTTGAATTTTAATTAAGTTGTACATGTAAGAAAGTCAATTCTGTTTTTTTAGTAAGGTAAATAGATGACTAATCCAATCCAAGAAATAAAAGACTGAGGGTAAATTAAACTTTATATGGAAAAAAAGAAAAATCAGAAAATGTTACCCAACAAAATGATGGATTTAGAATTGGTTTTTGTCTATGACTATGTATATCCATTCTTCAGCTTTTACTTTGTCTTTTTCCTACCTATTCGCTCATCTGACAAACTGAATTTAACCACATGAAGTGGAGATTTCAAAATCGGAAATATCGGTCACAGGATCATGGCAAGTGAATGACAAGGAAATAACAAAGTACCTCATAGAGCTTAAGGTATGGATATGATCCATTCTGAAGTTGTCTAATATGGTCAAAGCAGTGTATTATGGGGGGTGTCTCAGTGGGTGACAGATAGACAAACCCCCTTAAATTTATACTTCTTTATGGAATAATTTCATGGCACTCCATTTTAATAAAATCTCATGTTTTAATATCAGTGATAAATCTCATATCCACCAACTCTGTCCATTTGTAAGTCAATCATGAAAATTTGAAGAACAAAACTTATATATTACAAGGAGTATTATCCAATTATATAATTAAAGTTGATATGTAGTTTATTAAATGCAAGACATATTACCAAAATAATTTTAAAAAAGTAATAAATATAATTTGAGAATAGCATCAATTGTGTTTAAATTTTCTCCAAAAGAAAATTTCGTACCAGCTTGAGTGCCAAAAGAAAATAGTTTAATTTCTATCTATTAAATTATTAATCAATTAGAAATTATTTTTATTCTTGTAAAAAATTATGAAATTATTGTTATTAACGCTTTTAAATAACTATTATAAAAATCAAGAAATTCACTGTACACGACGAACTTGAGATTGGATTATACATAAAGGATCTGTCAATATACTTCTTAGACCTAAATAAACTTTAAAATTAAGCTTTTTTAAAACTAATAAAAGTCATATAAACATGTTATTTATCACTGTACTAGACGAATTAATAATAAAAGTTGTATACATACTAAAACCAAATAACTATTCTTTGAAACCTAATGTTTATAAAACCTAAAGTAGGGACTAGACCTGTTCTATGTTTGGATTAATCCTGAGACCATAGTGCTAAAATACTTTCCATGATTATTACATAGTGTATTTTTACTTCAAATTAATATACTGAATATATTTTTCCTTTCTTACTTTATACATTTCATTTAAGATCCAAATTAGAAAAAAAAAAAAAAAAAAAAAAAAAAAAAAAAAAAAAAACCTCACATTTTTTCTTTCATCTATTTATAAACTTGAAACTCTTATTGCAAGGTCAGAGTAAGATAGCCTAGATAATTATAAATTTAATAATTGAAACATGTCAAAGAAATTTAAAAAAAAGACATAAGAACAGAATTGAAAAAATGAGATGAACTAAATTAAATTTGAAATAATTAGAAATACAAATAGTTTATAGAATTTAAGGTGACTAGAATTCAAAGAAAAAAGTACAGATAAGAATAATATCATGAATCTAATTGCAAGTAACAATAATGATAATGTAAACATTTTTTTAATACTACTATTTAATTGTAAATAACCACTCAGTCATAGATCCATGTACAGTAAGATTATTGACTTTTTTTGAAATAATTATTTCAAGTTATATTTAGAATAATTTTTAATCATTTTCAGTAAAAATATTTACAATGTGACAGACAGAAAGAACATTAAACTCTAATATTATTTTTAAATTTTACAAAAAAGAACCCATGCAAAGTAATATTATCTTTAAAATTAATAATAGATATATACAATAAACAATTTACAAATAGACACTTAGCAGTAGATTTTTAAAATGATATTTGATTAGTGACAAAGTAATAAAATAAAGTACAAAGTAAAGTGAGCCTAGAAGTTAATAAGGTAAGACAACCAAAATTAAATGGCATAATTTTTAGGTTTTATTTGTTTTTAAATGTTGGATTTGTTTCCCAACCTAAATGCTGACAATTATAATTCAGACTTCACAAGAGAACAACAATACTTTAAAGATAAATTATATAATAATATGATATACTGATAATTTTTTTGTTAATATTTGGACGTTTTTACTAGTTGGACTTTTTTAATATATAAATTAATTATGCATGGATCACTTTTTTCAGATCAGATCCCACTATAGCCATTATATTTGAAAAAGGTATTTGACTCTCTTTTTTCTTAGCCAAAAAAGGTTTGATGTTTAGTTTAGAATAGAAATATCATTTTGACGAATTTGAAGATAAGAAACCTACTAGACAAAGATGTGTGTTATTAAACATGATTTTACTTGAAATAATACTAAAAATCCTAATTTCAGTAATTTATTTTTTCAATTAACTTGACTTAATTACTGGGAAAAGAGATCAAGTAAATAATAGAATTGACTATTTAAAGAAGGGAAAATGGCAGAAGGAAGAAAGATATTTAAAAGTTGTTAAAATAGAAAAAATACAAAAAAAGTAATTTGGTGAATAAAATACTTACCAGTGACGTGTCCACCCCACTGAAAAAACTCCACCCAGCACATTCTGCAACAATCATTTTCACCCATACTCTCATTAACTATATAACAAATGATTTTTTTTTTCTTAATCTTACAAATATCAGAATTTTCTACCATTTTGTTACTAGAAATCCGAACAAAGTATCATTTATGAAAATGAAAATCAGTAAATAAACTCTTAAAAAATAATTATCTGCCTTCAATAAGTTTCTAAAAGGAAATTTTCAATTTTTCAAAAAAGAAATAAGAAGAACTGCACCGAAAAAGTGATAATTTCAACCACATATTATTTAAATATAAATGTGCATCTAAAATAGCAGCATGTAAGAATATGTTTGTCAATTTCAATAAATCAAATTACAAATACAATGCATTTAAAATTAATTTAATATTTTTTTTATTCTTATTTTGAAAAGAAACTTCCATTTCTTACAATATTATCCATTTTTTTTATATTTCAAATTTCAAATCATGTTTCATCAAAATGCATATTCACACAAAAATAAAAACTAAATTTTAATAACTTTTGTTATATTTATATAAAAATTAAATTTAAGATATTTTTATTTTTAAAAACTATAATTTATTTGACCATCCTTTCATTATATTTATATGGTATTGCTGAACTTAAAAGAAGATAACAAGGGTAAAAATAAAATTTAAATAAAAATAAAAATCCTAAACTCGTTCAATTTAACTACTATCCCTCTTAGTAAATGAAACATTCAGAGAAAAATCATAAAATTTAATTAAACAAAACTAACATTATATTATCTGAGTAATAATAGCCAATTTTTAAAGCAAAAATATCTTTACAATTTTCAATAATTTAAATACACTTAAGAAAAAATATTTTTTTAATCGATTAAAAGTATGATAAATTTATTTTTAAAACAATTATTATAGATCTAAAAATATAATCATTACAAAAATAAACAATTTCCAATACATAAAAATAAAAAAAAATTACAAATACATTCTTGAATTAGGACATCAATTATTTAAAATTTGTAATAAAATCAAATATATTTTGACAAAAATCTAAAGTTAATTTATACTGATAGTTATTGATTTCTAATTAATTAATATTATTATACATTATTTTTTGAAGTCTGAAAAAAATCCAAAAACTTATGGGTCACTCACTGGAGTATATTAATTAAAGAGCTTATCTTTTTTTATACTCCCTTAAAAAAAATATATTATTTACATAAATTTTACAATAACTATGGTGTAGTAAACCAGTAACTTTTGGTATAAATTAAAACAACTTATCTTATATGTTCCCTCCTGAAATAATAAAGATTTGTATTATCTTTTATAAATAATTACAGTAAAAAGCCAATAATTCTTTTTCAGGAATTGTAATTGAACTAGAATGCACACCCCCAATATTTTTAATTAAATAAATTATTTAAAATGATAAACCGTGCTTAGAAAAAGCAACTATTTCTTCAAATAAAATAATTAAGAATTGACATGTTAGTTCACAGTGTAAGGAAAAGTAACAGAAGTAGTTAGTAACTGGAGTGATTGAGAGAGTGAGAAACTGTCAAAACAAAAGAAGAAAGTGAAAGGCAAGGAATAGATTACCCAATGAGGAGCACGCCGCAGCAGATTCCAGCATCAAGATCGCGATCCTCACAAACAGAAACGGCAGCACGATCCCGAGCACGAGCATCACTGGAAACACTGTCCGAGCCGAAATCCGGCGACCGGAGCCAGCGCCGGTCCCTGCCGTCGTCGTTTTCGCCGATCCTTTTCCGTCCTCGTTAGATATAGTCACTCTCCTTATTCCCTTCGCGGATATGTAGAACTTCATCTCCGCGCTTCCATGAATCAATCCAACTTCTCTCTCTCCTGCACCGATCACCGATTCAGTACGAGATCTGAAGCTTCATACTTCACTCTAAGAGAGAGAGTGTTTTTGTTCGTGTGTGAGAGAGAGAAATTGCATTTGTAGAGTAGGAGAAAGAGTTCACGGGTTTGGAATTTTCTCTTTTGTTTTTGTTTTGGATTTTCTTAGGATAATTTTTCTGAGAAAGAAGAGCTAGAAAAGAAAATGAAAATTTAATTTGTTTTAATTTTTGTGATAATAAAAAAATATATAAAAAAGTTTTGCTTGTGGAAAGAGAATGTCGAATCCAGGTTTGATGCCGCGGGAAATTATTAGATTGCAAGAACCACGATTCGGTATTTATAAAAGAGGTGAATATTTGGATACTCTTTTGCCATTGGTTTGTGAGATTATTTACCGTTTTGACATTAACTCATTATCTCGCCGACACCTGCGTGACGTGGCTGGTTGGGATACCAATGTGTAATCGTGAGGTCGCTTTGGCTGTGGAGCATCTTGAGTTTTCTTAGGCAATAAGAATTTTTTACAAAAGTATTAATTTAATATGAATTTTAAATTTTTTTTAAATTAAAGAATTCTTTTATGTTAGTATTTCTACAATTTTAACTAACTTTTATTTATAGTAAAATAAAATATTTTTATTGATACTATAGTCTCCCAAAACACATTGAAGATATTCTAAGTTAATTATGAAAAAAAATACATCATTCTCTTTTTTAAATAAATTTTGTAAATATTATTTTAAATTAGATTTTAATCTTGGTTAATTTCTAATTTTCAATACACAATTTTATTTTTTTAATATTTTAATTCTAGTATTTTAGTAGCAAATTGTTTAGACTGGTACATTTTGTTTGAACTAGAAGAAACCTAAAATAAAGAAATTATTTTAATATTAAGATTGTCTTACTTTGTTTTAATCAAGTACATCTAATTTCTTTTTTTTTACACTATTTTTCAAACCCTAATGCTCCTCTAAAAATATAATTCTACCTTTATCTTTTTTTTTCTTTTTTTTTTTTTCTGCTCTCCAATATTTGAGGTAGCTATGAGATGATATAGGGTCTTCATCTTGAGTGATTTGCTTTGGTAAATTCATATTATACTTTCAATGATCATGTTCTCACTTTTCTTTTCTTTTAAAGTAGACATATATGGTAGGTTTTCCAGATTTAAGGCTTTTCAAGTCAGAGCTTAACACTTATGATGTTTGAATTTTAGTATTCTTACTAAATCTTTTCATAAAGCATGAGGAAAATTACATGTAAAAAAAAAAAAACAATCTAGCTCAATGTAACTTTAGAATTGAGTTTTCCAAATGTTGCTTTGAAATATAAAATTTTGATTTCTTGTGTGTGATCAAAATAGAATACAAATTAAATTGTCACTAATGAATTGGAATTAGG
>Ga0209700_103200_pt1 | contig 31792 bp, 12 predicted proteins | sample SiratroredBW_FD_187528 | JGI IMG/M metagenome (GOLD analysis project Ga0209700, IMG submission 187528) | Root nodule microbial communities of legume samples collected from California, USA - Siratro red BW (SPAdes) (version 2) | ecosystem: Host-associated > Plants > Roots > Nodule | place: USA...
TTAATATTTTTTTTTTTTTTTTGTCTCTTATGTAATTTATATAAGCATTTTTATTGATTCCACAGAATATGATAGATATTTTTTTTTATAAATTTGTATATTAATTCCAAGACAAATTGGTAAGGTAAATATGAATTAGTATCAATCTTTACTTTATTTTTGTTTGATTTAAATATTATTTTCTCGCCTATATTTACTCTTGTACATTTTATTTTTCAACTTTAAGTCATATTAAATATTGGATTTACGTTATAAAATGATGTCATTAAGACTAAAATGATCGATGATGCAATCACATATTTTGGTCAGTGTAGTGTCTCGTTAATAGTGTTATGACATATATTATGTTATAGAGATACAAATGAAACACAATAACATGGATTATATAAAAAAAATAGATAAATGAAATATTTATAGATAAGGACAAATATCTAAGTCTTAATTATACTTGTAAATTTATCTTAACATCAATATAAGAAATTTAATTTAAAATTATGTAAGTTTATAATCATGTAAGAAAAAAGATTGGAAACATAATTTGTAGAATTTCAAAGTTGGAGAAAAAGTGTAATAAATTTCTTTTAACTTTAGAGACACTCTCATTTATTTTGAGTGACTAAATCCATAAATAATTTACAATTTCAGGGACTCCTTTTCATTTTATTTATTTGAAGAATCCTTTTTATTTGATTATTACAATCTCAAGGATTAAATTGATGGATAATGTAAAATATAGGAATTATTTTATTACTTTACCAATTTTTAGATTAATTTAATTAACTATTACAATTTAAAAATAAATAAATTGGTGATCAGGTGTTTTTATATATGTTTTACAAAATGTATTTTTCAATAAGTGATTGGTCTGAATAATATTAAGTTCAATTATCTTAATTATATGATAGAAGGTAGAGCAACATCATATCAATAATAAAATTTAGATCTGTATCAAATTCAACCTTCATAATTAATTAATAAGATAAGAATAATATTTTATTATATTTTGAATATATATTTAAATAATTTGAGATCTTTAACACTCTTCTTTAAACTTAAATATAAATTATACATGTTTGGATATATAATAATAATAATAATAATAATAATAATAATAGATCTAATAAGTTTAATAAGTATATTATTTTCATAAATTATGATATCATTTTAGAATTTGACTTTATATTTAGTTTGGTAAACTTAATTTAATTTATAAACTATATTTAAAATGATCACATTTATTTGGTTCTCCTATTTGGTCAAACTTTTGTTATGCAAGATAGGTTTTTTTATACTTTTATTTCCATCTCTATTTGATCATTACCTCTAATTCGGTCCTTAAATGTGAGGGTTAGCTAACTAACCAAGCTCCACCATTTTTATCGTCTAGTGTTAATTTTAATGTTTATGTAATAAAAAAACAATTTACTCTCTTTTCTTTTATTTAATAATATTAATGGAACCTAAGAAATACACTTTTTTTTATTGTCTCTTGTTCTCTTGTTTTTATTTTTCGATTTAATTAATGAAGCCTTATTGGTTGGACAAAAACAAAAGTAATAGAAAAAACAATAAAGTAGTTCTATCCACTCTCACTACCATTCTCTAATTTTAAATTATAAAAAAAAAAGTCACAATCATTTGAGTGCATGAAGGAGGAATTGTGCATTGAACAAGGATAAAAGAAAACAAAAAACAAATATAGGCATGGTTTCTTCCAAGTTCCAACTTCAAAGTGATGAGATAGATGATTGGTGGTGGAATATAGTTGTGCATGTGCATTCAAACAAAGGAACTTCACCATTAGAACACACTACACCATAAGAAAAGGAAGAAAGATGGGTCCAATGATAGAAAGAGTGAGTGAGACACCAATTACCTAGTGATTGTGACTTCTTGTCTGGTGTGAGGCATTGGTTATGGAGTGGGAATGGACAATGACACATAAGGGCAACTTGGGTAGGACCCATTATCCCTAATGAAGGGTCACCATCTTAGACTGTGACACGTGTACAAAGATTGTACACCTTGACCATGACAATTCATGTTCAACACTGCTTCACCATATCATATCACAATTCTCATTCACTTCCAACAATTGTGAAAATGCTTTTTTCCACATGTATATATCAGTCTCTTTTAGCTATTTTTCAATACAAATAATTCCAAGTAATAAATCTCCTACAACACTAATTCTTGTTTGTTACTTTCCAATGGGTCTTATCAAGAAGCTTTCTTTCTTTATAATATATAATTAAATTACTTCTTTATTAGTTTTGGATTATATTATTCACAATTTAATTATGCTTTTAAGTAGATAATTTTTTCAGAGTGGTGTTATGTTAAATATTTTTTTTAGGGTGTTACAAAATTAAAAAACAACATAAATTCACATATAAAATACGATTAAATTAAAGAATCAAGTTAGTCTATAAATTAAGTAATTATAATATATTTATTAATTTTCTATAAGATTTATCAACTTATAATTTATTATCATTGAGTTATAACTTTATACATTGATTATGTGTGTTATATTTAGAAAAATAGATAATAATAAGACTATAATAAAATAATTTATATTTATAAATTTTTAAAAATATATTTTTATAATTTAATTTCTTATTTAAATTGTTTAACCTGTTTCTTTTTAAATTTAAAAGAGAAAACAATGTTCTTTGGACACAACATTGTTTTGAAAAACAACATTTTTTTCAACATTAAAAGTAATAGTCAATAGGTCTTAGTGCTTTGTTTTTATTCAAGTGAGTAATGTGTTTGTAATTAAAAAAACAATGAAAATAAGTGTTTTGGATTCAAAGATATTACAAATTTGATCATATTTTTTTTTCTCTCTCATGCATAATAAATCACATTATTTTTTTCTCTACAAACTTATATTTTTTCTTCAACAAACAAGAATAATATATGTAAGAAGCACATAAGATGCTTCATCCTATATATAAAGTAAACAAATTACATATTTGAGAAATGATTAACTTAAGCTAACTTATTCTTTCTTGCTTTAAGTTGTACAACTAACCTTCTTATAATTGTTTCTCAAAATATAACTGGAATGTCATATCTTGATATAAATAGACATTAAATTTATAATATGATTTTCAAAGTAGTATTTATCTTAAATTCATTTGTTTTTACAAACTTAACTATTTAAATGTGTGAATGTTGTCATCTTAATATAGATTTTTTTTTTGTGATTTTTAAAGTTGTATTTTCTTTATCAACAATAAAGAATTAAAAATTGAAGAAGGGTAATAAGATTACTTTAATCTATATACAAGTAAAAAACATAATAGAACAAATTAGTCTATACCATATGAGATTAGTATAATATTGCTTTAAAAAAGTCTCTTTAACCCATACAAAAATTGTGCAACATCTACACCAAATCCCTATTCAGAACCAATAAATTAAGGCTGACAGGGAACATAAAAAAACACATTATCACAACACTGAACAAAAGTGTACAGTAACATACATAAAAAGATGCAAAAGGATCTGTTGTAGCACGAATTTTCTTTTACCAGAACTTTCATTCAGGATTCCTGCCATTATATACCCTGCACCAGTAAAAAGTGGTTCCTATCCAAGTCCTACCAACTTCATATTACATAAAAAGATAATTTACTAGATCAATGCACCAATCAGAATAAGAAAAAAATAGCATTATTATATTTTAGCTTTTATAACAACTCATATTTTCACTTATATAACAGAAAACACCTCCTGACTATCCCACATCCTATCTTTGAAAATAATATCATTTCTGTGTTTTCATATGAACCAAACAATGGTCACCTATACAATATAACCCACTGATATACTGTTCATATTGGTCCTACCCAATTGATATCCTAAAATATGTTTTCTAGACATATAATGATGTACTGAGAGCACCCCAAACCAACTGTCACACAAGTTTCAAATTCTGTTAATAGAGTTACACATAAAAAATAAATGACTCATATTTTCTTCACATAACTTACATAAAACACATAATGGAGTCACATTTGGGATTTCTAAGCTTATAAGCCTATTCTAGTTGAGAGTTTATTATAAAAGACTCTCTAGCTGCATAAATTGATGAAGGTTGGCCTTTCCTTTTCCGTAATCTTTAAAACACCTCCTTCCTATGACCTACAACCCTCTTCTGAAAGAATCCTAAAGACCTTCTTCACAGTATACATTTTTACTGAACTATCTTTCCCAACCTACTTATCATCTTTTTTCTTACTAATTTCACACCTCTGAATGATAGTTAAAAACTCATCTATCAAATATTTGTCAATTCAAACCAAGCCCTTCTCCAATACAATTTCCAAACCCACATTTGATGTTGTCAAACCCTAAAAAGTTGTATTTGTCTCTACAAAGTTAACTATGTGAATATTGTCAATTTTTACATTTTCGTTATACTCTTTTTCCTTTTTTCTTACTTAGTTCCTTAACCTGAACATTGCACCATCTAGATATCAATTTCCTCATTGTTAATGTTATAATTTTTAATAAAAACTTACACTAGAGAATCATAATTAATTATATGTTTACATTATATTATAATTATATAATATAATATAAAAATTAGTAAAGAATAATAATAATTAATATTCTAAATAAAAATAAAAATAAATTCATATAAGTATAATAAATAATAACATTAATAATAATAATAATAATAAAAGTATTAAATTATAAATAATAATAATAATAACATAAATAAAGTTATATAATAATAAATAATAATATTAATAATAAAATAAAAAGTTAGTCACAATAATAAATAATGGTAATAATAATAATATCAAATAAAAATTACTATTAATAATAAAAATGAAATAATTTTATATAATAGCAATAATAAATAATAACACTACTAATAAAATCATTAAAATAATAATAGTTAAAATTAGAAATAATAAAATAAAATCATAAAATAATAATAATATTAATAAAATTAAAATTTAAAATAAAGGTAATAAAATTATTTCACAAACCTTTTTCGACCTTTTATTATGTATCTTTTAATTCAAATAATTTTACTTTTTACTTTTTCTTTTTCATTTATTTCACTTTTTACTCTCTCATATTTATTCTCCAGTTCAAATAAACCCCAGAAAAAATCTTATGTTGACAAAGGAATGCACTAATGTTACATAGAGTCATACTCACACCATAATGAGTATAAATGAGTAAATGTGTTCTTAGTTTTGTACTTTTATACCAGTTTGCACATGTCACAGCCAAATACACGAATAAACTTCTTCCATTTTTAATAATCAATTTTGTTAAGATAATTAATAAAAATAAAAATAAATGTTATATAAAATAATTAATTAAAAAATTTAAAATTAGTACTGAAATAAAAGATTGAAAATAATAGAAAAGGGAAGTAGACAGGATAAAAAACATTCAATAAAAATTAGAAAATACTTTGAAGTTTTATAAAAAGGAAAGATTTATTTTTATTTATTAGTTATTTCTGTAATGTAACGTGTTTAAAGTATAAGAAACTTAATTAAGTTTAGAGATCGTCCTAAGTATAATATAAGCTTTAATATAGTTCAATACTAATTTTTTAAGTATAGACTAAGTTGTAAACATGTAAAGCCTTTCTATCCGAACATACATTTACAGGTCTTGCACTTTTAATTTTCATTTCCATAACTATTTTGAGTTGTGTTGAGATTGTGGAAGATAAAATTGAAAATATTTTTCTTCTATTTCAATAGATTTTGAGTGTACACACTCAATATGTATAACTTCAATTATAATTTCCATAAGATATGTACTTTAAAGTGAATACAAATCTTAAAATTAGTGTAGATTTGACTATTTTAACCTAAAAACACCTTTAATTAGGAATGAGGTTGTGAGCGATAAAATAAAAAATTCTTTGCCCTTTTTTCCAAAGACATTTGAACCATTCAAACTTGATGGTTTAAGTTTTATGTATAGCTTAAACAAACAATATTGACAAATAAAGTGAATAAAGATCTAATAATTAGTGCAAAATAGTAATTCGAACTAGTTTTAGTTTTCCATTGGTGGATTGTTTTTCTTCTTATCAAGGAAAAACTATACAAGAAGTGTTCTCCTCCACTTTGGAAAGGGAGAATAAAATTTGATATTTCTACATTTAAAATAGTATATTGAAAGTTAGAAATTATCTCCCTCTAGTTTAAAAATTTGCCTTTAATTATTGGTTAATCGTGTGTTGGATTGATAACTTGGAACTTTTGGATTGTTACCGAAAGTTAAGTGTTTATTTATTTTTATGATACTTGTTAATATGTTTCTTTGTTTAACATCTTTTTAGTATTTTACCTTTTATTTAGCATATTTTTTTATATTTTGTTATATATATAGAAATATGTTTAACTTTTTAAGGAAATGTGTTTTTATTTTGTTAAAATTATAAGATTGATAATTTGTATTTAAATCATATGTCTTAAGATACATAGAATATATAAAACTTAAATAACTCATTTTTCTTAGAATTAGTACTTTTTTATCTCATGATAGATGGGTAGATTATACTACTTTCCTATATTAAAAGATTATATAGATGTGCGTAGGATCATAGACATCATATAAACACAAATGGCTATAAAACAATTAATCGGAGTGAAGTGATAGTGAAAAATTCTTTTACAAATTTTAAAAAGAAAAAATTTGCCTTAAAAACTATTGATGACAGATATATAAAGTTGATTTGCATTTATTATTAAGCACCAACAACAACAAATTTAAACATCATGATGAAAAACTTTAAGAAAAATAATAAATTTTATACTAATTTGGCTACTTTTGAATCTATATCTAGTTAATCCATATAAATTGAATGGACTTTTTACTAAAATATTAAAATACTCAACTATAAGAAATACTTATATAACTAGACAAAAGTATAGTAACAATTTTCTAAAATTACAATTAATATATCACTTTATAAGTACTTATATTATAATGACATAAGTCATTCAGCAACAACACATTTTTTTAATTTTTTTTATTTTTTACAAACTTAACTTTTGTAATGATTTAACCAGAAAATTACGATGATATTCATAGTAAAAGTAAAGAAACAATTTTACCAAATTCGCTAAGTGAGATAGTTTCAATTATTTCTCTAGAATTGAGCTTTGGTAACAAATGATGTGAACCCCTCAATTAGATTTCAAAAACAAACCAATCTAAGGTAAGACATTTCCAAGGATTATAGAACCATATTTAAAAGTTTCGAAACCATATCTTATTTTATAGAAGTTGAAATCAAACGAGACTAAATTGAAGTAAAAGTTCATAACTTGGAATGTAGGTTTGATTCAAAAATCATTGAAAGGTGACGTAAATCACCAATTATGGTTTAGAATAATTCTAGATAAAAATAGGAAAAAATTTAGAATTAAAGATTAGAACAGGTAAAAAGAGAAATATTCCACATGATTAATAAAAAAAAATAATTTACTAAATTACATCTAGAGAATTTTTGATGAAATAGAAGAAATTAAGTATATCTTACATTAAAATCGTCGTAATACAAAGATTAAATTTTACTCTTATATTAATAAGTAAAACTCGTAAAAAATATTTTAAATTATATTTTATCTTACCATTCTAATAATATTAAACTCTTTCAGATGATTCATTAATAATTTTCCTACTGTATTTTAATACTTAAGTTACCTAATTTAGACAATAACTATTTACAACAAATTTTTATTTATTTAATTTTCTAAATTTGTTAGAATTTTTTTTAATATATTAAATCAGATGTGGTATCTCAAAGTATTGTATTTATATTATCTGTTAACTTATTTTATTATTTAATCCAACCTATAAAGTGTTAAGTATTTTATTATAAAATATAATTTTACAACTTTTTGAAATGATTCATTTGATGCTATGAGAGTGATATTTTATCACTATTTTATTAGAGTTTACGAGATGTGTAACAAACGTCAAGTTTTAAGTTTCTATAATTTTAATTTTTAAAAATTATAATATATTTAACCGACACGATGGTATATTATTTATTGATTTTATAAATTATAAATTAAACTGATAGTATCATTCACTTGTCAATCATTTTGATTCACTTGTCAATCATTTTGGACATAATATTCTATCATTTTCACACCAAATATTTTTACTAATTGGAAAAACTTATTTATAGGTAATTTATTATTTTTTTATTCACAAATAACTTCACTTTTTTGGACCGTTGCATTTGTGAATAAGGTAAAATTACCTACAGATATTTATCTGTATATAAATTTTAGTTGGTAATAAAAGAACGAAGGTACCTGAAATCCCTTTACAGAAGTGAGAAAGACTATGTCATGCTTATATGATATTTATATATTGAATGATATAAATATAATGTAACCTTGCGTAACCTTCAAATACCCTTTTACATATATTATATTTATATATGTCTACCCTTCGTATCACATTGTCATGGATCTCTTAAAGGAAGATCTATGAAATGAAATACAAACACCATATGGAATATACTTTAGTTATTTTCTTCTCATTATTATTTAATTTTGATAATAATTCGCGCATACACAACCGATCATAAAATCTTGTGATGGGTATTATGCCAACTCACTTTACATAATCAAAATTTCAAATTACTGGCTGATAGCAAAATGCCACAAATCTTATTTGGACAAGAAGGTTGCCAAATCTTAATATATATACAATCTTTGTTCCTATTGATAACTCAACCTCTTACTTTTAGGAGAGGCTTCTTAGGGACAAAAGTGTTTACTTGTATTCTTTAATCAAAAGTCTTTTATCATTATACCTTTAAAGAAAGAACAATTTTATAGATCTCCTTTAAAAATAAACATGGATACTTCTATGGCCTTCTATATCTAGTAAGGACAACATATTTTGTTTTCACTTTTTTTCTTACTTTCTCTCCATTTCTTTTATCATGCAATCAAAAGGTATACCTAACTTAGGACCTATATGTCACACCTTTTAAAATATACTGGGATTATTAATTTTACTATTTTGAAAAATTAATAAGTGTAAATATTCTAAAATTTTCAATATATGCTTATTAAATTAACAAAATTAATTTGTAAGTTATAATTCTTCTATATATATTAATTTATTTTATAATTTTTCTAAAAATAAACATATCATAAGTACTATATAATACTTTGATATATTTTTATTACACATTATCATTATACAAAAGGTCTAAGACAAAATTATACACATGTAACTATATATTTATAAGGTTATTATTTCACTAAGTATTTCTAAACAAACTACTCCAAAGATATTATGTATAATAGATTAACATTGAGTAGTTGTTACTTGTGAATATAATAATAATAGAACCTGTTAAAAGTATCGTAGTTAATTCATCGGAAAATGTTAGGAATGATGAACCTTGTCCTCAAAAAGTCTATTTTGAACATCTTCACTCCATTGTAGATCAAGAAAAATCATTTATGTCATGATAGAGAATTGTCCCATACTAGGTAAGTCATCTATGTGTGTATAATAATTTTGTTTGTCGTTTTCATTAAGAAAAGAAACAAGAAATATAAAAGAAATAAGAACAAATACCCTAAACCCTAAACATATATATACACATATGCATACATATAATCTCATTCGTAATTTTTTTTCTTTTATTTAATTTTCATTTTTATATATTTATTTAATTTATTTTTGTAGTTGTTAATAAAGATAATAAGATTTAAAAAAGATAAATAAAATTATTTTACCTTAATCAAATTTCACTCATTTAAATTTAAAATGGTAAAATTGCATATTGATTTAAATTCATGTATTTAAATTAAGCTTTTGATTTACAATTTAAAATAAATCATGAATTAATTTCCTTATTTTACTATCAATATGCATATAAAATTGCATCTTATAATACTTTATATATATATATATATGTGTGTGTGTGTGTGTGTAATATTTATTTCAAATATATAAATTTAAAAAAATTAAAATCTTACTCATAAAAATATATAACAAATTGATAAAATAAGATTAGGGACATTTAAGATAATATATAAAAAATAATAAATGTCTCCTCCACTTATCTTAACATTTAAATAAGTTTAACATTAAAATAATATATATAAAAAATTAAATATCTCCTCCGTTTACCTTAATTAATATTTGAATAAGAACAAAGTTCGTAAATAATTGAATATGAAGTGTTCCAATTTTTTTCGACTATATATCTTATTTTTCTCACGACTTTCTTTCTCTAACCTTTTTTCCCTCGGCTGGTTCAACGTTTGTGAAGGAGAGATGCTTTTTTATAGCCCAAGGCTCGTGCTGATCCTTAGTTACATTGGAATTGATTCTCAACTTAGTTTTACTTTTACCGTTGATTTGTAAGGTTCAATAAATTCCACATTGAAATTTTTTTTTTAAATTTATTTATTTATTTATATATATAAATTTCTAATAGTTATTTGGTATTAACTTAGCTATATAATATATAAAGAAATTAAATTTTGGATGAAATATTTAAATTATTCAATAATGATGTGATTTGAAACATTGTATTGAAAATCATTATATTATATATGAACTTGGAATCTTACGTTATATATCTACCTTTTTTGACATTGAGTGAGCATATAATGTTGGACCATGATACATTAGGTTATAATGCTCAATGGAACAGACACTGGGTACAAATTATTTGCTAGCTAGCATATATGTTGTACCTCTTGCAAAGTACATAAAACACATTCCTTAACCTAAAATGGCATTAACAGATCGAAATTCCTGGTGTTCCTTGATCATATATTCTTGTCTCTGCAATTATGGTTTTGAAGAGAGTTCCTTTTACATCAATTACCTCTATCCCACAAGTACGTGCTTTTGAAGGTTGTAAAGAAATAACTATTTATTTTCTAAAAAAAATGATATAATTATTATTTAAAAAATAACTTTTAATAAACATCCATGCAAAATATATGTATTTGTAAGTAATCATTATTAGACCAGTGAATTAACTATTGGGGTTTATTAAGTTTGAATTTTAGATATGAAACTAAATATTCAGATAATTTTATTTTACATCTTGAGTTGAATAAGATTATCTTTCATGCATGTTATAGAATTAGGGTTTATGACATGTCTTACTTATTTTCATTAGCAATTACCACTTTTATAACTACAAAGGTTTGAATATATACAAGTTAAACATGTGAGGATCCCAGGCAAATAGCATATATAGGAAAAGCAATGAAAAGAAAAGGAAAAAGTTGGTGTGAGGTGGAAAATTTGGGGGTAAAGAGATAAGATGTAGTAGCAGTTAGGGTTTGTGTGTGTGAAAAAACACCACACAATCTTTTACCTATCCATCTTTCATTCCCATCTTTTCTACATGCTTTGCCCACCATATCTCCTTCAACTCTTTTCCAAAAGTTTCCATCAATGTTTGTTTCTTCTCTCTCTCTCAGTTTTTCTTAGTCAGCTTAGAAACAACGCTTTCTTCATATCCCACACATTTTATTCATCATCCCCATAACACAAAAAAGTAAGTACTCATGATTGTCAAAGTCACATATTGTAGGTCCTCCAATAACAAAACCCTACCCAATTGGTCTCCCACTTTTCATGCAAGCCAATTCTCTCTCTCTCTCTCTCTCTCTCTCTCTCTCTCTCTCTCTCTATGAGATATAGACATGTTCAATAGAGCTTTGTATTAACAAGTAGGCTAGCCAACAATTTAGGAATTTGCTACTTTTTTTTTTTATCCAATGTTCTTCTATCAAGGCATAATTTTTTGGTGTAATGTGGAAAATCTAATCTATGTCAACCCTTCATCCAATTGTTGGCCTTGTCCTCAATCATTTTTTTTTTTCTGGTTTTCCTCCTCGTTTATCAATGTTAGGTTGCTATGTATTTGTCCTTTGGTCAATGTCTTCATAATTAATCTAACGTTGTCTGCTTCTATAATTATTTCTAGAAGCATATATTTAATTATTTAGAACTTTTTCTTTAGAGGGGTTTTTGTTTTATATATGCTGAAACTTTTTATTTTAACCCACTCAGCAAAAAAACTTTTTAAACATTATGTAGCGTTTGTGATTTCTATAAATAATGTTCCGCGTTTGATAATAACAATATAAATTTTCTTAATTTAACTGAAATAAAATGAGGGTTTTGTTTCCATGTATAAGCAGTTAAAATAAAAACAACTGTTATGCTTATAATGTTCAATGTTATCTGCTAGCTATTCACTTTCTGGGCCTCTTTTGCTTTTAATTATGAAAAAGAAAAAACCCTACACTGACGAATGTTTTATTTTATGAGCAAATATATGCATATTGTGAACAAGTACCAACAATATGAAAATATTACGCATTATAAAAGATGAAACGATAATATAATAATTGATGGTCATAATAACAAGTAACCATTCATTGAATCCTATAATCTACCACTCAAAAATATTTAGAGGATCCTAACTATCAAATGGTATATGTTTCCTCTATGCAACTATTCTATCATTGGTACTTCATCATATATAATATCTGCACTAAATATTTCTCCCCATCAATGTATAGCTTACATTGAATTCAATAAGATCATGAATTAGTTTTTATAAACTTTTTTACAATATTAGATTGTTAGAATACTCTCAATTTTAGACCTCAACCTCTTTAGAGGGATAGATTTATTATTTTGATAATATCAAATTAGAACCACATTTAACACAAGAAACATCTAATCACTCAATGTATGAACTAAACTCTTGAAAACCTATCTCATACAAACAAATGGAAGAAATCTAGTTCACAAGAATGTCAATCTTAAATGTAGAAAGAATCACAAAAACGTTTGAAAAGAAATCACTTTAAAAATATTCCAAAAGATTGAAAATAATTTGAATGTGGAACAAAGTCACAAAGTATTTTGAATGAAAACTTTTACAAAAGATTGATAAGATATACTTTTTCATATTCTGGGAGCTTTTTTTCCTTTTAGGTAATTGAATAATGTTTGATAACAACTGTAATTGTTAATGCCAATAAAATGCTAAAAACAATTTATATTAAATAGTTTGTTAATTAAATGGTTTAGTCAATTATGTACGATGATAATAAATAATATATTTTTTAAATATATTTCAAAATATAAGTAAAGCATAAGTTTAATTAAGTTTCAAATTCTATATTTTAATATATAATAGGGTATAAATTTAATTAAGTTTCTAGGTTTTATATAAAAATTTGAATATTTTTAATTGAATCGCTATTAAATTGTTTAGTGTTCTATATTATTTTATGATTAGCATAAAATAATATTACAATTAATATAAAATGATAAATAACTTTTAATATTTTTTTAAAATTAGTGAAAACAAATAAATAATATACATGAATGAAATGACAACTACAACACTTAATTAACAAAAAATTTAAACCATAAAAACTCAATGAAAATTATTAAAATTTTGAATATTCGGTAAATAAAAAAAATTAATAAAAACTTGATTAAAAATACACAAATTGATAAAAGATTTAAAACTTAATTAAGTTTATAAACCACTTTTTCCACGTATACCAAATAATAGATTATTTCATGACTTAATCAATTATTTTTTCGTAATTGAATTTGGTAACATAACAAAAATAACTTAATAGAGTAGTTAAAATATAATCCATTATTAGTGAATTTATATTTCAAAGCAAATTTCTCGATTAATATTAAATATAATCTATTATATAACTTATGATATAAGTTATAATACACATTAAGTTATAAGCAATTGTGTTTTCGTACATTTTAAACAAAATTTGAAGTTTATTTAAGTTCAAATCATGCTGTTAATTACTGACAATATGAATAACCAAGAATAATAAAATTTTCAAACAAAAGACTCAGGAATGATTTTTTTTTTTAATAAATAACAAACAACAGTTTTATAAAAAAAAAAAAGTATTTATTAGTTTTATGTTAAATCAAAATCAAATTGAACCATTCTTTCTAATAAAATTGAAATCAAACTGAATCGTATACATACCAGAAAACATGACTTGCACAAGTCCTCCTCTTCCGTCTTCTCTCCTTTTACTTAATGCTACTTCTACTGTATCAAATAGTCTAAAACTTTTTTTAGTAGCCATGAAAAAAGGGGATGAATGGGAGATGAAGAAAAAAAGTTAAACAACGTTTGACTCTTTATAGAATAAAATTGCAGTGAAATATTTAAAAATAAAAATAAAAAACACAAGTGGGGTGCATAGGTAAAAATTTTCACTCAAGAGAACAACGATCTGTGTGGAAGTTACCTGAAAGTATGCAACACAAAAAAAGAAAAAAAAAAAAACTCTCTTTCCTATTCATCTTTTTATTTCTCTTAAATTTAGTAATCAAAATTTTACTTTTATTTACTTTATTATTATTTTTCCAGCCAGCATGATACAGCTTTTAATGTTTTCTTAGTTTCCTTAGCAGATACAAAGAAAAACTGTTGGTGTACATGCATTTATCAAACAATACCAGCAAGACAACACATTCTTCAACACAATGTCGCATACATTTCCACAAAAACACACTAAACAAAGAATTAAAGAAAACAAATAATTTTAAACTAATTTTGTGCATGCAATTTCCCTGCTGCTGCCAAAGTTTGTGTAATAAATAATTGCTGACAACTGTGTGTACAGTGGTTTCAGTTCTTTCGGTTTTGTGATAGGACACAATGGCTTAATTTTTTGTTTATATTATATGAACCATAGAAGCCACATGATAATTTCCACCATATATCTTTTGCTTACATATTTATTTATTTAGAGACCCTTTGGATTTTTGTGTTAGTCTCAGAAACAAGATTCACATATATACTTCAATTAATCCAATAATATATGATATACGTGTACAAGTTGATGTCAAGGTTTTTGCATCTGTCTCAATTTAGAAGAAAAATATTCATTTTTTTAGGTTTCTTCTAAAATTTTATATTTTAAAATTTAAAATAAGTACAATAAAAAATATTGTATAACTATTATATTAGAATCGGGAAAATTTATTATATATTTGGAGGTGAGAGAGAGCGTATATAGTATGTGTTAACTACACATTGTAGTACATAAATTAACATGGATCAAGTTGCAATGAATTTCTATGGAGGGGAAAATAATTTATGTTTGAAACTTTATTAAAAGGTTTAATTATTGGTTGATTGTTAGAATTTTGATGGACCTAAGTGTCGTGTGAATTGGAGTCATTATCATAACCACCAAATTATGGGTGAAAGATATGTAGGGTCAATGTTAATAATTAATTAGGAATTACTTAATCTAAGTGTAAAAATGGTGTATACATTTACAGCTCAAAGTGCCAAAAGATGATAATAAATAAAAGCCCTAAATCTCATTGCAAGTTTCTTAACAAAGTTAGTTTTCAAAACAACAATATATGAATGTAAATAAGAAAGAAGGATATAATTAGTGATTTGGGATATAAAATTTGGTAAGTATATATTTTTAAATAGTAATAATTATTTTTCTTTATTTGGGATATAAATTTTGGTAAGTATATTCCTTTTTATATTGTACTTATTTTCCTTCTTCATAATTAATTCCTCACTAATATGACTTGAAGGGTATTTGTCTGGTCAACTTCCTTATCTCCTCTAAATTAAAACTCTTGTATGAATATAATCTACTACTAATTAAAAGTTTAATTAATAATATTAAAATAATTCTGACATTGACTTTAATGCTACCTTCATTATTATTGTAATACATTAGTTTTTCATGAACTATATGTTTTGTATTAGTGTAAACATTAATTGTTCCATAAAAATAGTAGTATCTATCTTGAATGATAATTTTAAAAGTTAATTTAAAAATAAAATGATGAGCTTAAAAACCAATGCTTAAATCATTTGGTAATTATATAATTCCTTTAATTTGAACCTCCATAATATATTTTTGACATAACTCCATTATTGTGTGAACTAAGACCCACCATACGCAATCATAAACCATCGTTTTCCAACGCTGTTGAAGACAACCAATATTTGCTAAATAATTCCTAAATATGATGAACAAGTTAGTGTCTTTTGCCTCATCATAACTCACTTGTTTCTAATCCTCATTGAAAGATTACCCTAATCACTCCATGCTTAAAGCTATAGATAATAGTGTAAAAAATCATTATCCCAATCACTCCAATTTGGTTCACAAAGTAAAAAATAGATCCAAAATCTCAGCATAGGTAGAAAATTTTTGTAGAAGGGTTCATTTAATGTTTTCTGCATAAAGTATTATGAAGATTTATACAACAAAATTGTAGTAAAAAAGATAATATTACGAGTTCTAAATGGAACAGTACAAAGTGATGCAATTAACCAGTTTATCTAAAATATTTTTTCTTATTATTTCATTAAATATATAGTTCGTTTATTTTTTTTTCTTTGGTCTATTTAAATTTCCAGAAATTTTCCTGCCTTTGGCCAGACAAATATTATGTCTAACATTTCATTTTATATAATTTTTTTTTATCATCTTAATTTTATAAATTTTCCGCTGCTAAATTATTCGTCTAAAGTTTTATAATTAAGTAACTTTAACATTTTACGTAATATTGGATCTCAAATGAAAAAAATATATTTTAGAAAATAACTTTATAGCATTACTGCAATTATAGCTAATCATTTCATATGACGCATTTAAAAAAAAAAAAAAAACACATATGTAATCTAATACTTTTAGGTATTGTTTTACTTTATTATGACTTATTTTAATGTCTTGTAATTTCTAAAATAAATTATACCATCAACACGAGAATATTTACAAAAACTCCTAAATTATAGTAAACTTACATTTCATTTTGGTATATGAAGTGACAAGAAAAATATAAAGAAAAAAGACTTGTAATAATATTTATATGATGTAAAAGAAAGTGATACTTTATCTGTTAATACGTTTATGTTTATTATCATCATCTATTAATGTTTATAATTATCTATTAATATGACTGGAAAACAGGTTTTTATTAAGAATTAGTAAACAATAATGAATGTGGCAGTGTTGTTTGAAATTTGAAAAGTCAAATTTGGGTATGTTGGTACAAATTCACAGCTAATATGAGCTGGGCAATGTAAGTGAAAGGACGAAATCAGTGCAGAGATGTAAGAACAAATCAATCAAGGACTGCAAAGGGTAAAACATTATTTTAGTCAATAAAATATTTTTCATTAACGCGTAACTTAGACATCTCAGTTTTTTTATGGTATATAATTTTATCCGAACAGGTAGATTTTGAAAAAAATTATCTATTTTATATGATTAAGTTCTCTTAATATGATGCAACTTTCCTGTAAAAAAAAATAAAAAAAAAAGTTGCAAATGTATGATACAACTTCACCATAAAACTATAAAACTCTAAATTTTAAATCCAAAACCCTAAATTTTAAATTTTTAAAATAGTATACCATTTAAAAAAGTTACATTTAAATATCACTTAAGATATTAATAATATTTTCATACTAATTTGAGGTGAGTTTAAGAAAACATCTTTACAATAATAAATTGAAAATGTAATATTTAACCTAATGCAAGAAATTAAATTTGTTTTTTCTTAAACAGTTTTTTTTTTATGAATAAAAAAAAGTTATTGCACCATGTTGTGGCCTAAATTAATTAAGGTAGTCCCTACAAGAGGAAAAACTCTTGTTGCTGCTGCTCCAATGATGATCAGAATCTGTCTCTTGGACTCACCATGTTGACCCATTTTCAATATCCGTGTTTGACCATAGCCATTCAAAAAATTCAGAACTTATCCCATTACTAATTTACAGAAACCTTATCTTCATTTGATTTCGTACTCGTCAATTTTCTCAAAAATCACTTCTATTGTTTCACATTTCAGAAACTTCTTCAACCTTTTTTTTTGCCATTAGTAATCTCCAAATGCTTTCAATTTTAAGGATTGAAGTCACTGTTTACTCATTTAAAATTTAATGATTTAATTGTAATTACATGTTGACAATAGTTAAAAGATATTATCTTACTTTTAGTATAAATATTGAAACATACTGGACAAAATTAACATGATATATAAGTATGTGTTATTATAAGAACTAAATTTATTTATAACTTTTGATTTGAGTGAGAGATTTATATGTCAAAAAGTTTATGTATAAATTTATCTATGATATAATGTGATTAACTGGATCAATGAATTTTTTTATACATAAAAAAACTCAAATTTAATTAAATACAAACTAGAGAGATGTGAAAGGAGACATCACTCTACATTTCTCAATTCAAGAAATGCAAGCAACATGGTAACGCCGTGCGTTGGGTTTGCATTCTAAAGTTGGGCTTTTACAACATTTTGGGCTGCTGCTCACACCCCTGATTTTTGCCCCTTTTAGCTTTCACTTCTATCCCAATGTGACAAATTACTGTTTTACTCTCACTTTTATGTTTTTTCATTTCTTTTACCCTTCAAGTTATTGTGTATCTTAAAACAATACACACTAAAAGTTTATTTTCATTGCGTATCAAATTTTCTAGTACGACAAAAACACATTCTCGTTTTGGATTTTTCACATAAAAAACATGTTCATATCGTGTTAAAGAGTGCAGCTTTCATAAAAGTGAAAAAAAAATTGTAAATTATATATAAAAAAATTATTTACACTTCCTGCCAAAACGAAAACATGTCTCCATCACGAGTTCTTTTTTTTAAGAATAAGAAATAAAAATTTGGGTGAAAATAGCAGAGGCCCATTGTCTTAATTTCGAGCCCATTGTTTAGTTTAGGCCTGGTTCTCAATGGTGATTACTGGTCCAAAAAGACCCAAAGCAAGGGGGTTTCTTTTTGCATCCTAATAATTTTCTTTTGCACCTCCAAAAAAAATATGAAATTTCTTATTTTGTCTTAGAAAAATGACTTTTGAATTTTTTAATCTTGAAAGTCATTTTTTTCATAAAAAAGTATTTGAATTATATAATTCGAAAGTTGAAAATAACTTTTTTACAATTCAAGATTTTTTTACCTTTTTTTTAATATTAGATTGTGTAATCTAATTTTTTTTAAATTATTTAATCTAAAAATTATTTTTATATGAAATAACCTTCAAATTAGACGGTCGAAAACTATTTTTTATTTTTGAATTATACAGTGTAAATTTTTATTTTAACTTCTTTAATTATGTAACGTGAAAATCATTCTCATAAAAGCTTTCAAGTTGTGTAATTTGAGAGTCTTCTGGCATTCATCTTTAGTATTACACAATTCAGAATGTTTACTTCTTAAATTCATCCATGTACATAGACAATGGTGGCACGATGGCAAAGGGGTGGCCAGAGCAAGGGGCAGCAAGGGGTGACGAGAGCAGGGGCAGCAAGGGGTGACGAGAGCAGGGGCAGTTTGGTCTTCTGACCGCTCCATGGAGGTGCACATGCGAAATTATGGGGGTGCAGAAAGAAATCGTCCCAAAGCAAAACGCATGACGACCTGGTGGTGGAACAGAATCAAAGAGCATGGCAAAAATCATAGAACAATCCGAAATGGCGAAGTGCGGAACCTCTGATTCCGAGTCCGAGGATGCTTCAATTTCAGGGTCAGAGTCCGAGGAGGCACAAACGATGGACAATGGGAATAAGGGTGTGACAGAGTACGAGAAACAGAGGCTGTCGAGAATCGCGGAGAACAGAGCCAGGTTGGAGGCTCTGGGCTTGCCCCAAATGGCTCGCTCCTTGAAAAGTTCGCATCTTAACACCGCTAAGAAGGGAAAAGAGAAGAAGGTTGAAGAAGACGATGATGAAGAGTATGTACCCGAAGACGAGGGAGGACCCGGTTCAAGTTCTTCAAGTGAACACGAGGAGGACCGTAAAGATGAAGACTTTGCAACTAAAAATTCTTCTGGGTCACGGAAAAGGAAGGTGGGTCTTGTTCTTTTATAATTGCTGTTTTTCAGATATTATTTTGTGAAGGTATTCTGCAGTGTTGTTGTAAAAGTGAATGTGTTTTATGAATGTATCAATTTTCTGAGAAGTTTAACCATTAAGGCAATTTGAAATGTCGCGAATAAGCTGTGTAACCATTAGAGCAACAACACAAGTTGGCACTTGGCACTGTGAGAATGAATTGTTTGATGATTACAATGGGAGTGCTAGTAATACGTGGCTCTAACACATTCTCTACTATTGGTTAGTAGTTATTTGAGACTGCTAAATCATTAGAAGAGTTCATTAAATTATATATGGGACCTTGAGAATTTAGTGATTTCTAATAATTTTGGTCATTACCAAAACATGTGTCCCAAAGAATGGATTGCTTGCTTTTCTATAATTAATGTTAAAAAACATCTTAGAGTGTTGTGATTGTCATGAAATTGGGTTATTGGGATGTTTTTTCCTTGTTTATTCCTTTGCAAAATTGAGTTGCATTTGTTGGTAAAAAGGTTTTATATTTTGATGTAGTCATTGTGTGGTTTGATATGAATAGTAAGGTTTTTGGCATTGTGGGTTTTAGTTGTTATTGACTTATTGTGCATAGACCCTTTTCATCTGATTTCAAAATTATTTTGACACTTACAATCTCAATCCTTTTGCTTAATACCAACTTCAGGTGAAGAACAAAGGTTTGAAAAAGAAAGCTGAGGTCTCTGGGAAGATGGATGCCAGTAATTCAGAGTACATTGATTATGATGATGATGAAGCTTTGAGGCAGGTAGTTTAGATGTTTACATTGTGTTGGTTTTATTGGATTTTCATCCTGATCATTTTGCCGTGATGCTGAGTAGCACAATGCTATGAGTAGAAGCATCTTAACTGTATGATGTGTGTCAATAATAGGCAATTGCTCTTTCATTGCAAAACTGTGCCGAAGGTTCATATTTACCTGACCAGAATGTATTGAATGTTAACAAGACTGAGGAAAAGGGAAACAATCAAACTCAAGAAGATAAGGGAAGAAAGAAGAACAAAAAATCGGTCAGTATTGAATTCACTATTCAAATTGTCGTTTTCGTTCTCTATAATTGTTTTGTTTGTATTAAATCTTCTTTTGATTTTTGCTATTTAACTGTTTCAACATCAACAGTTTGCAAGTCGGCTGCAACTCACTGAGGATGAGCTCATTGTACACTTCTTCCAGCTTGATGGTAATTTGATGATATCTGTAAGCTGCTACTTTTTGTATGTTAATGACCAAGAATATTGGCTAGAGATCAATTGGGACACTCATACTCATATATGAGATCTATTATTCATCAAAGAGGAACTGTGTGTTTTATATCATGCCCATACAAGAATTGCACTTGTTGAGGTGAATGGAGTTATATGTAAGCCAGCCACTTTGATCATTTTAATTAAATGGGAAACAATGATTTATTTTTATTGTTGGAAAGTACATATTGACTAGAGATATATTCAAATTATAGTATATAAATCATTGCTAATCTCATTTTCTAGTTAGTTTAGTGAGGTTCAGTTAGATGTAAAATTCACTTTTTAAGATGGAATCGGAGTTTATCCGACAAGATTTGTTAAATCTATCGTGCCACCCATTATCGAGTTGTAATCACATCACCCATAAATATGTACTCCTATGCTCAAGATGTTCACTTCTTGGCTTGATAGTGGGTAGAAATGTGATATCAACTCGAGATTTAATTTAACCAAATTACATTATATAAGTGAGTGTAAATTTCATCTTCTTAATTAGTTTTATAAGGTTGAGTTATGTTTGAGATCTATTTTTTAAGAGTCACTTTCAACTTTTTCAACTTCTTGGGCATGTAAAAATAACTAACTTTTACAAGGTTCGCATAATGGTCCGAGAAGCCACGTTCTTGCTCATATAATGCTGTAGTTGATTGTTGTTTTTTAAGCTATCGGAATGACTCCCTTTGTTTACAGGTAGTAGTGAGGTAAATTTAATCCAATATTCTTTCCCTTTTCATTTGAAGTTAAACACGATACAAATAGTTTTAACAGGGCTTTTGTGAATTTGGTTAATGAAGAGGTGAACAAAGAGGCTTTTTGGCTATCTATTTCTTTGCTTCTCTTAATTCATGCACAGACTTACTGACAAGGGAAGTTGTGGCATGCAGAAGCTGGAAAAGGGACTATAAATGTAAGGGATTTACAAAGGGCAGCTACAGCTCATGATTTTTTATGGACAGACAAAGAGTTAGTTGATATGATCCGCTGCTTCGATAGTGATGGAGATGGAAAGGTAAGGAACACAAGGTCTTTCCGGAAGAGATTTTGGTGATTCTAATCCTTCATATGAATACTAAAACATAGTTGGCTCTGTTGCAGCTAAGCCTTGATGATTTCCGGAAGATTGTTGTTCGTTGCAACATGATTAAAAAGTCTTGAAAATGTTGATAGAATCAAAGGTTAGAAGTAGAGATATTAATTAGTCCTTGTGCTCTCTTTGGTGCCCTTTTGAGGGATGGGGGCAATTACTATCTATCACTATAAGGACTGTCAAATATATGTATGTAGTGTTCCTTCTTGTATCCCATTATCACAACCATATAATTTCTGTTGTACTATGTTGATTTGCCCCTTTTGTATCCTTTACAACTTTCTTAAACCAAGTCTTTCTACTTCAGCATTCTCTAATTTGATGCCTTTTCAATCTCCAAAGTGTTTGTTTTTTTATAACTATTTTGTTTTGGTGTCTTGTAATAGTTTGGTCTAAGTGTGAAAGCCTGACTGGTGAATAAAAGGGAAGCTGTTGGAACTAGAAAGATTCATGTTGGTGAGTGGTGAGAATATTCTGCATTAGGGTATATCTACTTTGGTATCTTACATTTTGGCATAAGGAAGATTCTTGTTCTCTTCTCTGGTTCATGTGACATGTTGTGATCCCTCATACCAAAGTTTCTAAAATCTCCATGAATGTGCCTACACATGCATATAGCACATTCTGGTATACTTTTTGTGTTTATAGAAGCAACTATTGTTGCTCTACTATTTTCTTTTCATTTTTTCATTTGAATTTGTCTAGAAAATGTTTATCTATGCAATATACTTTCATCTGTGCAATATTTTCAATATAATGTTATAAGGCAATCACTTTCTGCACCCTATCAATATCAGAAATGCCCTTGACATTTTTATTTAAAATGAAGAGTTGATCTAAAAGCTATAAATAAGTCCATTTTCGTTTGTATAAGTTAGAAACACCCGAAACACAATATAAAAATCTGTTTGGTATATTATCAGTAATACTTTTAGGAAAATAAAGGTATTGAGATATGTTTTACAAATTAAAACTAACTTATAAAAGTTTAAGTTATGACATTCGAGAAACTACCAAGAAATCATATTTTAAATTGTTTCTCATAAACTAAGGGCATTTATAATACAAAGGTTATAAAAAATCATAATTGATTTTATTTTATTTAAAGTGAATTTTATCTTATTATATTACTTTAATGATGTTCCGAAAACACTTTCTTACAAGATCATGCCATTAACATCACTATGGAAAAAAAAAAAAAAACACTCTTAATTACAGCTACAGCTACGAATTATAAAAGTATTACCTATCTAATAGAAGACTTGTAAATAAGCTTACAAGTTTATAATGTATATGACATAAATTATTCTGTTTGTAAGACTAATAATATCAACAAAATAAGAAATTTTTAAAATAAATTATGATATTGAAAATGGATAAATACACATAACATACACATCTCCTCATTTTTTAACATAATAAAAAAAGTAGAAAAAATTTATAAAAAATAAATAAGCAAGAAGAAAAAAAATAACATAAAAAAAACACTTCAATCAGAAATCAATACATACTTATCCTTGTGTTGAACCGAGCTACAACAACTCAACACGACCACTTCCTCACTCCAAATTAACAATTAAATTTTAAAAGATGTTTTAATTGTTTAATGAAAAACTATAATAACTAAATTAAATTAATTTCGAATGAAACTAAATTAGAATTTGTCATATATAATTTAGATTTTGAGTTCTATCGAATAAAAATATCTTTTAAAAATCTGATTAAAAGTAGTAAAATATATAGTAACAATAAAATATTTTTTAATTATAAGTTATTATATATAATAAATTTATTAATTTTTATAATAACTATCTTAAAAAATAAATAATACTTTATAATTAAATAATAGTGTAAGACTGCGTATTCATGTACCTTATATTTGTGTTTTACTTCCCTTCATTTGGTAATTCTTTTATTTACTCTCTCGTCATATATAACTATGATAGTTATATTGAAAAAACTAATATTTTTTGTTATCTATAATTATGGGTAAAAGTATGAGTAACCACTTATAAACTCATATGTCTAATAATTCTAAAACTTAAAATTACATCTTTTCTATAAAATTTATTATTAATCTTAATAATAATTTTATATATATATATATATATATATTATTTATATATTATTTATATAATATGTATTATTACATAATTTTACAAAGACTAAATCGAATTTTAGCAACTGCATCATGTCAGACTATTTTCAACCTCTCTTCTATATATATATTTCAACATTTTTATTATAGTCATCGCTACATTTTTAAGTATTGTGAGAATTGAAAATATCTTGCATAAAATATTTAAGGTTTGTTTATATAGTTTTCAAAAAATTATTTTAGAATTACTATTAAAAGTATGTTATCAAAAAGTTTTAAAAAACTCTTCTAACTTAGTGAGAATTTGTTCTTAATTAAGCGAGTTGGTAAAAAATGAAAAGTTATATATTATTTCTGGAAAGATTAAACAAGAAACAATGAGATATAAGTAAAATTCATATAAGAAGTTGACATTATTTTTAATTTAAAATTTAAAAACATTAAATTTTGTAATCTTTTCTCTTATTTATTGTTCACTAGTCAATATAAGACTAAACTCACATGAAAACTAAGGAAACCTAACATTATCATGACTTTTTTAAGTTAATTCCATTTAATATGACAGTATGAATTCATCAATGTTTAATTAATTTTAATTATTTAATTACTTATTTGATGATTTAGGATTTCAAATATGGTGAAATGGTGCGATAGTTGATGTACATGTACGTGAAAAGGAGGTGGAAGGACTTTGAAATGTGCAAAACTATAGCAAATAATTGGAAGCATATACTGAAGGAATCTCTTGGTAGTGTGTGAAAAGGACTTCACATCCCAGTTTGGCTTATCAAGTAGGTCCCTTAGGTTGTGTTTGGGGTGTGGGAGACTTGGGATATGTTTGGTTTTTCATGGAGTGTTCCAAATTCAATCTGAAAAGTAAATTTTGTGACATGTTAATTTTGCATTTTGTAAAATTTTAATAGGAAACTCAATTCAATAGAGATAAGCTTTTTGTCACTTTTGAAAACTCAGTTTGCATAATTTCATCCGAAAGTGATCTTTTGCAAACCATGTCACAACAGGTTTTTAGGTTTTTAAACATGCATTTCCTAGTTGCATGATCACTCTTCTTCCATATTTTAAGCTCTACTTGATCTCACTTGGTGGCTAATAGCTTAATATCTGAAATTTTTGTATAATGAAACATTTATTTTAGGATGGAAAATTTTATAATTTCTTGAAAATTAAAATATATTAGGTTTACATTATCTTATTTTTCAAATACTTTGTTCGTCTTTTGCATAATGAATCCTTTGTCAAATTTATTGAATTCTTTGGACATTTTCCCCAATGGTTGGTATGCATAGTATCTGAGGCTTCTTTAAGTTTGGTAAGAAGAGAAATGGTTCCTTCAAAGTGACGTAATAACTATAAAACCCTCTTATATATAAGAAAAATGACACTTATGAGAACAATAAAAATGCAAGAAATTGCAACTATAAATAACATGATTTCATTATTCCTATATTTCAATTTTTTCCCCACATTATAAAAGTGTCATCTGTCTCCTTCAAAATAAAAATTCTCAAATTATAAAAGAAAGTTTCTTCTAACACTTTGAGTAAGATCAAAGACAGGAGATAGAAAAATGTACTCTCCTTTTATTTTAGAAATATCGAGATTGTATTTTTTTTTTGTTATTATCTTAATATTCCTTCTTTGAACTACAATCATTAAAATATTTAAAAAATGAGAAATATTGGAATTTGTATGAACATTGTTGCTGAATTATTAAGAAAATCAAAAGTTGAATTCTTTAGAACAAATTTAGGCTATGGATAGCCATTTTAATTTGGATTTATCATGCACTCTTTTAAAAAGTATAATTTTTTAATAATTTATTATTATTATTATTAGTAAAAGATATTTAATAGTTAAAATTTTATTAAATATGATGTTATATATATATATATATATATATATATATATACACTATTTATGTTAACTATATCATTAAATACACTCTTTTATAAGTATACATTTTATTGTATTCTATACTTTTAACTATTTATAATGTTAATATTAATATATTATATTAAAAACATTAGACTGAGGGTGTCTCGTTTCACATATCTTGAGTTCAAATAGATTATTTTATTAAAATTTTAAACCTTTCCCCCACCTTATTTCTAGAAAAGATGCTACAAAGATTGTAAGTTTATAAATGTTGAATTTTATAAATTTATACTACAAATTTATTCAAACATTACCAGTACATTATATAAGTTCTTAAGCTCTTCTCAGGAATTGAAGTGAGTTTGAGTTTGAAAGAAAAATAAAAAAAAAATTGAAAAGGATATAAAAAAAATTCATAAATTCATTATTGTAACAATTTTAAGTTAAAAATCATTACGTAATTCTCTATTTTGAATAATTAACCCCACTTCCATTTCTTTGTTTTGATAAATTTATTGTGTATTTTATAAACATTTTCACTCATTTTTATTTGAATGTGATAAGTTTGTTGAGCTAACGTTAAGCACGTTCTTTAATAATTTCATTTCGTATTTATTATAATATTAATTTTTTTATCAAAATGAATCGTGTTGATATACCATGATTTCAAAAAATAAAGTCTTATGATAAACATATGATTTTATAATTAGTAATTAATTTTAATTAAAATCATGTGATATTGACATGATTTCAATAGAAAAAATAAAGTTGAAATAATGTGGATGTGATACAATTTTTATAAAAAAAACACAATAAAAATTGTCATATTTTAATAAAGAAATAATTAATTAATTTTGACAATGGTATATTAAATCACGTATGCACTGGTGAAATAATTAATTTAGTGAATTAATTTAGTATTCTGACACATGTATTGATTAAATAATTAATTAATTATGTGCATGAATTATTTGATAGAATAATTAATTAATTAATTATGTGCATTAGTGGCACCGAATTAATTAATTCTAATGCATGATATTCTCACTCATGCACCGTTAATTAATTAATTAATTAGATCATTATTTCTTATGCATAGACTGGTGATATTAATTGTATTAATTTGATGGTTTACACACAAAATTATACCATCATAATAGGATTTACTCATTTTTGTGAATAAAAAAATTATCCACTATAATAAATATGAAAAAAAATTGGACCAAGATGTCTAACTTCGTTCATTTTCATTTTGAAAACAGTACTTTAGAATCTAATATTACACTTTTCAACAATTATTTTAAAATGAAAGAAGATAATAGATAAAAATATTTATAGAAGATTGTATTGGGAGAGCTTTTCCGTGTTTCTTGATATCTAGTTTTTATTTGGAGACCTTTTACATATCTTTCTTGTCTCCATGGAAAAATGTCAAAGTTTATACTTCGTACAAGATAAAATCACTTAGTTTTATTTTGATGTCTTTAATTTACACTATATAAAGATAAACTTCTTTTTAAAATTTTAAAAAGTCAAGTATTTCTCTTTTTAAAATTAAGTGAGATTATTACTGGGTGATTTTCTTCTGTCAAAACTTCTTATTTTTTATTCAAATATTTGAACATGAGGATTTGAGCTATGGAAATCTTTTAGAATGGAAATCTTTTAGAAGAGAAATGTAGTGAATTTTCTTTGAAGAATTTTATATGCAAGATTCAGATTTGAAGAGAAATTTTAAAATATTTTATTTGGACAATCTTTTTTTTTTTTTTCTTAATTGGTGAGTTTTGTGATAGAAAATGAACATAAAAAGATTTGGATAAACAGTTCCAAATTTTGCGCCAAGAAATGTTATTTTTTTACCACACATAAATTCATTGTCATGACCCTTCAACGATATCAAAACACTAACTATAGAACATAGATTAACAAAAAGAAAAAAGGAAAACAGTAAAAAATGCTTAATACAAGAGAAAATCTTAACGTATATAAGAATTTGAATCTAGAAAAGTGTTTTTCTCATGTTAAAATAATCTAATGTGATAAATAATAAAAAATTTAGTAAAATACCAAATAAACTTCTCATTTTCAAGGTGCTTGTAAAGAATGATTTTGTGTTACCATGAAGACTTTTTACTTTTATGTTCAAAATATTGAAGACACTATGATGGTGCCATGACTTAGCATTGAGACAACTAAAGGTGGTGCTAAAGAATTAATCACATGTAGCACATCAGATACCAATACAGTTCCCATGATACAAATTTGTCCACTGTCTATGATTGCTATGGCTCATAACAAGTACCTACTTTTGACCACACATTCCAAATTTGTAGGAGCAATACACGACAATAAGACAACAATCTTTGGTTTGGTTTTTCCACATTTCACATATTTCTTGTTGCTTTCTACAATTGATCTCATTGCTGCCAATCACTCAGGTCACGTCCTCTTCAGTAGGAAACCCAGAATGATGCCAATGATGCCAACAAGAACTACGTACATGAATGGTACACCGGCTTGGCGGCGGCTGCTGCCGGCATGGCGCCTCAAAAGCTCCTGTCATGGAAGATTCCAAGCCAGTTCATAATTTTTTCATGATATATAAAAAATTAGATATTTAACCATCATGGCAAGTGATCACTACAATTTGACTGCACAACTAATACTCTTGGGAAAACTCCTCTAGAATGAGTTTGTTTTGAAGTTAAGTAGAACTATGTATGAGTTTGGCACAGCAGAAAAAACGTTACATTGAAGCATGTGCTTGGCAAACAGGAATCTAGTATGAGAACAGATCAAGAATTTGAACTCTGAAGTGTTCAGAAGAGAATCTGAATTGTACTATAGATAGAACCAAGCATATAGGACCAAACAGGATCATGGTGTCTTACTTAGCAATCAAAAGATTAAAAACATATTATACATTGAACAAGACCCTCCTTGCTATGATTTCATTTCAATGGGAAGAGTCAACTATAGGAATATAGCAACAAGTCATCTAAATGACTCTCCTTTCTTTTTATATGGTAGGTGCTAAAATGGCTGGGCATAGAAAACTATGAGCAAAATGTAAGGAAATTGATTAAGAAGGCAGATTATTTCAGGATGTTCATTAGTTTTTCAGGGTTGATTCTTAAACTATCCAACAACCATAGTGATATAATCAGTTTAGCAAAATGAACCATAGAACTAAGCCTAACATGAAACTGAACCAGAAGCTTTTAAGAATCACACACTAGTATATGTTCGATGAGATTCAGAGTCTACCATTTATTTTGATGAGAACAAAAGTTTACAAACAGGAAATGGAGCATGTTCCTTTTGGTTACCCTGCTTCCATTTCCCGATATTAATCAATCAAAATCAGACAAGGAAATTGAGATATTCTGATACACTTGGATTCATGAACACATGACTAAGGTTACTAATCTTTCCCAAATTGTAAATTCAAACATAATGAGATGGATATTGAATTTAGCTCATCCTAAAAATTGAAAGCACGAGAAAACAATTAGAAGCATCAAAAGGGAATGCCATCATGGGATACCATACAGATCATCACCTAAAGGAAGTAGAAACATTCAACATAATACATGTATAAACAGGCTTGAAAGGTTTTTCTTTTTCAGAATGAATTCCATACCAGTTCTTGCTGAAGTCTTTTGTTTTTCTCAATAATAGAATTCCTCTCCTCGTTTAGCTTTGAAATATGAGTTCTTGCCTGAAACAAAAACAAGTTCAAAATGAGCGTCATTTTTCTTTTATTCATATATCACTAAAAGTGATCCAAAGCTCTTCTTTGAGGAACCTAAGATAACTTCAATAATAATACAGTTATCAATGCAAATAAATGACTTGAACCAATCCACTTCAAACAGTAAATCATCAGGAGCATGTCCACATAACATGCCTAAATAGAAACCGAAAGAAAATTACAGCACCACAAGGCAATGAAAGAAAGATTACTGCCAAAAGGTCAAAACAGTGATATAAATAACAAGCATAAACACCAAAGATTTATTTATTTCAAAAACATTTGAAAGGTATTTCAAACATCTAAAAACTAAATTAGAGTTATCATGATACTTGATGAGATATATTTCTACAACAGCATGCAAATTGGTCCTTCTGGTTTGGGGCCAAAAGGAGATGTTATTGCAGGCATGTTTGGGTTGGGGTAATACCCACAAAAAGCATTAGCTTTTAGCAAATTAAAAAGTATTATGTGCCCCACAGAATGATAGAAATTATAATGTTAACCACTTTTCTTTTTAATTGAAGAAAGCTAATCAGAGTGAAATTATAATTGTATGATACCTCAAAAGAAGTTTCCTGATGCTCAACCCGCTCATTGAAAGCTTTTGAAGCCTACAAAGCATGGCCACAACAATTACTTAACCAAAAAGATGAAAAATTGTTTGGAAATATATACAAATCCACTGGTTACATACCGCAGTAAATTCCAAAGGATTTGAATGCCCATTTTCAGATACAGATGCACGAGGTGACGAATCTTCATCAGATCCTTCTCGAACTGGGGATGGTGGTCGAGGAGGAGCAACATAAACAACTCTCAACTTGCACTCTTCAACATCATGACCAGATTCTTTATTGAACTACATAAATGAGCACAAGAAAACCATCAAATTAAGCACCATGTCACACACATACATGTACTTATTCCACCAAGAAAAAGTGTGTAATTTGTTAAATGGATACCATTTCTGGAGTGATATCTTTTGTGGTTGCACCAGGACTTGCAACTACACTCTGAAGGAGAAACTTATCCTTGCATTGCATGTCCGGGGGCACCTCCTTTTGTGCTTGCATTGTTACTGAAAACATAAACAAGACACTTAACAGTTAATTCATAGAAAGAATAGTTACTAAACAGTATGGATTCAACACTGTAAAAGCTTTTATACTATTGACCAGTTCAAATCATCATTCATATGACTTTCAAAAATGTTATTATGAAAGTCAAACAAACACACCATGGGATTAGTGATTGGTTTGCATTGTCAGTGCAAATATTATTTAGTCAAAATAAATATGGCAGAGAAAAATGAAAAGAAAGCAAAACTCAACCAACAAAATTACAAATAAAAAATAGTTAAACATATATAACCAAGTGCCACACCAAATCAAGAAAAGGAAGTTTCTCTTAGCATGCAATTGTGTGGAGAGGGAGAATGAAAAGGAGCAAGAGAAGACAGAATGAGTGAGAAAAAGAAACCTATGACATCACATGTAGACCTAGGCATCACAACTCCAGTGTTAGGTCTAACACAGTATTTCTTAGGATTTGTTGTCTTAACCTGCAAAACCATGAATTTCACCACAAATCAAAACACAAAAATTAGAAAGAAAAAAAAAAAAAAAAAATTAAAACAATAAAAAAAAAAAATAGAAATAATAATAGTAATAATAAAATAAAATAATATAAAAAAAGGGAAAATGACACATAAGAAAAGTGGCATGAAAGAG
>Ga0209700_103201_pt1 | contig 31788 bp, 12 predicted proteins | sample SiratroredBW_FD_187528 | JGI IMG/M metagenome (GOLD analysis project Ga0209700, IMG submission 187528) | Root nodule microbial communities of legume samples collected from California, USA - Siratro red BW (SPAdes) (version 2) | ecosystem: Host-associated > Plants > Roots > Nodule | place: USA...
AGACATTCCACCCCTGAGACACATGTGTGTGTTCTAAAATTACACACAGCGAACCACTTATTTGAACTGAGCTAACCACTTAGTGTTTTCACCCCTCAGACACGTGTGTGTTCCAAAACTACACACAGCGAACCACTTATTTGAACTGAGCTAACCACTTAGACCTTCCACTCTTGTGACACATGTGTGTGTTCCAAAACTATACACAGTGAACCACTTAGGTGAACTGAGCTAACCACTTAGACCTACCACCCCTGAGACACATGTGTGTGTTCCAAAATTACACACAGCAAACCACTTAGGTGAACTAAGCTAACCACTTAGACCTACCACCCCTGAGACACATGTGTGTGTTCCAAAATTACACACAGCAAACCACTTATTTGAACTAAGCTAATCACTTAGACATTCCACCCCTGAGACACATGTGTGTGTTCCAAAATTACACACAGCGAACCACTTATTTGAACTGAGCTAACCACTTAGTGTTTTCACCCCTCAGACATGTGTGTGTTCCAAAACTACACACAGCGAACCACTTATTTGAACTGAGCTAACCACTTAGACCTTCCACTCCTGAGACACATGTGTGTGTTCCAAAACTACACACAGCGAACCACTTAGGTGAACTGAGCTAACCACTTAGACCTACCACCCCTGAGACACATGTGTGTTCCAAAATTACATACAGCAAACCACTTATTTGAACTGAGCTAACCATTTAGACATTCCACCCCTGAGACACATGTGTGTGTTCCAAAATTACACATAGCAAACCACTTATTTGAACTAAGCTAACCATTTAGACATTCCACCTCTGAAACACATGTGTGTGTTCCAAAACTACACACAGCGAACCACTTATTTGAACTGAGCTAACCACTTAGACCTTTTACTCCTGAGACACATGTGTGTGTTCCGAAACTACACACAGCGAACCACTTAGGTGAACTGAGCTAACCACTTATACCTACCACCCCTGAGACACATGTGTGTGTTCCAAAATTACACACAACGAACCACTTATTTGAACTGAGCTAACCACTTAGACATTCCACCCCTGAGACACATGTGTTCCAAAACAACTGCGTTTTCTCTTTTATTGTCATGCGGGACAGCACATGCCACGTCGGAGTGTCAAACAGAAGTAAGAAAAAATACAGTGTCAAAGTATCATTTTCCATTTGCAAATTATCATTTTCTCATAAAAAAGACTAGACTTGAGAGTTAGAAGAGGGCACCAAGAGAGCGTTAGATGCTTTGTTGAAAGATACAACTGAAGCACCAGAAAACGATACTTGAAAGGATAACAACAACACCCCGTAATGAGGACAAAGCATGGTAATCGACTATTTATGAAAATTTCAAGGTATAATCGATTATGTGTTCTCCAACATCGATTATCTTTCTTGGTTTGTAAAATTTGACCTTCCTAAACACTAGACACGGTGAAAGTAAATGTAAAAAAGTAATTGCATCTGCACTAACGTAACTTTCGTTGTCTTTCTTCTTATTTCAACGAGAATCCCTCCTTCCTCTCTTCCTCCATTTTCATCCTCTCAATTCATCACAAATCAACCGTTTCAAATACAAGATATTTCGCTTTTCTTCACTAGTGAACTTACACCTAATGTAAAAAATAAGATAAAAAAAGGAATCTGAACGAGAAAAAAATAAAAAAACTATGAGAACTGATGCTAATACTTTGGCATTCAGAAAGTGCTGAGGCTTAATGGAACCACACCCCTTCGGCTAGAACACCATCCAATTTATTTTTTAAGTATTTAAATGCTTAAGAATTTTAAAAGAGAGAACAAAGAAAAAGACTTATTTTACCTCTCGTAAAATGGAGATGTTAGCAGTGCCAGGATCGTGAAATCTTCTTTTAAAATATTTTAAATATTGCAATTTCAATAGGTAGTCCTCACTTTCAAACGCATACACCAACCGAAGACCTCATGGGAGAGGCTATAGGCCACTTGACTTCAACGAAAGTGAAGATCAATTTCAATCTCATTTTTTTATTTTACTACTTTCGAAAAGGACTTTGTCCCAATTTGCATACCTTTTCAACAAGAGAAGAAACAAATATGAACATAAAAGTGCACATAAAACATTATTAATTTTCCGGAAGTGCCCATCAATCAAGCAGAAATGGTCCAACTGTCGGCACACCACAGTTACTAGGACACTTCTATTATATAACATAATTCAAACCTCTAATCATAATCGCACCTTTTTTCATCAAAATTCAACTTTATGTTAACTTCAAAAAGTATCAAATTTAATAAATCTCACTTTCATGAAAGTTTATGTTGAAAGTAGGATTCATTCTGAAAAAAAATCACAATTTATAAACTTTAATATGATAAAGTTTCACTATCAGATAACATTTTAAAATTTCTCACCGCGGTTAAATCAATAAAATTTAATAGTATTTGGTACTATCATTTGATAGTGTCTTATTCCCTTGTTTAAATTCAATTAATGTGTCGTTTCAACAATATTCGTGTGAAATATTCAAGACAGCTAATTATTTTGTTTTTGTATGCATACTAAACAGCATTGATAAATGAAGATCAAATAGCAGAAATGAAATAAGAAAAAAGATGTCTACATTAGCACAGTGAAACATTGACATTGGTACTTTCATCAAATCAAGAAACGACTTTCATTAAGCTAATCAGTACATGGAATCATTATACAACTAGAAATTTTGAAATATACACTTAATAATCAGCACAAGAAATTAAGAACATATTTGGCTAATTGGAAGCTTAGCCCCATCCCCCATTCAAAATCTTAAAGGTGCGGAACAGCTTCATGACTAGAGAGTTTTTTTAATGCTTTAACTATTTTAGCTATTATGATTCCATCTAGATGTATGATGACAAATTTTCATGCCACTACACTGCTTTAGCAACTTAGCATAGCAACCTTTAGGCTGCAATAAAGGTGTCAATGAAATTGAGAAACATCCTTCTCCAATTTGGGTGAAGTAGCAGTTTTGATGGGAGCCCAGATATCTGCACCATTGCTCTCAGCAACTCCAATTGTGAAAGACACAGGAACAAGGCATAACCCTCTACTCCTCAGGCTGCATGCCTCCATACCCTGAAATTGCAAAAAGTACAATTATAACCCAATTAAACACCAATAGTAATGTAGGAAAGTCATGCATCTTATTACTACTTCCTTGTTCCAAAATGATTGTGATTCTCTGCAATTCTTTTTTAGTTGACTGATGTTGTCAGTTTTCAATGAAATATTATTTTTTTTACTCTTGGGTTGCTCTCAAATAAATCAGATCAATGCTGGTATTTACATCAAATAAGTGAAATATTTATTGTTGTTTTTAATCTGTGTGAGTGTATGTGAAACTTAATAGGGGTAGATGTGGCCACTTTATAGCATGGGATATGGATCAACAATAAGAATGATAGAGACAAGGGTTCTGGTTGGTATAATAAATGTTTCATAAATTTGATGCTGAACGCCCCCACAAGAAATTGTTTGACCTAAGCAGAAGTTTTGACACATAAGGGTTCATGTTATGCTTACCTGCATCTTGGCTGGTGCAGAAGTTTCAAGGTATGGAGCACTAAGCAGCTGTCAAAAAAGGAAGAAAAAAAATTGCACAAGATCAAGGTCTTGTTAAACATAATTTAGAATATGTAATGTCTTTTTAGGTCTAAGTAGTATGCTTGCGATATATGAAACCAATTACTAGAATATTAACAGTGATAGTTTCAGAATAATGTAGCAAGAATGTCCAAACCTTAACTTGTTTATGAAGGAATCCTATGTATTCCATTGCCTCCTTTAGAACAGAAGATGTATCTGTCTGCAGGTGAGAAGTAGAGACTCTTAAGACTCACAGAAACTAAAGAAAAATTCGTTCGATCCAAAAATATGACAGGTAACCTATCATATAACTCAAATAAGCAGTTCTTATTCAAGAATGAGCATGACGAACTTTAGTTGTTGTATACCTTTCCATATGGTGAAACAAGCTGCTGAAGAGCAACTATTCTTTCCCCAATCTTCTCCTTCCTCTCCTATTCACAAAAACATTGGAAATGTTACATGAAAAAATCAAAGAAATAAAGAGGAAAGCATACCTTCAATGAAGAAGAAAATCACATATCCAAATTGAGTAGCAAGGATTGTTCCATGCAACGGGTTGATTGAACACTAGCATTGTCTTTTAAGAATCATGAAGGATTCAGAGCACACAATTTAGATTCCTTTCTCTTTTGTCTAATGATTTTGAGTAGTATAGCAGAATAGACTTAGCATTGAACTATGCATTGATCTCAACCTGAACTTAGTTTATAATTAATAACATTGAACAAATTGAAAATAATCATAAGACACAGTCCTATTCAAGGTTTGAAATTATGCAATGCATGATAAGGAACACAAATATAATATGTGGCAATTCATAGATTACATACTACAAACAAGAGAGTTTATATAGAGAAGATCAGAAGAGGCACCATTGCATGGTTATACATGAAAATTTTCAATTAGCAAAGCTTTGATATCTACAAAAAAGTATGACTAGATGCTGAAAGAAAAAAGAAAAAGGAAATAAAAGTGGTATTCAACAACCGACAACAATAGAAGGAGAAAAAAAGAAACCTTGGTGCTGATAGATGATAAATCAGCCTTTTGCCTTTTAGATGCAATAGAAGTATAACTGCTTTGGTCAACCGAGCAGGGACTCCTTTTATGCTCCATCATCTTTCTAACATCTATCCCCTCTTCTCTCTGGTGGCAACAACAATGAAGCATCTAGTATAAGAATGATGAACAAAAATGAAAAGAGGAATAAAGACTATAAAAGAAACTATCAAATCATCAACACTTCCTCTCACTAGAGTATCATAGCTGACAAACACACAAGCATAGTTCATATTTAAACACACAGTAATTACTACCATAAATTTTTCAGTTACTTTTATGTTTGAAACATGTTCAACAGAACTTTGGGGAAGCCAAAAGCCACAAATTGTGGAAGTATTGAATGCAAATTGGAGTCAATGTGGGTTGACCCCACTGATTCCATAGTTACAGTCTACAGCTTTGAATTTTTTATTTTTTTTTCTTGGCATCTAGTTCAGTATGATTGTCATCCATTTACAGGAGATAAAAAAAGTTGAGGAAATCTATTGAGTGAGCAAACAAAGTTCTTTGAATAAATCTGCCATCATCACCCTCTCTGAACAGCAATTTCAACTGCAACATAAGGTTTTCACTGCAATCAGATCACAACCGCAACTCCTGCTCCACCAGTTGCATTTTTCACATTGTCAAACATCACAACAAAATTTTATCAAAAAGAACACAATCAAAACTCAAACACTTCAATGAAGAGGAAATTTTTTCCTCCCATATGGTAGTGTTTTGGTCCTTCCTTGAGTACAACATGTAACACAAAAACACATAAATAGATGGAGAATGTTACTTTAAAAAACCAAATTGTCCAATGAAGTGTCTCGTTTTAATTAGAGACACAAGAAATGAAAAGAAGTTACTTCAATCCACAAATATGTATCTCCAAACTTGCTTGCAAAAATCAAGATTGATTTTTTACATTAATAATGCATCATGAACTCATAACAACATGCACTGTTTCAGTCAGAATAACGCTGACACTGTAAAACAGGACCATTTATTAAATATATGAGATAAGCTCAGAATACAAACTGGTAACAGCTACACCGCAACCGAAAATCAAAACGTGGCCCCATAAGCAAAGCCATGATGCTACACTACAAGGAAAAGAATAGCCAACAGAAAATGAATCATCCATGCATATTCAAACCACATAAGCCACAATACAAACCTTTCAAGGGTCATCATCACTGTCACAAACATTGATCACCAAATTCAATGGTTTGGTTTACAACTAATCACGCTTTATTAATGGTTCAAATATCTTAACCCCAGAATAGTGTAGTCAACATTGTGAGCGTACATACCATGCCAAAATTATTGTTTAACTATTAATTTTCTTTTGTTTGTGGTAATTTAATTATAATTAATAAATAATTTCTATCTTTGTTGATGTGTCCAGAACCTCAAATGTGGGGGGCCCACCATTTGATTTTAGACAAAAAAAAAAAATTGTACGCACACACATACACGGATTCACACATACATACACCTTGCATGAACGAATCTAACTTGCGTACAAAATCTTCCCAACCACCTTTGTTTAATGTTAAAGGATATCTTAATTGACAACATGCATAAGGACACAGGAGTGACTAATTAATTTACGGAAAAAGACAATGATTAATCCAGAGAGAGAATCACAGGGTTGGTTTTGGACTTGGGGTTTACAAGATCAAAAATACAAATAAAGTATAGGCTCAACCACTCATTTATTACATATGTACTTTCAATAAGAACAATTCTGATCATAATTCTCTAGGAATTGGAGTGCAAGGATTGATGAGGATTAGAGAGTTAAATAAAAAAACAACAATTTTGAACACAAATTCTCAAAGTTAACGAAAAAGTCCATTCACTAATAACCTCCATGAAAAGTGAGAACACAAGATGGCAGTTGAAAGACCAAAAAGACAAATGGTACTAAATTTAGGATAAGAACTTACTGAAAACATAGAATCGGCATTGCAGAAGGAGCTGGCTATCATCTATGACCCTTTTGAAAGTAAAAGCAGAAACTGTTCAAACCAAAACCCCTCTCCTTAAGCTAGCGAAAATGGTTAGGTGGGTCTCTTCCAAAAGTTGCAAAGCTTGAGACTTTATGCAGTGCCTGTGATTAGAATTTCATTACAAAACCATGGTAAGAAAATTCAAAAACTTTGAAAAAGTAGCATGCAGTGTGACTAGCAGAGACATATGTGGGGCAGTAACTGAAGTGACGTACTGGTCCAAGAGAGAAAACCTAGTGGAATCTCATGAGTGGAGGAAGAGAAAGTGAAGCTGAGAAAAAAGAAACAGAGTTGTGTGTGGGTTGATGTGGAGGAAGAAGAAGAGAAGGAAGGAGGAACAGGTTAATGTCAAAATGTGATTTTATAAAGCTAAAATGAATATAATACAATAATTCCTTACGTAAGATATTTAAATGTACGTTGTCATAAATATACTTGACAGCTAATATCCAACCAAGACAACCTTTGGTTTTTCAATTTTCTTTTTTCTCTAATCTTTTCACACATAATAAATACAATAAACTGTGGTTAACACATATGACAAATGTTTTAATTCATTACAGTATTTTTCTTTTTATTTTAAGAAGACAAGAGCCACAAATTGTTTTTCAAACCAACGTATCTTGTTTATTTTAAAGTAAAAATTGTGAGTGTCAGGGATGAAAATAAAAAAGGTGTCTTGAGTAATTGCTTCTTTTTTCTTTTTCTATTATGTTTAATGTTATTTTTCTATTAATAAAAGGTTATTTCTTTTATTTTGAAAATGTAGAAGTTCTCTTTTCAAGATTTTCATTATGAATTATTATAAATTTAATGGTCTATTTTTATTATTAATTAGATATTATACGATTATAATTTTGAAAATTGAAAGAATAAATATAATAAATAATGATGAAAAAAATATTGTCTAATAAAACATTTATTTGAAAACTAAATTAAATTTGTCTACATCAGGAATCCCTACTTTCACGAGAAGACAAATATTGGTGACATAACCACAAGTGTTCATTTATAATAACATTAAACTAAAAGGAGTTTCATTTTTATTTTTTATTTTTTTGCTTACGGTCTTTCACATATTTTAATTAAAACTGTTTTAATCAGAAATTAATTAATACAAAAATATCATAGATTGAATATCATAAAATTGCAGACACTAACTATAATTTGAGTCTTGGAGGAAATACTATTCTGTAAATAAGAAACTTGTTAAAGTTAACATTGTGAAAAAAGAACAAACGTTTTTTATAATATTTCAATTGAGTAAAAATATTAAGAACATTAGTATACCTACAAGGAAAAAATTTTCCATACAGAACTCACTATTGAAGTTTTGTCATCAAGGACATACTATTAACCAATTCAGTCGAGTTTCAATATTCTTGAAATTGAGATGTGTTATAACAGAAGGAATTATATATTTTCAAAATATAAAGTTTTAAAAATTATTTAAAATTATTAATTGCCTAACATAAAACAATTATTATACCATTTTTACCTACATATTGTCAATCACATATTAAAATACGATCACAAAATGAATAATATACCTAAAACAAAATTTCCCAAAAAATCTTATTGCTTCACTTTGGTTTAAAAAGAAAAAGCAATTTATCTTTTGAAAAAAAAAATTGATTTGTGCTAAAGAGGGTTAATGTCTCAAAAGCGCAGACTACCTACCAATGTCGTGTAAAAGAAGCACACACTGTACTTCAAGAAAATGTCTGTCCTCTTCAAGAACGAAGATAATTGAACTACTAGATTTCCTTCTTAAATATAGATCTTCCTGTTTCTCACTCAATTTAAGATTATAATTTTATTATTTCAACCAATCATACTTTAAAAATTAATTTTTTTAACTTGTGTTTATATTTTTACTTAATACAATTTTATATCATTATAACCTATTTTAAAATAAATCCCAAAATATTGTTTAGTCCGATTTTAAATCTTAAAATTCAATTATGGATATGAAACAAAAAGTTCATTGATTGATAGTTTGTTTTCTTGTATTAGACAAATTTTTTGAGGAATGGATCTGGATTGATTGAATATAAATTTTCTTAATTGCATAAATTTTGATTTACTTCCATAACTTTTAAATTATAGTTTTTTTTTAATAAATATTCTCAAGAATCATATAATTATTGAGATATGAAGTGCGTATACATTTGAGATATCATATTATCATATTATCATAATGTCTTAAAACGATCTAACATATAAATTGTTTTATTTTTTAAAAAATATATTTATGGAGAAATTTATGAAAACATATGTCTAATAAGTTATAGGCATCATTTTATTTAAATGTACATATATTTTATTTAAATATGGAAAGTCAACTCTTAACCAACTTTTGATGGGTGAGCAGGCATTTGAAGTCTCATGTCATGTTGATGATATGTATATATCTGTGTGTTGTTGAGGAGACCCTCCATAGAAGGTACTCTTCTTCCTTACAAATAGGACTATGATCACCCCTTTCAAATGCAAAATCCACCTCTAACTCAAAATGAGGAAAACCCTAAATCCACTCACTGTTTTCTTCCTCATAGTTCAACCAATTCACAAGACCTACCCATTTAAAAATAAAAGAAAAAAATTGAAAGTATTTGGTCTAAGTATAGGTTATATAGCTTACTACTTTTATATATACGACTCGTGTATTTGAAAATGAAAAACCCTATCCAATACTCTATTTTATGTGAAGAATCTTATCTTCAACTTTTAATCTAAATAAGCCAACATGCATTAACAAAACCATATTGTATTAATTCTAATAATTAACATTGAAATTTCTGAACTTTTCCAGTAAAAACATATAACAATATATTGTGAATGGATTTTATATTAATATGCTTAGTTTAAAGAGAAAATAGTTAGAATTTTGATTTTATGAAATTCAGGTATAAATTTTAATTAATAATAGAAGAGTTAAAAATATATTTTATTTTGATAATTGTGTGTTACGATAATGAAGGAATGAGCATGAGGATGTAAGAGGAAATTAAAAAGTCACAGTTAGTTTTGGCGGGAAACCGGTGGAGCGTGATGTGAGAGCAGTTTTTCAGCATCGGGTACGTTCTTTCCGACACCTGGTCCCACCAGTTTTTTTTTTCTAGAACAAACCTAATCCGTGACCCCACCACCACCACGCGCGCCACTCTCCGTATCCCGCAAGCGCGCCCTGGTCCACGTGTCACCCTCTGAGTGACTCGCGTGCAAGGTGTTCTCGAACGTCGCGAGATGTTATCTGGGACACTGGGGCCCACCCAACGCCTCTTGTTTCTACGACCGTGCGCCCCAAAAGTCCACCATCAAACCATTTTTGTCACCCTTTGCGGACCCTCCCTTCATGTGGGACCCACGCTCTTTTTCCTTTCTTTTTCTCTTTTAAAAATAATTTTAAATAAAAATAATTGTCTCCTCTGAATTGTGCCTCTCCTTCTTAATTCTTCATTATTATTACTAATTAGTGGGTTTAGTTTAACCATATGAAAAACACTGACTTAAAAAGGACAAGTCTTTTGAAAAAGTTAGCCAAGAGTGTTGAAAAAACAATACAGATTTATAACTTTATTTAGCATAAGACATGCTTCAAAATTATTCTTATTCAGATATTATTTCTTTTTATTGAGATTGAAGTTTTGAAATAATTCATCTTCATAAATAAAAGTTAACTCTTATTAATTATATTGTTTAAAATTGAAAATATAAACTAATCTATATATAGATGATTAATTGTAGAAATTTATAATTTTTATTTTTTATTGTAATAAGAATATGAATACATACATAAATGAATAAAATAACATTACTGTTTACTCTACTTTTCAAATATTTTACCTTTGTTTAATTTTTCATTTCAAAAGTACCCTCATCCTGAGTTATTTGCTTTCTTTATTTTACTTCTTGGTTTGTGTGAAATCCTATATGAACCGCTGGAGACAAATTTTTCAACAATTCCAAAACGCGTTTCTTATTAATAATTGTTGTCAGAAGGTGGAAAAAAGTAATGGAAAAATATTAGTGATGACGTTTTTATATTTTATTAGAAGAGAATAAAAACGTAGAAAATCTATTTTTTACAATAAAAAGTTGTTATTTTTCTTCAATTCAAAATTTAAACTTTATCTTTTATTTTCTTCCACCTACTAAACATATGCACATAAAACATGAAACAATATTGTATAATTTATTATGATTGTAAAGGTAATATGATTTATTTATACTATGATTTGGATTCCTCTTCCAATTTTTTTCGTCAATTTACTTTTCTTTTTGTAGAAACCACATTATTTGATACATGACTTTTTTTTAGTAAATCTATATTTTGAGATTATATATATTTTTTAAATATTATTTTTTTCTGAAATCAGGATTTCATTTTTTACATACATATTAGACTATTATTTGCTTTACAAAATTTTTATAATTATTCTTATGTAACATGACACTAATCATTTATTTATCCTTTTTATTGATTAATATTGTCAATTAGTTTACTCCCATTTTACAACTAATAATATTAAACTTTTTAATAATATTACGAGGGTTTAACTTTCTCAAATTTTAGGTTAAATTAAATTTATAATATTTTGTTTCTTTTTTTATTTCTCTTCTATTTTTGGTCATATTATTAACATTATCATGCGAGTATTTATGTTAGCATTGTGATCTTTGTTGTGTGGGTAGATTAGTTCTTATTTGTGTATATGTTATTTTTTTATACTATCAATGTGTTGTTTATGGTGGTGGGTGTAGTTTTCTTTTTTTATGTCGAAATATATAGTGATCATTTGTTTTGTGATTATAGATATTGTTGTTGTCTTTAAAATATTTTTGTGACCATAATATTATAATTACCTTCTGTGTAAGACTCACAATACATATTCAATAAAAAATTTAAACATACAATACATATTTTTTTCTCAACATTATCATCAAAACCATCATCTATATCACCTTTAAGAAGAGATGGATCATTTGCATTATTATTCTTGCAAACAAAGATACTAAGCTTCTCTAAATTTTGCAATATATGAACCTATACAAATTCTCAAATAACACATCAAATTCTCAAATAACACATCACATATTGGTTGTATTCAATCTTTAATATTCTTCTTGTAATACTAATTTGGGATTTAAAATTGTAAAATGAAAAATTAAAATGTAACAAAGATGAATAAATGAAATCAAGAAGATGAAAAAACAATGCACGGATTTAAGAACCAATATCATAGTTCTCTAAAAATTTAGTTCCAAATTTAAATAATTAACCAATTTATATAATCAATTAAATTGATTTTAGGAATTAAATCAAAGTATCATTCAATTTAATCCATATTTAATTATCAAATCAAGATTCAATCCATTCCTAATTCAATTTAAAATCAAAATTAAAAATTGTAATCACAAAATACACAACCCAAAGTAGAAAATTGAAGAATAAGCTCAAAGCATTAAATTATATATGCAAAACTCAATTCCACCTGTTTGATCTTAATTCCCTAGATTTTAAGTTCTCCTTCAATGAAGAACAACAAATAAATTTCAAAGAAGAAAAGAGAAGAGGAAAAATAAAAAAAAATGAAATTAAGAGAAAAGATAGAAAAGAAGAAAAGAAACAATTCTTAAAACTCTGAAATTCAATAAATATTTTATATACCGTTTTAGAACATATTTAAGATATATATATATATATATATATATATATATATATATATATTGAAATCTAAATTAAACACAGGCTTACATATGAAATGAACTCGAATTAGATCCATAAGCTTGTTTACAAAAGTTTAAGCTAATATAAAGAAAATCTATTTCACATGGATTGTTTTACAAAATTTGGACAAATCTGTCTTAACTTCAAAAACTCATACAAAATAGGAGAAAACTACAAATCTAAGAAACCATATAATCAACCAAAACTAGTATCTACAGAAAAAGTTATAATCAAAATAGTGAGCAAATGTCAAATAAGCCAAAAATAAAAATTTAAAACAAACATGTATAATGAACCCAATTTATTATTATTGAAAGAAAATAAGTTAAAAACTGAAAATAAAAGATATGAAAAGTGAATTCACTATTCAATAAGATTTTAAATATACAAAATATGTATTATCAATCCTCTTATATTATATATTAAAATGATGTAGTCAAAACACTTTGCTAACCACAAGTTTTTGTAGTTCTATTTTAACATAGGCATTAGTAAATTGCCTCTAATTGCTTCAATGATCTTCAAGCCCACCTTCATCGGGTGTCATATCATTGATGGCAGTTTCAATAATATGTTTTAATCGTATTAGTCCACTCCCAAACGTGGAAAACTTATCTATATTTATGAGTGCTTAAATAAGAAGAAGAAAATGAGTAAGACCATATTTTTCCTAACAAAACAACTAGAAGCATGAAAAGAAAAGATAAGCTTGTTCACTAAAGTAGTCCTTCACTAAGATAATCTAAAGAATTGTAATTCTTTAGATTTATTTTCTTGTACTTTTAAGTGTAAATGATAATTGTAGTTTAGGTTTATTTGGACCTAATTTGCAACTCAATAAAGTCTAAAAATAGTATATGAATTTCAGTCAATGAGTGCAAGAGAAGCAAGAAGCATGTGCCAACAATTCAAACCTAAATGCACATTTCAATTTTCAACCAAGTAAAATGAGAGGTAAGACCAATGTGATACAAGCATGGAAAGTGTGGCACAAACATGAGGAAAGTGACACGAACATGGAAAACATGAGATTAATCTTGGACCTTGATCTAGATATAGGATTTCCAAATTTTAATTTTAATTTTTAATTTTTAATTTCTCCCACTTTTTCCTATTGTAATTATTGGTCATTGTATCTATGGGTGGATATATATAACAATTCCTTCGTTTTATAATTCATCTTTTAAGATATATGAGAATTTGAGAGATTTTCATATGCTCTTATGAGACTAATCACATTTCTAGAGTCTTATCTTTGATCTTAGGATTCAAGTAGTAATTCATCTTTTGGTGCTTAACTTGGAGAAGGAACATGAAAATTTGTCTCAAAATGGTGTATTATTATAAATATGATAATAACTTGTTTGATCATATGCATTGGACCTCTTTATCTGTATTTATGTTATGAACTCTTTTCATTTTGGTGTTAAAAATTATATTTAAAAAAGTTTTGGTTATAGAAGTGATTACTACTTAGAACACTACTTATTTTTTATTTTATTTTATTTTATTTTTATTTTTATTTTTATTTGTAGAGAACTGGAAGCTTAAAGCCATGAATGATGGAAGGCAACTCTAGCCTCTCTCACCTACCAACCAAAAGACTTGCCTAACAAGAAAGTATATGAGTTTGTTGGCTACCAACGAATCCGTTGAGCGAAATACGAAAATTTGTATTGATTACAATGTTGAGGCTCACCTAACAAACAAAACTCACCCAACAACAAACATGCTCGTCCAACAAGAGTCCACTTCTTGGAAGTGAATTAAAAAGTAAGAACTTAATGTGTTGTTGGATACTTTTGGAAGAGACACGAGGAAAACACTTAAGATAATTGTTGTGCAAGAAGAACACCTGAAAAGGACTTTCAACTTTAAGTTTATCATTCTCTTCAACATTTTGATAATCTAAATGTCTTGAAGTAATTGACTCCTCTTTTATTGGGACTGGATGTAATGAAGCTATTTATATATATTTTTCCATTTTCAATATAAATTTCTTTACATGATCCTTGTGTTGTTTCTGGATGTGTAATGTTGCATGGCTTGATCATCCATGCTCTGTGTTGTTTCTAAACATTGGAAAATGATTTTAGAACTTGGTTCTTAAGATTGAACAATTGATATGTTATTTCCTGGACAATTTAACACTTGATCTTTATGCAAACTTTATGTAAAAAGAAAAAAAAAATAAAGAATTCATATTTTCACATTAAAGTTTAGAACTGACCTTTAAGAAATTAGAGCTAGTAAACTTGTTGTATGAATGTTGAAGTCATATTAGAGATGTATTGGTTAGAAAAAGTATGTTGAGGTGAGTTCATGAAATCCAACCTTGGTAAATCCTTACCTTAGTTAAGTTATATAATTTAAAATTTGGTTATTTTGAATGCTTTTAATTCATAGTTACCTCACCATCTACTTTTAATGAACCTATGTTTTTAAGTATTTAGTAAAATTGCATATAGGTTAAATACACACATATATCTTGAAAAATGATACTTTGACTTTTTAATATTATTACTTGTACGAGTTATTATACCCGTCATGGAGTTAACAATCATTTTTTTCATTATCCTAAGTATTCTTTTATTTTTCTCTTGTTGTTATTTCTTATTCTTCTATAACTTTATCTTGTTTGATCATTATATAGTTATTTCATTTTTCTTCATAGTTTAATTTTATGTTATTATTTATTATTGGGTCATTTGTCTCTTTTATACATTATTGTGTTTAAATTCTAATTCTATTCTTTGTTTATAGAATTATTAACTCAAATTTCTCATGAACTAATTTATAATTTTAACAAATATAAGATTTAACTATTTTATCTTTCATAAGTCTTAATACATATATATGATGTCATAAAATTTAGGAAACCGAGGGACATACAACTAGATAATGGTTGAAGAATATCCGTAAACCATCCTTCACCATATTATCATGATCTTATTAAAGATCAAATTTGATTATATAAAAGTAACGATTAATATTGAGAGTATTAAAATCTTCTACTAATACATATACACTTAGTCTCTTCCACGTGATAAAGAGGCCAAGATTTTTCGAACAATATTACTACAATCTCTTCCCATGATTTCCATTAGTCATAAAGAATGTTATTCACAAAACATTAAGGTTTCAACTTTTTACTTTTCTCTAACTCAATGTAAAAAGATTTATTAACTATCAAATCTTCTCTCTCATTCTTGGTTACACCATTACCTTCTTCTAACACCATCTCCCTTTAATGTTGTTTATTGGACATATTTTTCAATTTTTTAAATAATTTTTAATTTTAGATTTCAATATTGATTGATTAACTACTAAAATATATATAATATGATGTAAAAATGATGCAATATCGTGATTTTGGCAAGCCTTTAATAACAAAATATTTATTTATGTAATATTATTTTTGTTTTTATGTTATTATTTATCAGTTCTCACGTTTTTTTTTCTTTTCCTTACTTATGAAATTTATTGTATAAATTATAAATACATTACTCTATCACAAGTCACTTTAAAAAGAAAAGAAGGTAATATGTAGACTTCGTATTAAATAAAAGTTTTAAATCGAAAGATAATTAAGTGTTAAAAATTAATTATTTTTAATTGTAAATGTTCCTATAGAATTATTTTCATTTGATTTATAGAAATTAACTTACTGATATTCTACACAATGAAATTAAAGGTGTTTAACTTTTTGGTATTTTATTAAAGAGTATCTCCCATCAAATACGGGGCCTAATATTCTAGGCTGGAGTTTAACAGATATTAAATATGTGAACATTTCTTTTTAACTTGAGTTTTCTTGTATTTTTAGAAGTCAAAAATTCTATTAAAGGTGTTTGTTACAAACTACTTATTAAGAAGAAAATCAATATATATCTAGTATATAATGAAAAAGTTAAATATGTGATTTTTTTTAGAACCCTATTAACCCGATATTACAAGTTAATCTATTTTTCATTAATCATATAATTGTGATGTAAAGTATTTGTTAACTTTGTTAATAACTAATAAAAATCTTGATTAGTTATTTTGATGCAAATAATTTTCTAGTCATGCTTTTTTATTTACAAAATTGAAACTTAATATTTTATTTGAAAAATTCAAAAGTACAATTTCACTCGTATCACTTAATATGTTAAATCTGCTTGAACAGTTTCAGTTTGACAAGTAATTGTTCTACTTCAAACACTTCGTTGGATTGATTTAGACCTAGGTAAAATATTGATTTAGAAATTACAAGGTTGTGGTCTATAAAATTCATCAACATTTTTTATATGTTTTCGTGTTCAAAGCAATTATTGACAAATTTACTTTCATTAAATACAAACATCAAGTTTAAGTTTATTAAGATGCTAGCCAATGTATATGAGCATATGCACTTTTAAGAAGCTCATACGCAATCATGTTTTAATTATATTTATTGTGTGATAATCAAGTCAAATTATATTTTGTACTAAATAACAAAGTTAAAAAGAATTATTTACCCAAATGCAATGCTGTCTTGGAAAACTTAGTTGTAACTCTGCAAATAATTTTATATTATTCTTTTAATAACTAACATTGACGTTATTGCGGAGATTATTTAAAAAAAAATGAGTTTGGTTGAGATTAATACCAAAAATATACAAGGGTACCTTATGGTATATTTCAATCAAAATAGAAATTCTACTTCAATGTGTCTTTAATATATGTAAGTTGTGAAGGTGAATTCAAATATTAGTTGAGATGATAATATTATGCCATTTTCATCACAAATTATAAGTTTAATAATTTTAAGATCTAAATCTTATAATATTTTCTGTTAAAGTATGTTGATAATAAATTTAAGACTTGGATCTCAAATAAAACTCCGATCATATGACTAAAATGATATATTTTTTGCATGAAAATATCAATCATCAAATAAAATATTAATTAAAATGTAAGAGACTTGCAAAACTTTTTAATTGGAGTAAAAATTACAAAACAAAATCTCAAAAATAAAATAATACATATAAAACATAAATTAAAATGTCATATTATAACTTTTGTAATATTAAAGTTTCATATAATGACTCTGTAATAGAGATATTATTGAAAGTATCATACCAAGGCATTTTTGTTAGCATCTTATTTTATTTGATGTTTTCGGCATTATTTTTAATTGAAAATAGAGTTTCATCTTAACATTAAATGCTAATATTTTAAATACAATATACCTTTATATTTCAAATTGTTAAAGCAAAAACCAAATTTCAATTAAGAATAATATCAAGATGTTGAACCAAACTTTCATTTGATTAAATAAGTTAAATACAATATAATAATACTTCTGCTACTATTCTTACAACCTACTATCTTGATTGAAAAAATAACATTAAAAAAATCTAAAATATCTGTTTGTTGTTAGGCAGTAACAGATAGTCTTTGAAAACAGTTTTATTGGGTGGCTAACTAACTAGCCAATAATGTCCAAGTGGTGTTCTATGGAGCATCTGCACTTTTCTTTTTTATATCTTGTTTTGGTTAAATTATCCAAAGAAAGAGAAACCAAGGGTTTTGTGAGAATAATTTATTGGTCAAAATAAACCTTGCCTTAATGAGTAATAATTCTTTGAGTAATAGTTGGTTGGTTAAGGAAAATAAATTCTAGATTCAAAGACATAAAAGAGCATATGCTCTAACACATGTCCCTCTGCAATCATCACTCCCTCCCATAGAGAAACACACTTACTGCATAATCATAAAATACAAAGATGATTCAAATCATTATATTAAAAATAATGTTTGAATATATATATATATATATATATATATATATATATATATATATATATATATATATATATATATATATATATTCAAACATAGTACCATACGTAATTTCATCTATTATATATATTTATTGACTACTTACTTAAGACTAATATGAAATTTGAACTCATGTACTAGTATTATTATTTGGTTAGTCTAACAAACTATAATTTTTAGTATAGAAATTATCTAGTAATCATCTATACTAATTTCTTACATATCTTATTATTATTATTATTATTATTATTATTATTATGATCGATGATGTTTTATTCTAACTTAACATTAAAAATTATTATTAACTCTCATGATATTTTTATTTATATAACTTAATATATTAGTAAAACCTAAAATCTTATTAAATTTTCTAAATTTATTGTTACACAATGCATCATCAATCCAATAACATATCCTTAATTACTATGTAATAGGTCATATTCATTAACTAATATCATTTTAGTTATTACTAGAATCATCAACATTCATTGTTTATCATCTTATTGTACATATTAGATTTCATGTATTATTACTCAATTGTACTGTATTATTCTATTTAGACATTACCAAATAAATTGATATCATGATTATCAATATTGAAGTAATTAGGTATTCAACTTAAATCAACCAACTATGGTAACTTAATTTCAAATATTAAATTTTAAGAGAAATAAAGAATTATGTTTGAGTTGAAAATATGTCAATTAACTGAAAACTCATACTACTCTAGTGACAAAACTTTCCCTATATGACATATCGTTTGAGTTTAATAAGTAGTTTAAGTGAAAAGTTTTATCATTTAAATAACTAGGTGGATGCTTGTACTCAAGCAATATATGCATAACCAATAAAAAAAAATAGCATACTTATGCAAAATATTATAACTTCAATTCAACCATTTGTATCCATTCTAATCACTTTTTCATCAATACAACCGATTTTTACTATCCAAATCACATCTTTATTTATAATTCAAATTATACGTATTTACAATATCTAAATCAAACCAAAACCATCAAACACATGGGTTTCAATACACATCAAATCATAAAAGTTCATTCATTTCTAACAACCAATTTCAAATTCTCTAGAAATACTTTCAAAAACAGGTCTAAGAATATGAGTTCAATTTCCCATAATACATAATTTCTTGTTTCACTAGCCACAACAACTCTAGGATGAGAGAAAGAACTAAAAATGCTCCAAACCTCCATAAACCTAAGGCTACATCACCTAACCAAGGAAAACACGAATTAGAAACTAAACGAAATGAGATAATTAATTTTTCAACTTATTAACCTGTGAAACTCTAAAACATTTACAAGTGAAACCAGGAGGAGAAAAGATTTAGAGTAAAGGAGATTTTTGCTCCAAATGAAATTTTTATAGGATGAAAATTGTTAACATATAATATTCGTTCAAAAGAATGATGAGAAATAATTTTAAATTAAGAAAGAATGTTGAGAGAGTTTAGAGAATATAATTTTTAAAAATAAATAACTAAATAATCAAAATAAAAATTTATACTTTTAAAACATGGCTAATAAATTTAACATTTATTGTTATTAAACCATTTTATTCTAAAAACCGGTAAAAAATCTGATTCAAAATCACTCATGTTTAATCATCAAAAAAAAGTTGCATTCACTCATGCTTTTAGTTTTTTATGAGATATTAAAATTTCTAATTTTGCTTCAATTATATTACACGGATGCTTAAAATCACGTCTTAAATAAATGAAAGAATTTATAATTTGGATTTTCTTGTCAAATATACACATTTGGTTTGAAAAAACGTGAAACAGAACAAGTGGTACATCAATTTTCCAACCAACTGTTTATCACCTAATAGATATACATTTATAGAGACTAAAGATATTTTAGTAAAACTATTTTAATAAGTAATTTACTTATCAGTATTTTTTTATCAGAAAACAAACATTAAATATCAATCATTTTGAAATAGAGAAAGTATTTGTGATATGAACAATGAGTCATCACTTTCCACTTAAGTTACATAATAACATAGAAGCTTTGAAATTAATTAAGAAGAAAATACTTGTAACATATACTTACCATTCGATTCAACAAAATTCAGAGAAAAGGTTATTATAATTTCACTAAATCATCATTATTTTTAATTTCTTACACCAAAAAATACTTTTCAAAGTATAATGAGATATTAAATATAAACACTCTTCTCAACAAAAAATAATTTGTTACATTTTAAGCCATTAACTCATCTTGTTAAACCTAAATCTATTCATATGATGTGTATATATATTTCAAATCTATTATCCATCAAGTGTCTAGTTGATGAGGGAAGGAAGAGGAAAATGCAAAAACAAAATAAAAAATAAAAAATCAGAAGGTGAAGAAAAAGTGGGTTTGATAAAATTTTGATTTGATTTGATTATTAGTGGAAGCTTGGGCTGTTCTTAATATTCTGTAGTTGGTGGTTGGTCCATCACACTAAGGATTATTATAAGGCAACGGGAATTATGGCACCAAACCAGGAATCTTAAACCCAAAATAATAGAATCCAATTAAAATTTAAATTAATAGAAAACGACATTCATATGATTATGAATATAAAATTGAACTGTCCTACCCTATTCCATGGAGATGTGTGTATCCTTATGAATATGATTAGAAGTAGAAGGACGTTTACCTACCCACAAACAAATAACAACCCTTCAAAACTAGTAATATTAAATAATTTCATAATCTTGTTAATATTATTCAACTTTACAACAATTGATAAAATTATCAAAGTAATGAATAAATAGTATACAAATAACCACTTGATCTTAGTCAAATGATATCAAAGATAGGATAATGATAAGAAAAATAACTATATTCTGTTCTTCATTTTCCTGGTCTTCTGTTTCTTTGCCAAGCAAAAATCACAACACCAACCGACCACCAAATGAAAAGTAAAGTATATATGTCACCATGCAAGACCCAATTATGAGTTCAATGAATCGTGCAATTTACTCATCACAACAGAATATTCATTCTCAGAGGTCACAGTACCAATATCTAGTAAGTAGACATTTGTCCTAATTTATGTCAATACCCAATTGCATAATCCAAAAATGTGTATGTGTTTCTCTCTTAATCACATTATTTTTATCAGCAAAACTTGAACCAGTGATCTTGATGAAGAAAATTGAGTCTAGTGACATTCAGACCAACAACTTGTCTTTATTTGATTCCTGTAAGAAAAAAGTAACAAACCATTTCCAAAATAAAAAATAAAAATAAAACACTGCATTAAATTTATTCAGGGTCATAGTTTAATTTCAAGTAAGAATTTAAATCAAATATCGTTATCGAAAGTGGAGAACAGTAACTTTAGACATTTTTATAATGTTAACAGATTATCAATTGAAACTTGGTAGTTTCAGAATACAGAAAGCTTCTTACACTGAGCAAAACTATAAATTCTAAATATTCCTACAGATACAAATCATTTACCGCAGATGATATATCTGCCAGTGTACAAATCTATGATGATGAGAAATAGAAAATTGGCGCATGAGTTTGACGTGCCAAAAATTTGATTTACACGTTGCTGCTGTAAACATATATGAGCTTTTGCCCCTCAGAAAAATTTGACACCACCCTTACCCAAATGCTTAATATTCACGATTGTGTAGTACTGCACAACACTTGAGATATACTGCTACTTTCCGTTCCTTTTCCATAGGAGGAGGAACTAGGAGCAGAAAATTGCTTTGAAACATCACTTCATTTTGTGCTATTTTACCATGGCATGGCCTAAATATACAAGAGCAAAAGTATGCCGTTTCTTCTTATAACTGGTCAACTTTTGTGACACCCAATGAAGATAACATCATCTGTTACATGACTCAAACCTGCAAAAGATACATCTTATATGAAGCAAACCAAAACTTCAATTTTTCTTTCTATCTAGGGGAGCAAGTGAATAACCATAGAGCATTCATACATACAAATCTTGGGGTATATTAATGGAATTTGCTAACATACACTCTTTTTTTTCTGCAGGACATTAATAGTTATAATTATAACTTGATCTTAAAAGATATACCTAAAGGTTGAGAATAATACAAAGGAATTAGAATTTTAGAGAGTGAATTTCCCTTTCATAAGATATCATATTTATAACAACTTTAAATACATCAGATATAATGTATGAGAGAGAAGAGAAGAGAATTTGAAAAGATATATCTAGCAACTAGGTGCAACACAAAACACATCACCTTTACAATAAATTTTATTAGAGACTATTTAATCTAACAATCCCCCACAAGCTAGAGTGTACAAATTGCATGTGTCAAGCTTGGAACAAATATATTCAATTTGAGGCCCTCTCAAGAATTTTGTTAGTATATCTACAAGTTGATCATTTGATTCAACAAACTCACTGCAGATTTCCCTGGAGAGCAACTTTTCTCAAATAAAATGTCACTCAATTTCAATATGTTTAGTCCTCTCATGGAACACAGATTGGAAACAATGTGGAGAGTAGCTTGGTTATCATAATAATGAGGAGATTGATTTAGACCACAGAGAGAGTGGTACAGCTCACAAACCAAACCAGACTTCCCCTGAGCAACAAACTCAAATGTTGCTCCATGTAGACCTCTTGTTCTAGACTGCCATGCAAAAAAGCATTTTTAATATCTAATTGATGAAAGAGCCAAAGATGAATGACTATCATGGCAAGGGAAAGCCTGAAAGTAGTCATTTCAGCCACCGAGGTAAAAGTATCACTATAGTGAAGCCCATAGATTTGAGTATACCCTTTAGCCACCAATCGAACTTTGAGGCCATTAGATTCATCATTAGGTCCAACCTTAATGGCAAGGTCCAACAACAACCTACTATCTTCTTCCTAGAAAGAAGAGGAACTAACTCCCATGTTTTGTTATGTTCAAGAGCCTACATTTCAATAATCATGGTTTGTTGTCACCCAAGATAATCAAGCGCTTTTGTCACATTTTTAGGAATAATAATAGAAGAGACAGAAGAAATAAAGGAAAAATAGGCAGGAGAGAACTTATGGTAGTTAAGAAAATTGTAAATAGGTTTACGGGTAGATTGAGTACCTTTGCGAAAGGCAATGGGCCAACTCGAGTCATCATGATCAGGAGTTGTGATATTATTATTAGGTGATGAATGAGAAGGACCTGTTGAAGAGGACTCCCCTTGGGATACTGTACTAGCCATTCCATTCCTGCATTGATAGGTAATGAAAGGTGGTGCAATGGTTCAAAAGGATTTTGTATGGTATTTTGGGTGTCAAGAGCAGAAGGAACGAAAGACTCAATTAAGGACATAGTTAAAACATGTTGGACAAAATTAAAATCCTATGTAGAAAGAGGGAACAAGGGAGCTGGATCAAAAAAGGTGACATTGATAAACATATAATACTTCTGGTTTCAAGAGAGTAACATCAATATCCTTTTAGAAGTCGAGAATAACCCAAGACACGTTTGATGGCTCTAGTTAAGAGTTTATCGATAAAACATACACAATATGGAGTGATATGAAAAAAGGGGTCTTTTGGAAATAGAATGTGGTAGCAAACTTTATTTTCAAGTGAAGAAGAAGACATTCTATTAATGAAACGGACAGTTAGGATGGCATCTCCCCAATAATGAACAAGCATATTTGCACCAAGAAATAAGGTACAACTAGTTTCAACTAGGTGTTTATTTTTTTCGTTCTGTTATACCATTTTGTTGAGGTGTATGAGGGTAAGTAGACTAATGCAAAATGTCACTTAAGAGTTTAGATAGATAAGAAGAAAAGTATTCTTTGACATTATCGTTTCGTAAGATTTTAATTACTTTTCCCAACTGATTTCACTAAGGAAAGACATAAAAATAGACAAAAGTTTAGAATGATTTTTCATTAGATAAATCCAAGTACGTCTAAAAAACTCATCAATGAAAGTAACAAAATATCTAAAACTAAGAGATGACACACGACTTAGCTCCCAAATGTCAAAATGAATGATAGAAAAACTGGTCAACCTGGGAGAACAAAGAGATACTACCAGTAATATGATCAGATTCCCTTGGTCAATTGTCCATGGATTTTGAGACTCCACAAATTATGAAATGCAAGTTGTTGACAAACTGGGAGTTGATTGGAGTAGGCTATTGGACTTCAACCTTAAATATTCACGATATTCTTCATTTTGGCTTAAAACCTTTAGATTTGGAAATATTGATTGTCTTGTCAAGAAAGCCATGTAAAGAGTAACAGTTCTCCTGGGTGTGGCCCATTATTTTACAATATATTCATTAAGGCCATCCTCTACCACCATGCCCTCCTCTAGAGCCATAGCTTCCTTTTCCACGAGCAAAATCATTGCAGAAGACTTAATAGATTCTTGAATATTTCTATTCTTAAAAATTGGAACATGAAGGAGTCATGTTATCAAGTTTTCCACATAAGGAACTTCTTAACCAAGTAAAATTTGATCTCTAACATGATAAAAATCTCAATTCATTGCACGAAGGATCATAACCGTATAAAACTTATCCAACTTCTTTTTTATCTCATCTAATGAGTCAATTTCCAGCAGCATATTCAATTCCTCAACTACTGATTGAGCTTCAACAATAAAAGATATCATGTCATTATCAGAATTCTTGAGAGAAATTAATCCATTAGTCGAATAGTAGAGGCATTGCATATTGTTCGCAAATGAGTACACATAAGTAAATTATAGCTTTGATTTTCTTAAAATACACCTATATGGTAATGTGACCACTAAATTGACTAACAATGTACAATTGTGTGGCCTAAATATATAATTCTCGCAATCATAAAATGAGGATTGTTTTCACTAGATACACACATTTCATTATGCTCAAATAGCATAAGCTAAAGCCATACCTGTCTTCTCCTTCGGTTTTGTATCGCATACCAGGATCGTGCCATTGCATAGCATGGCAAAAGAACACCAGCAAATTGAAGAAGTGACATCTCAAACTGCCATCAATCATGCCAATTTAGCATTTAGTACGCAACAAATCTAGAAAGAACAGATTATGTGAAAGACTGAAATCATTTATGTCCACAGTCAGCACATTAGGTTAGGTTTCTAGACCTGAATTTTTGATCATGTGACCCAACAAAATGTGGTGGTGCATAACAATAGTAGGTGCCAGTGGAAAATCTCAAAAAAGTTTTTCTTTCCAATTTGCAACCTTCCTGTGCTGACACCACCAAATGACTTTTTAACCAGTATGCTACCATACCCTATTGTCATTGCCATGTTTGAGCACACATAACTGATAAGTACTTTGGTATTATGTGCCTAAGTCTTACATCAAGTAATATGAGATGCTAAATAGAGTATTTAAGTTTTTAGTTTTCTCACCTTAATAAGTAGCTTTTAAGGTTAGATTTTCCAAGTGCATGGGTACTTATCAATACCAATGTGGTATAGAATTAGAGGAGAAGAACGTATAGTGGGAATTCTCTCTCTCTCTCTCTCTATTTACCTAGTCTCTAAGAGATTTGGTGCTCTCCCTCCTACCCAAATCATAAAAGTGACCACTTTTCTCCTAACTGCCTTATAGCCACCATATATCCACAATAAATCCGACTAGTTACTTATTGTTTTACTAATGGTTATTACTTTTTTTCTATCAATAGCCCTAAGTTTCCAGTCCTTAGATTTCACTTCTAGTCTTCCTAACATAGACCCTCCTAATCAGAGGTATCAAATTAAACCCACATGTGTGCCTGTCAAGAAAAGTTATCAGAACATGCTACTTACATTCAAGATTATTGACGCATCTTGTCCAGTTGTGGAGTTCTTTGTGACCATTAAAGCTTGGCGTACAAGCAAAATTATCAGCAACTGTACAATACATTATCATCATCTCTCAGAAAGGATGAAACTATACATGCTTTAACATTATATCTGTTTCCTTACCAAGAGAGTGGCTGATCGCAGGCAAGCAATGCTACTGTTTTCTGACATGGCGTAATCTTCATACTCAGTTTGCAGCAATTGGTGTTCAGCTGAAGCTAGAGCCACATGCAGATCAGCATTATTCCCCCATTCTTGCCTGTATATGGTACGATATAAATCTTGAGGAAAAATCAATCATGGATATTTAAAGAAGTATTGAAAAAATGGTGAGAGCTAGAGGGATATAAATAAATCAACAAAAGCATTACGCATCTTTAGCTGGTAGTGGCTATTGAAATTTGGAAGGAAAAAGTGAGACAGACCCCACCATTTGGAATAGTGGCAATAACTTCTACCAATCACTTCCTATTTTTTAAATAAAACACAAGGAGAGAGGGGCTAGAGGGTAGACAATTGGAGAGGGCCAACATTTGTTGATAATGCCTGAACAAGGATAAAGTCTTGTAAATTAGCTTCAAGGAGAATGTCCATCAGGCTTGTGATTTGTTAATAACATTACTCATGAACCTGGTACCTAGTGGTTGCGATTGAGCCACACCCAACCACAATACTCAGACTATTCGGAAACCGAAAGTGAGACACAACAAACATCCCAGTGACATGGATGACCTCGGTTAATTGTTAAAATGTCTCAAATGAAACTCCAATACTATGTTACTCATACAACTCTCTATGATGAATAACTTGGTTATGTAGAAAATATTCAAATTGGGGTTGCCGGAATGATTCAATTGAAATTTGAATTAGAACCATAATGAGGTAATCTTGTTAACCTTGCAATGGACAATACCTAATGTTAAAACCAACTTATTCACTTCTCACCTCTTCAGAATTCAAAGCAGTAAATTGATTCTAAATATTTCAAAATGCAGCAATATGGTGCTACATGATATTAACTTATGTGAGCAGTTTGATTTATTTTGCTTTCTTAAGAATTTATTTCTTATATAAATGTTTATTGAAAATCTATCCAATGGGTTCCTAATATATTTGTTGAGTTGAGATGCAATTTCTAGCAATAACATTTAAAAAATAATTCGAAGGGAAATAATTTAGACTATTAAAGTGCATCTAAATCCATCCATGCAACTTCTTTCATCAGCAACAACAAAGACATTATGTGGGAAAATATTGGCTACATATGGATGATGAATCACACAACACCACTGGGTGAAATTAAAATCCGAATTCTCAAGATATTATCATTATAGATCCCTTTTAACAATTCTCTCCAAGGTTCTTCTTGGTCTATCCATCTGTTGGAAAGTCAAACTTCTTCCAAATTTCTTTGCCATATTCAATCAATTTATATACATCATGCAAAATCATATTCCTAGGCATAACTAGGACACAATAATGAAGACTAAGATGCCTAGGTACATTTTAGAGCCAAATACCAAGCTTGCACAGAAAATTTCAGCTCACACAACTCAAGGCATTGAGCAAAACCTTTCAGAAGATGGAAATTATCAAAAAGCCAATATAAATCAGTTAGTTCAATAGATGTTCAAAATTACCTTATATCAATTGCCATAATTGCATTGCTTCTGACTGGTGGAAGAGAATAATTTGAAAATTCCTAAAAAGTGTGAAAGAGAACTCATTGTTCCAATTTTAAATTTAGGCAACTCAAGAAGAAAAAATACCACGAATGAGATGGGAAAAACCCCAACCTGAGTACAGATTTCACATGTTGTATTCCCTTTCTTATTGCACCATCTCTGGATACAATTCCTATGAGCAAACTGCGTCTCAAGAAATGGTGAGCTAACATGTTTATAGTCCAACTTGAAGTAAAACTAAAAACCTTGACATTAATATCCAAAAAGATTCACAAAACATCACTGAGCTTCCAACCCAGTAAAACCTAACCCTCTTCATCTTGCACAAATGCAACAAAAGTCAACTAAAGGAAAAATTCCTGAGATAAAGCAACATACCATCAATTTGACTAACTGAAACGCTTTTCAACAACAAAATACAGATCCTTATCCACTAAGTGAGGTCAACTACATGGATCACACCACATCATTCAACCCAATAAAAGACCAAAGTTTTAGACAAAAGAGGAGGATTCTGTTAGGCTTCGGCAGTCAAAGTCAACTCACCAACATAACGTACATGGATCACTCACGACAGAAATGCTTTCAATAAAACACTTGAACTCATTCAAGAAGCCATTTCATTGACACAAGTGAAGACACTGCAAACACATGCTACTTAAAGGGGGGAGTGTGACAAGTAAAAACAGGATATTTATACAGAGAGAACAGAAGGGTACCAGTTCATGAAACATCGCTCTGTAAGTTGCTCACTGAAACTAAAGCTTCCCACTTTTAAGAAACATGACAACCCCATCAACCATTTGGTGTTTTATTGATCAAGTTACATTCTTTCCAACATGTAGAGGTAGTTAGTTATTCTGGGTAGTGGGTTTGTGGAAAATAAGAGAGAGGAAGTTGATGAAAAAAAAAAAAAAACTGACCTTGAGAGTGCCATTACAAGAACAAGGGGCCTCCATGGCTTGGACTTGATCTTCTTCCAGGCATATTCTGCACTCAACAACAACATCATCATCATAGTTGTTTGGGGAAGAGGAACACCCTTCTCCAGCATTGTCAGAAACGGGTATTACAGGGTCAACTCCATGATCACAGTTTCTTGCATCTAGTGGTCCAAAACAGGCCGTGGAGGCTATGATCCGATCAATGCACACAATGAAGTCGTCCACCATTTTTGAGAGAGAGAAGAGAAAAGGAGAAAGAAAAAAGAAGAGTGGTGCAGGCGTAGGTGGGTTCCAAAAAGCTAATAGCGAAATTTATGAAACAAACCGCAACTACTGACATTATTCGTTTTTTTTTTTTTAAATAATGCAATTTTATTTGGAATTTATTAAAATGGGTGCTTTTTTCTGTTTTTTTTTTACAGAAATAGATAAAAATGTTTATGACTACAGAATGCTAAAATGGTACATCCAAACACAATTTTAGGCTGCCATACATCAAAATACCTTTTTTAATTTTATTTTCTATTAAAATTGTGTTTAAAGTATAATTTTAGTTTTTTATTAAAATTGTTATAAAAAATATGACTTCAATATTAATATATATATTTTTTTAATTTTATAGAAGATGTATAAGGAGATGACTTCTTTAACTGATAATTGGATAACTCGGAATATGTTATTACTGTTGGTAAGCTATCATAATTGCTCCTTATCTTTTTAATTGGTAATTCAAAATTACTCCTATTTAATCTTGAAAAGGATTCGGGAAGTGACTTTTCACTTTTTATAAAATTAGTTTCTAAAATGTTGAATTCTCTTGTGCAAAAAGAATTAATCACTTTAAATTGTAATGTTTTTGCATTTTACTTTGAAATTTAATTTAAAAATAAACACTTTTAGAATTAAATTTCAGAAAGTTTAGTTCTTGATTTAGGAGAAAAAATAAGCAATGACTTTGAATTTTTGGAAAAAAAGGTCATACCCATATTATTTAAATAAGAATAAGCTTGGAATATAGGAACAAGAACAAGGGATTCAATTAGTAAAAGAAGGTAGTACGAAACAGTAATCACCAAAGTCAAATTTTACTTATTCACTCTCCTACTCTTAGACAAGGAATCACATATAAATTGTAATATGTATTAGAAATAATTCAATTTGTTTATAAAACTAAAGTAATAAGTCTTTTTTGATCAAATTTTAGGTAGCACATTTGCATTCTGATATAAAAAAAAAACAATTAAATTAAAGAAGTTGTCAGTTTATATACATGAATTCTATAAAATTAAAAAATATATATCAATAATAAAGTTGTATTATATATAACAGTCTCAGTAAAAGAATAAATAAAATTATTATAAAATTATGCTTTAAAATAAGATTTATTAAGAAACAATAAAAAAATAATTTTAATATATGCAAATTAAAAGTTATGTTTGGATTTATAATTTTAAGATTTCAAAATGTTACATCTTCTAAACATGATTTATCTCTTTCTATAAAAAGAATATCTATTTAATAAATTCCAAATAAAATTTACGTAAAAATCAGTCATTCTTCTGTACATAACTATTATAGTACTGCTAGTATTTTTCTTCTTCCTCCTCAAATTAGTATTTTAACTTTTATATTTTCAAAATGATATGTCTATTTTCAGTAGGTTAAGTCTTATTGATTATTTAATAAATTTTAACCTGCTAATTGATTAGGAATGTTTAAAATAACTATCCTATTTATTATGGTCACACCTTCATGAATTTTTTTTCTTAAAATAATTAATTATTGGCTTAAATATTCTTTTATTAGTTTTAATATTCTCCTTGAAAATATTTTCAGTTTTTGTACTCTAAAACAACAAATTCTACTATTTTAGTCTTTTTTTTTTTTCCTTCTTGTAAGCGTATGTTACCAAATGTTCCACCTATTTGAGGTATACCATGTAAAAATTAGATTGTATAAATTAAAAAATATATAAAAAAAAAAGTGAGGAAGATTCCTGAACACAACCCCTAAGTGGTCAGTTCTGGACTTAACTACATTTCATGGTCAACAATAATACTCAATGTAGTTTGCTTCAATAGATTTGGTACGACAAGGATGAAAAGTTTTTTTTTTATTTTATTATTATTACATGATTTTATTTGTTTTCTCTCACGTGATAAGCTTTGGTGAAAAGGCATATTTGATTTTTGTCTGTTTATCTAAACGTCATTTTAATGTTGATTAAATATATTTAAAAGAAATCTTAAATAATTAGTTAGTTTAAATTTACATATAATTTATTAAGAATCTACACAATTAAATCTATATACTATCTAATCAAATATCTAAGTTTAAAGCATATCTCCAAATCATGCATGCATTATGCTCACAGGATTGATTATACATAGATTATAAGTCAATATATTTTCTTGCATAATTAATTATGTGAGCTGTTTTATCTATAAAGGAACCTTGTATATAAGACATAATTTATTGGAACATAATTAATTATGTACTTATTTTTAAAGGAAAGAAAATTTTCATTTTATTTTATTCTATGTAATATAACAAAAGGTATTTTGGTTATTTTATTAAGAAATCAATTACTATTTTCGTTTTATCCTTCCAAATCAATCTCATCTACTTACAAATTTTCTACTTATTTCTTCTCTATTTTTACTATTTTTCACTTACTTTAAACAAAACTCATTTTTCATTTTATTTATATTTTTTTTTTATATTTCGTTGTCTTGTTTGCAATAACCTCTTCCAAACATGAAATTAAATAAGTACATCTTTAAAATACTTTTCAGGTTGGTTAGTTAATTAAGTCTTTAATTTTATAATTAAGCAAATTTATTTTCTATTGACTTTCATTCTTTTTTTCAAATTATTATTTTCAATATAAATAATTTATCTTTCCTTTTTATAAATGGAAATTATCTATATATTGTTGGATATAATGATAAAAAAAATAAACTAACTAAATTTGTTTTTATATATATGTATATGTATATATACATATACATATATATACATATACATATATATATATACGTATACATATATATATATACATATACATATATATATATATATATATATATATATATATATATATATATATA
>Ga0209700_103205_pt1 | contig 31751 bp, 11 predicted proteins | sample SiratroredBW_FD_187528 | JGI IMG/M metagenome (GOLD analysis project Ga0209700, IMG submission 187528) | Root nodule microbial communities of legume samples collected from California, USA - Siratro red BW (SPAdes) (version 2) | ecosystem: Host-associated > Plants > Roots > Nodule | place: USA...
TTTTTTTTTTTTTTAAATATTTACGCAAAATGATGCATTTTTTAAAATGGATAATGAGTTGATAGCCCGTAAAAGATATGTTTTTAATGGGCTCAATAAAGTGGTGAGGGTTGGTCATTCATCAAAATCAAATATTGATTAATAATACAAAGGGAGAGTAATATTTATTCTGAAAAATAAATCGAATAAACATGTTTTCGGCGAGTAAACATTACTTTTTGTAAAAAAGGATTAAATGAAAATAAGTAGTCAGGACTCGAACATATGCTTCAAAAACGATTAATATAATATCTCAATTTATTTGGGATTACGAGTAGATGAACAAAATACATTAATTAAAATATGAAACTGAATTAAATTTTAAAAGTGATTTAAGGAAACTAAAATTATTTATATAATGATTAAAAAACCAATTAAATTAACAATGATTTGAGAGAATTTAATCAAATTAAATTACTAAGAATAATTTGAAAATTTTAAATTATTATCAATGAATATTTATTTTAAAGTGTATTTTTTAATTTCATAATACAAATTTCAATTTAGTTTAAATAATTAAACTTAAGAGTAATTCAATTTTTAACAAATAAATTAATATACATTTTAAATCTAATTTTTATATGATTTAATTTAATTTAAATATTTTTTAACAGTCCTCACGATGCAGCATTCAGTGTTTTGAATTATTTACTTAGGTTGAATGAAACAAAATTAACACAATCGAGAAAGTAAAGCTTTAAAATTAAATGAAATAATACTATTTACCATTGATAGTAAAGAAGAGTGATATTTAATAAAAGAGAAATACAAATATAATTTTAGACATCCTCGTTATTAAATTCTAACAAACTAAACAAATTACATATTTAATTTTATTATTTATTTATTTCATATCCAATCTCTGTTCCTCTGCCGAAATCCAGAGGTTTGCCTTTCAGAACACACAGTTACGGTTTCATTTGGGTGAAAAAAAAAAAGAAAAAAACACGTTTTGGACGTGAAAGTTGCGTGAAGGACGAAGCTATTCCACTCTAAGAATGGTACCTATCAAACATAAATTTTTCTATGGAATTTTGTGTCAGTCACCATTCACTCTTTGTTTTGTTCTACACTTGATTTGTTCAGTTCCTCATCAACAAAACAAAAAACAAAGCCACTCTGCCATTAAAAGTTAAAAAGTTTTGGACCATGATTTTTATTTTTAAAAATATCTTTTAATAACCACTTTTTTAAAAAATTATTATTCCACGATTTTTTAGCAATCAAATATTATTCAGACAATAATAATAATCATATAAAATAATAAGATGTTAAAATATCACAATTTCTTTTGTTTTATTTATTCATCCAAAAATTGTTTAGTCATCCAATAATGATATATACAAAAGAGTGGATCATAAATTGTTTAGAAAGATAAATAAAGCAAGGAAATGTAATAAAAAAAATTGTAGGACTCATATTTGAGAGTTTATAAATGATTTTCTATTACACCAAAAGAGATTATCTGTGTACAAAAGTAATTTTGTTAACATTGATGATCTGCTTGCTAAGACCTCAAATAAAAGTTCACTTCTAATAAATAAACTGGTGGGTTATTTTAATCACAACGTATTCAAACACAGTATATGTGTTTTCTTTATTTATTTTTTGGTACTGGTGCAGCAGTTGCCATAGGAATAACTTCCAATATCCAATTATATTTTTTTTCTTCAATTCTTATTATAGTTATAAAAACAAATATCCATATAATAGTAATAATAATACTAATAATAAAAAATAGTTCTTGATTAATAATTATTATTAAAATTTAAATAATAATGGTTAGTAATATAATGAAATAATAATACTAATAATTAAACAATATCAACAAAATATTTTTTATTTTTATTTTTCTTCCATTAAAAACGTCTACTTCTATTTATTTTCCACCTATTTCTTTTAATATTTGTTTCTCACTATCAAAATATTTTTATAGATGACAAAAATGGAAAAGAACACAAAAATAATAATGCTACAAATATTTTGCATATTTCAATATATTAATGTAATGGAAGTTAGAGTATTCATCCGAGATTTTAGATGTTTAGAAATAAAATAAAAAAGGTATATATTTCGATATTATTAGCAAAAGAAAACATCACTTTCAACTTCCGTACTCTTTTCTCTCTTTCTTCACATGTTTTTTTTTTTTCTTTTTTTACCTTTTTCTTTCATTTTTAATCCTTCATATCTCATTCTTTTTGAAATTTGATCCTGTCATAAAATAGTAATAACTATTCTAAAAATTTACTATTATCTTTATTTTCTTATAATTAAATTATTAATTTTAATGAGGTGAATTGATATAAAGATACATAAAATAACGTGATTATAGTATTTTGAATTTTATATAAATTATGTATTCATGTTTTTAAGATTTGAGTTTGATATATAATTTTGAATAAATGGAATTAGTTGTGAGTTATCATTTTTGTGTTAAATTAATGTATTTGATAGTTGTATTCTTTAAACTGAATATGTATAAACTTTGAAAATAGGTTCGTTCTACTTCACGAAAGTATTTTTTGATACTTTCGCTTAAGCAAAAATTTTCATTCAGACTCTGTGAAACATATATACGGATACGGATATACAGATAAGGTTAAATCAAAAATTATAAAACATAGGACACAACATTTCAGAAAATAAATCAAAAATTATAAAACACAGGACACAATATTTCAGAAAATATGGATACGAGATTTCAGGAAACTAATATTAATTATGTTATATTGTCTTTACAACAAATTGTCATCAATTTTGTTATTTTGTCTTTATAACATAATCAAAGTATAATATTTTTATTTGTTTTGTATCTCTTTAACTAGACCTAGAATTGGTATATTGTTTGAATATATTTAACTCCTTACTTTTGTTCTTAATAGAAAAATAGAAATAACTTTTTTATTTTCATATTTCTATTTCATAATATGATATACATTTCATAATATGATATCAAATTTTTGATAATCAATTCAAGACAAGGATTAATATAACAGAAAGAAAGACAAAATTTTCCAAAGTCTGTAGTTATTATAGAAAGATAAAATATATGATTAATACATGTTATAAAAAGTAACTTATAAAAAGTAACGCATATGATTTTTACTTTTTTTTACAAAATATATATATATATATATAAAATGTATGTTTAAATTTATATTTATGAATTACAAGTTTTATACATTCTCTCTGATCATTTATAGTGTCATGGATAATTAATTTTTAGAGTGTTACACCACTTTGTTTCATTCATTTAGTTTATCATCTTCAATATTCATAAGAACATTTCCTTTATATGGTGATATTTAAAATCATGAGTTTAACACATGTATCACCGGTGTTATTGTGAAAAATCCAAGGACATTTTTATTGTAATTCCCAGACATAAGTTTAATAACTCTTCTGATAATCTTCTAATAACTTTAAATTGGACTCTGTGAGTGGTTTGATAACCTTATTAGACTCTTAGACTATGTTTTCATAACGTTTAATTAAATTCTTAGGAGTTAAATTACAATAATTAAGATGAAATATTTGTGAAACTTCATGGTTAGTTGAGTAAGTTATAAGGGGCTTTATTTCTAAAATTGTAAGGAGAATAATGTTTCTTTTTTCTTTTTTTTGTTTCAATATGTTGTAGTTGGTGATGAACCCTTCAGTTCAGGACCAGCACACGTGAAGAAGAACGAATGAGCCGTTGAACTAAAGGCTAAAAAATTAGATGAGATGTTTTACACGCCAATACATATAATTTATCACGTTTTTAAGAGTAAAAATACCAAAAACAACATGGGTGTCTCTATCTGTACCTATCGCAGTGGAGTTTCTTTTATTCAGTGATTAAATACTAAGCATGACATGCATGACATCTTTTTTATTAGTTTTTCTTAATAATTATCCTAAAAATTATAATTAGTATACAATTTAAAAGCAATTAAACTCGAACTAAAAATTTTCTTTTATAACGAGTTAAGGATGAAATTAATAAAGAAAATAACTATTTTTAAGTCTATAATGAAATAATATTACCAGTTTTCTATCAACTACATAGTATAGAAACTAAAACATTAAAATTGATTCTTATCTATATTAGGAAAGATGTTTTTCTTTACTACCACATATTGTTCTTTATTATTTTGGATGTTGAATTAGATGAAGATTTTTTATTATATTATCTCTCTTTCTTAATGAAATAATTGTAGACAAATATGCATATTTATCAAGAAATAGACCTTATTTTTATGTAAAATATAAACATTTTTATTATGTTAGGTCTATCAAATAACAATATATTGATGTTCATTAATCTAATTATTATTTTATAATTTATTATTAATTTAAACAAGTCACGAGCCTCTAAATATTAAACCTTACCTACAAACTTTTTTTCTCATCTTATTAAAAGAAAAAATTAACTAAATAACACGAATTTTATATTTATGTTTTAAGCTCGAGTTTCTTGAGTTTTCCCCACCAAAAGATACGAAGAGTGTATTAGTATTTCAAAATTTATGTTTTTTAAATTTAAATTTGTTTAAATTTAGGCGGTGTAATTTCAAAACAATTATATTACTTTAACTTTTGATTCTAGAAAATTAGTTTTATATTATAAGACCATTTTACTAAATTAAATCCTAACAATTTAATTCTTATTTAAACTCGTTAATTTTCTTAACATTCTTATGATTCACGATTTCATGCAAATAATGTCCCACGCTCATTCACACGTTTTAATTTCCGGCAACTATTTCTTATACTTCTTCTTTTAATTACTGCACTCCTCTTTTAGTTACCCTCTTTCCAAAACTTAATTTCCGAAATATTTGCTTATGACAGATAAAGAAATTGAAAAGAAAATGCTTATAGAAGAACAAATATATGCATAAATAATTTATGACGAATTAATAACATTTGGAACAACTGAAGGATTCCACAAACAAAGAAATTCCAATAGAAAATAACCACGTTTATTAGAAAAAAAAAAAAAAAAAAGGAGTAGAGCTAAATAACAATATTTCGGAATGAAAAGGGGTTCCGTGAAACAAAAATGAAGTTTAAAAATATAATAAAGAGAAGCATAAATTGTGGGTAACGATATTTTAATAACCCAATGAATTTATATAATCAGTTGAATGTTTTTACTTAGTGAATTGAGAGGCATAATTAGCAAAGCCCAGGACTTTAAACCTCCTTATTCCATTTTTGCTCGTTTTTACTTTCTGCACTCTGTAATTACTAATTGCAAACCTACACTCAGGATTATAAAAAGACTGAAATACCTTTCTCACTGTACTACACTGCGGTTGCACCTCTGACTACACCTCTGTACTCCATCATCACTACACTCTCTGAGAGTAAGAAGAAATAAATAGTTGTTCTATAAAACTCATTCTACACTCTTTTAGAGGAAGAAAAAGAGATAAATAGTTGTTCTAGAAAACTCATTTAAAAAAATTATTCAAGAAATCCTATTCTAAAGCGCATCTCATATTCTGGAAAGTTGTTGTAAAAAATCCAGAAACTTTTTCACATTCCTAAAAAATCTGTTACAAAAATTTTGTTCTGAAAAACGAAATGCATTTCGTACGAAAATCCTGTTCAAAAATTACTATCATGGAAATTTTATTATAGAAATATTTTTCTACAGATTCCGGAAAACCTATTCTAAAATATCTCGGAGCGTAGGAAAAGAAGCCATTCTAGCTCCCTAACCTTTGAGGCACTACTTCATTAGTTCATTATCTCGAGTATTCGAAGGCAAAGCTTCCTACACCGTACAAATTCTGTCCTGCATTATATATTTTCCATTTTCCCTTTTTTACGGTTTCACTGTTCTATATTGATAAATATTTTGTCGTTAAAGATATATTTCCCCAATAAAAAATAAAATTCTTATACTTTTCAAAATATTCTATTTAATTTCTTTTATGATTATACTAAAACCAACTTAACTTTTATTATTTTATACAAATATACACTGTACTTATGGCAAAGAGAATAAATGTTAAAATACTTTCAAATTGTCTTTATCTTTTCAAGTCATCTACTCCTTTTATTATAACAGTTTTTCTATTTTTAAAAATATTATAAAAAATTTCTTATTTAATTTTTTTATTTCTTTGAATCTAGAATATAAAAACTAAAAGAAATAATCTAAAATAATAAAGTTAGAATTAAAAGAATTAAAAGATATTAATGGAAAATGGTTAAAATGTTAAAAGCAAAGATCCAAGTACACCTGAATTTTCAAATAAAAATATCAAAACATTTTTGGTATTTTAAGAAATTATATAATGCAGGTAAAAGTTTTGTATAGTGCAGAAGGAAACTTTTATATAAGAAAAATTGCTTCCTGCACCCCACAATTGCTTCCTGCACCTCATCAGTGGTATAAAATCTTGCTAGAAAATTATAATTTAGAGTTGTTGCTTTTACATTTTTCGGTGACAGCGGCACTGGCGGACGTTGGTGGTGAAAAGAAAGGTTCTTTGACAGCGTTTTAAGGTAAGTGAGTGTTTATGGATAGTTTAATGATTGATGTAGAGGTGTAGAGGAGATGTTATGTGGTAGGAAGGATTTTTGTTCCGGAAAATCCAGAAGGTCTAGGGTAGAAAAATGAGTTACGGAAAAAGATTTCTACAATAGGAAGTTGGCTTCTAGAAAAGGTTTTCCAAAAATGTTCTTTACACCTTTCTTTTTCGAAAAAGTTTTTCCAAAAATGTTATTTACACTTCTCTTTTTTGGAAAAGCTTTTCCGGAAGTCAACTTTACTACGGAAATCTTTTTTCATAACTCATTTTCTCATCCTCTAACCCTCTTCTAGATTTTATTTTTCAAAACAAAAATCCTTCTCACCACATAACATCTCCTTTACACCCTTACATCAATCATTAAACTATCCAAAAATACACCTACTTATCTTAAAACTCTGCCAAAGAACCTTTCCTTCCACCACCAACGTTTGTCACCCTAACCGTCACTGCAAAACACAAAGGCAGCAACTCTAAGTTATGGTTTCTAACAAGAGTATTTGTGGTATAACATAACACTGATGGGTGTATGAAGCAATTGTGGAGATGCAAAAAGCAATTTGCCAAAATATAACAGCCGACCAACTTGAGAGCCCAAAATCATAGGTCGGGTGAGTATAGGAAATTGTTATTCTCACCCCCACTGTTACTGAGATCACTCCCTTTTAAATAAACATGGAGAAGACTAAATAACCCCCAACGCTACCCGTCTTTTTAAAGCCTTTCTTTCACCCCTCTCAAATAGTCTCACTCGTTTATCGGCGTGGCTTTTATCATTGTCATATTTTTGTGTGTAAATAAAATGAAATATATTTTCATTATGTATTTATTTGAGATGTATAACAAAAATACCTTGTAAATAATACTTAATAAAAATTTTCTACCAAGAGCATATTTTTAGAAAAAACAATGATAAAAGAGTGAGAATAACAATTTTATGAATCAGGTAAAACTTATCCATGTCAAAATAGAAGATGATGAAACATAAAATGATGTATTAATGCACATTAACTTTTAATTAACTTTTATAGTTTCAAAGACTTTTGTAATAAGGTGATAACAGAGGTTAAAAAAGAAAACATGTTCAACAAGTTAAAGAGTTTAGAAACTATGTGAAGTGGACAAAATAGAACATATGACTCTTTATAACTTGTATGACTTGAATAATTTAAAATACCTTGTTTTGTATAATTAAAGTTCGCATCTTTGTTATTTTATCATTTTCTACTCTAGTTACAAGATAAATAATATATATTAGGATAAACTATTAAAACAATTTTTTAACATAAGAAAATATAAAAGAGATATTTTAATCAACAAATCACAATAATTTTTTTTTAAATATCAAAGTACAACAATAATATAGACCACACATAGATCTTACAATCAAGGATATTCAACAAATAAAATATAGACTGATGTCTTTTAAAAGACTTATATTAACTATGTCATACTAAATAATAACATTTAATTTAATACGCAAGACTTAGATTTATGTGTTAAGAGAATGAATCAAGATAAATTCATTGTAAGTTGTGTATCTACATATGGTCACAGTGTGTAAGAACTTCCCTCAACTTCTCACCACCTACCTAATATCTTAATTTATGTGACTTAGACCATGAACATCAATACCTAATACATAAATTAAACAATAGTTCACATATCATCCCATATATGTAACTACAAATTCATACAAATTCTATCAATCTCAATAACCATTTTTATATAATGTGCCTCATTTAAATAAAAATCATAAATTAGTTAAATATACAAACTAATATTCACTTTATATTAATAATAAACATTAACATACAATACATTGAAGAGAAAAAAAATTAGTTTGAACGAAAATCTGGTAAAAGATGTTGATTTTTAGTGTTGTTTTTGCTTAAGCGAAAATTTGTAGATAAATACAACCTTTTTAGAAATTATTTATTATTGAAATTATTATTATATTTCTATTATTAGTATTACTAGAAATATTATTACACTTTTATTATTAGTTATACTTTCATTATTATTATTCACAGTGTTGAGAGAAGGACTCAAGTCCAGATCTTCAAGTATCACAATCACTCCACCAACATCAATCTTGCAATCATACATTTATTATAATAATAATAATAATATTATCATTATTATTATCAATAATAATATTACTATTATTAACAACATTGATATTAATATTAAAAATAATAATAGCATTAATAATAAAAGTTAATAATAATATCATTATTACTATTTTATATTATTAATATTGTTATTAATAATAATAATAATGTTAATAATAATAATAATTTTAATAAAATTAATTATTAATATTATGTAGAAATTATGTATAGATTTGGATATGTAGGTACCTACAGGTTACAAGTTAGGATCCGTATGTAATTATTTATGGATTATTCCGTAGATAAAATTGGTATAATATATCCGTAGGTAGAAATTGTAAGTAGTGCTAAAGTTACCTACAGATAAAACTATGTATGTAATAATCCGTAAATAAATCGAAAATTTCTTGTGTCCAAAACCAGTTTAACAAATACAAGTCTTAAATGTAGTAATCTAACACAAATCATAACACAATGAATCTTAGTCAAACTACACAAATCTCATTTCAAACCCAAACATTAAAAGTATGTTAAACAACACATAATCCTACATAAAACTCAAAATATTATGATCATGTCACCTTCATATTCAAATAATCTATTTTAAGAACATAAATAGCTTCCATTATCTAGAGTATCAATCTTCAGAGCAAATTTCCAAATCCAAACAACAAAAATAGTCAAAATCTAGAAACCTATAACAAGATATTCAATATGAGTTCAACTAAGTTTAGATGATCATTTCTCTCAATTTACATCACACCAAAACTAATGACATAACACTACAATAAAAGTACAAAATACTGACGAAAAATCATCGATAAGATTCTATCTATTGGTAAAATATCATTATTGACGTATTTTACCAACGAAAAATTTTACGATCAATAATCAGTCGGTAATTACCTATAAATTTAATGACAGAAAACATCAAATTATTCGTTGATAATCTTAACGTATTAATAATAATTATAATAATATAAATAAAATTAAAAAATAATATTCATAATAATAAATGATTATAATATTTATAATAATAATAATTATTATAGTAATAATATTTATAATAATAACAATAAAAATACTAATAATAATAATATTATTATTAGTAATAATAATGTTAATATTAATATAACAGTATAATAAAATAATAATGTTAATATTAATATAATAGTATAATAATAAGAATATTATTAATAATAATATTAATAACTATTATAATTGTAATTGTAATAAAATTATAATAATAATCCTAATATAATAGAAAAAACTGCTCTCATATGATGATTAAGAATTTTATCAAACAGTTGAGAGGTCTTTAGTTTAAGTTTACCTTAGTATACTTGTCCAAAACTTTAATAAAATAATATAATATTGGTAATTTGAGTTTTATTTTTTAAGTAATAGCCATAAGGAAATGAAATATTCTTTAGGGTAAACAATAACTACTCTTTTTTTCAAGAGTAAAAATGATGTTTAAGGTGAATATTTTGTATAATAATTGATTTCACATCTTTGACTCTTTTTATTTATTTATATATAATTAGAAATAAAATTAAAAAAAATAAATACACTAATATTTTTTTAAAAAAATAACCCAATCAAAATTAAGTATGCACAGTTATTAATAAATAATCAAATAATGATTTTTTTAATATAATAATCATAAAGAAAGGAAGAGAATAGAAAATCTCTAGGTAAACAATAACTATTTTTTTTTTGAAAATTTGATTGAATAGAAATGATCCTTAAGGTGAATATTTTGTATAATAATTGATTTTACATCTTTGTTTTTTTCTTTATTTATTTATAATTAGAAATAAAATTTAAAAAATAAAAACACTAATATTTTTTTTCAAAAACAGCCAATCAAAATTAAGTGTGCACATTTATTAATAAATAATCAAATAATGAGGTAGGACAAAATTAGGGATTTTCATTTATATATTTTAAATTCAAAATAACACAAGTTATATTGTCTTCTACCATTATTTTGAATTAGTCTTTGATAAAAGCAAAATTGTCTTGAACTAATGCATAGTCGCAAAGTTTTAGATTAAAGGTATATGTTTAGAAGACTTTATTTATAACTTATTTGAACTTATAATACGAACACTTGTTTAAGTGTTTAATAGAACTTGTAGAAATAATTCATAATATGTTTGTAAGTTACTTTTAGTTTGGATAGCTTATTAGATAGCTTATGACAAAACCTAACAATTTATATAACAATGGTTTAACACCATTTCAAGCTTCAGTTGTAAAAACAATTTATACACATGGTGCTTACTTAATAAAGTCTTATTTGATAAGTCATCAATCACTTATATACTCAAACAAATACGAAATTTAAGATGAAGACATTTCCAACGTTAATAACCCGAAGAAAATGGTAATCACGTGGATAAAATGACCAACAAGTAAGGATATATATAAAAAAGTATTTAAAGTTTTCGATGAAACATCTATGTAAGAAAAAATATTGTGTTCTTTTTTTAATTTCAGAATTCATTTACTTATTTGTGTACACAAGTTAAGTGTCGTGGTACTTGAGTATTAAGTATTTAGAACCACAATTTCACGTAAAGGAGTGCACCTAACATGCTTTCTATCATTTAAAAACATTATATATGAATGAAAACTTATTGAATACGAATTGAGAGCCATAATATATATTTTTTTTAAATTTAACATTTTAACGTAGTAACAAATTGTGTGATAAAAATGTATTGGAATATGTTTCAATAAAATTTTACTTCTCATAAATCTTTGATAACTATCCAACACTTATAATCAAATTTATACTCATACCCATTTAACGAAGAATTGTTTATATTGAAAACAATTTCTAAAAAGTACCTATTTAGTCTATGATTATTCTCCATACATAATATACTGGAACTTGAAAGAGAATTAGAGTAATTTAAAGAAAAGTATTGTTAATGTATTCTTTTTTATATATTTCAATATTATTTGGCGGAATGATCATATTTAAGATAAAATCAAATAGAGCCAACTATTTTGAATTGAATTAAATTTTACATTTTATTCAACCGACTTAATCTAAGTTAATTCAAATAAGATTATAATTAATTGGTTTGAGAAACCATTAGAAACAATTATTATGCTTTTAAAACTTTCTTCTTGTCAACATTATGTAATCATTTAATAAGAAGGTAAACATTCTTTCCAGTAATGACTAATTATTAGTCTATTTAATATTCAATTTCTCTAATGTCATCACTTTACATATGCATCACCAAATTCTTTACTCTAAACATATGTACAGTCAAATTAAGATAATTGGTATCCTAGTAAATTAGACCATAAGAAATTCTAAAGTCTAAAATGTATTCTAAAGTCTAAAATTCAAAATGATTGAAGAAGAAAAGAAAAGCAAAAAAATAAATAAATATAAAAGATAAAATGAAATTATAAAGTCTAAAATGTATTAACAAAAAAAGTTAAAGAAAAAACAGGTTATTTATTGATTGGGGCTAGCTTGAATAGAAAAGGTTAAATTTGAGAAATACAAAACAATAATGACTTTGGCTGTTGTTAAAGTGAGGTGAAAATAAGTAATTAATAGAAGAAATTTAATTCAAATTAAATTTCTAGGTTCATGAATAAGTTAACATGTGGAAAGATTTGTTGAATCAACAACAATTATATTATTGTAAACAAAATTAGTTTCTGACTAATAGGAAACTAATGTTAAAAAATATGTCCTCAATATCACTCATAAAAGAATTATTAGAAAAATATAAAATTGATAAATATAAATATTTGATTTTTGAGGTTGATAATAGTTAAAAGTGATACTCTTACATTTATTTAAATGATTGTTTTGATTTTATAGTGTAGAAATTCTTTGAAAAAACTGAATATATGTTTTAGTTTTGGTACACTAAATTGTATATGGTTGATTTTATTAGGTATAAAATGATTTGATATATTTTTAATAAGAAATTCATTTTGTTCATTTTAAGATATTTGATTATATTATATGTTTGGTTTTGTTGTAATTTTAAAAAATAAAATAAAATTGAATTGTAACATAAAAAATGATATTATATATTGTATTTGGAGTTTCTGTTATATTTTATTACTCTTCTGTTACTGTAAATTATTACTATAATTGTTTTATATATCATTAGAACCAACGTTAATATATATCACTATTACTAGTATTAATATATATATATATATATATATATATATATATATATATATATATATATATATATATATATGTTATTGTTAATGTTAATATATTCTTTTATTATTATTGTTGTTAGCTAAAAATTTAAGTTTAAAATTTTTATTATTAGAGAGATTTTTCATTGAAACGAGTATATGTTGTATATGGTTTTGATTTGAAAAAGTATTGTTGAAAAATCTCTCAAATTAAGAAGATTGTGTGGAAGAACCATCTTTATAAAAGAAGTAAAATGAATAAATCTTAATAAAAGAAAAGTTTTACTTAAAATTTCTGTTTTGCTGGAGATCGATAAATTAATTAAATTTATTAAATAAATATGCATATAAAAAAATTATTATTAGTCTCATTTGTTTATAAATATTTATGTTTATTGTGCTCGATTTAGAAACTTACTCTTATTTTTATTATTAGTGAATCATAAATAAATTAAATAGGGAATATAAAGTTTATGATGTAGAGAAGATATTTTTATATGATTAGAGAATTTTATTATAAAGTATTGTGTTAATTTTATAATAAGAATCATCTTATAAGAATTTCATTTTTTGGACATGTTTGGATTGAAATAACTAATACATCTTTATATTATGTTCTTTGGTAATATTTTATTTAAACTTTTGTATTTATTTTGAGATTTTTTTATTTAAAAATATTTAGGCTTGTTGTGTTTGAAAAAGTTTAATTCATATAAATAAATAATGTGATCTTGTATTTGGTATTTGTATTAAAGTCACAGGTTCAATTTTAAGCAAAACAATCATCATGGAGAAAGAAGTTGTTGTATGGGATATTAATTATCTAGTGATATATAAAAAAAATAGACAAATCACAGTCAAATTATGATGTTTGAGTTATTATATTCTCAATAAAAAGAGTTACACCCTAACTATCAATTATAATTTTTAGCCTAATACCTAATCCAAAAATTGTATCATATCTAACATCAAAATTAACCAACACAATTTTAAAATCCTGCCATATATCTATTATACTAGTTGCACAAACACTGAATAAAATATTATAAATATATTGTATAATATATACATAAAAAGATTTAAAGTTGTCCTCAAAACATATATGATCAAAACATTAATGAAATAATTTTATCTAATTACATGGAAGATGGTTTCCTTCCATTACCATATGTAATAAAGTTTAAAAACCATGATAAACAAGTTCCAGGAAAAAGTTTTAATAAAACATCAATAAAAAGTAGGTGGCATGATTCTGTCTAGCATGTTAGTATTTAATATATTTCCAGCAAACGTACTATATAATAATAGGAAAATTAAAGGATTGTGAAAGGAGTGGTCCCTTTTGAATTAAAGCCATAATTGTAGTTTAAGAGAAGGAATACAGGGATAAAAAGGGAATTAATTACTTCATGCATAATCTTCAAGAAAGGCTAGTGTAAATATTTTAATGGTGTTCTTGAAATCACTAAAACAAATAGACACAGTCTTCTATTTATCTCTTAATATTCAATCTCCTTGTGCCTATCTTCAAGAACTCTTGTTTTCAACCAAGCATTAGCATTATTTATTCTCTGTTCAATGTCAGCACCCAAGTAATTCAATTCTATCATTTGGTGAACTAGTTAGGTTCTAAGCATTCACAAACTACACCAAAACAAAATCCTATATCTTTATAAATATCTAATTTTCTATATTTTTATAAACTTTACCATCTTTGCCCATTTTTTGTTCTTTATTTTAAATGTTTGAGGCCCTTATAAGTCTATGATTGTATTTTTTTAATCAATTTATTTATTTATATTATGAAATTATAAATTTGGCTCTTAATATTCAATCTCCCTTATATCACATGATTTGGCTAGTGTAGCTTTTAGTGTTATGTTTTTCAAAATTAAATCATTAATTGTTTTTTTTACCATAAATGTTTATATTGAAATTAAATTTTTTATTTCCACATAATTATTTATGAAAATGAATTTTATATTTCTGTTTTGTCAAAATTTGATTTTGTAATTTAAAATGAATCTTTCTTACTTTTAATTTTTCTTTTCAAATGAATGTAAAAGGAATCCGGTACTTTAATAGTATATATAGTAAAATACATCTATTTGATATGAAATAAATTATTATTTTATTATTATATAATATTTTATTAAAAAATTGATTGTGAAATAAAGTAATTAATAAATAATAATGTGAAGTTAGAATTTTATGTAAAATAATGTTGGGGGAAACAACTATGCTATAGAATTTATAGAGAAAACATAAATTGGAGAGAGTATTTAGGAGTCTTGACATGCAGAAATGTGGTGATAAAATATAAGTATGTTTCCCACATACAGAAGTGTACTTACAAGGGCGCTGCCAGCACGATGGTTCCACCATTCCTTTAAGCTATCATGAGTTGCTTCAATATGTACAAATTGACTATTCTGATTTGCTATATTCTGTTTATTTGATTCAGTAGGGTACATGCATCTTTTTCTCAACCATTCTCCACCTCACAGATGCTGCAGTTTGGCTTTTGCTTTATTGCATGTTTACTTTCAAATATTGTATCATTATGAACAGTACTTGGTTAAGAAATATTTTATTCATCCACTCCTTGAGGCCGTTGAAAGTTGCTCAACTTGTCCCTCAGGACCTTATAATTCTCTTAGATTCAACCGACTACAAGGTTTCATAATATACCGAGTAACTAAACTCCACGGTGCCCTTAATTCAAGAAAAATAATATATTTACATAAAAATATGTATGTATATATAGAGAGTAAACTTAACTTTTGTAAAGTTTAAGGATGTTTTTTTCCTCTCATTGCAGGAATTATTGTAATTGTTTAATTTTATTTTTGTTTTGGTTTAAATTAATAATTTTAAACTAGTAAGTTTTAGTAACAAAATTGTTGTTTCCTGGTAAAAATAAACCTTAATTCATTTGGTTTTTAACTTATAGTAAAGATGTAAATTTCATTACGCAATAGATATTTATTGGTGGAATGATTTGGTCTTGCATGGATAATCATCACACAGATGCTGTCAAAATAAAGCTGATAGGTAGTTTTCACGGTTAACAAGTACTACTAGGAAAGTGTGCACAGTAACAGGCAGGAGTTGGATCTAAGAAAATTGATTAATAACAAGGAAAACATATCTTTTGCTATGATCTAAAATGGAGAAGAGCTTCTAGGGACCCTTTCCCACGAACATATATGATAACAACTAGTAGTATTTTTTTGTTCTTTTACAAAAGATCATAAATTAAAACACCAATAACTAAGCTACAGAACATAATAAAAATAAAACGTAAAAGGTGTTTCTCTGTAAACATCAAACTTGTCTGTCTGTTAGGCAGACTGGAAGTAACTAAAGAACTAAAAAACACAACATGTATCAGTATACAGCTGTACATATTTATTTTGATTGATGGTAAGATTAGGTCAGGATTCATCGTTGTGCCAAGAAAGCACGAGATCTTGCAAGGCATTCTTCCAATGGCTCCAATGGTGCTCCTCAAACTCTAACCCACCCTCCACCACCTTCACAGCCACCAAAAGAAGCTGATCAGGCACAATCTGAAGCACCTCAAACACCAAAGCCATCTTTCCTTTTAACATGGCAATTGCACCGTTAATTGCTTTCCCAGCCTCAACCTTAAACCCCAAAACCCCACCCACTTCCTTAACCTTCTCCTCCACCACCTCCAACCGCGCATTCGAAGTGAATCTCTTCTCCCTCCTACTACACCCATCCGACGTCGTTTCGAACAGCCTCGTTAAATTCAAGCCCGAAGACATCGATATTATATCAAACGCGTTCACGCCCGAACACTTAGACCCTTCATAGTAACAACCCTTCTCATAAACGTTATCCCATCCAAACGCGCTTTCCTCCGCCGTTTCCGGTCTTAATGATTTCTTGAACCACGAGTTCCCAAACAGAGCCTCCAACCCCATTCTGGTCTCCGGGTTCGGGTCGAGTAATTTATATATAACATAGCGTGCAGGTTTTGATATCCAGTCAGGGAACTGGTAATCTCGCCGGGAAATCCTCTTGCACATTGCCGGAATGTTCGTGTCGTCGAACGGAAGGTAGCCGGCGAGGAAGACGTAGAGAATGAGGCCGCAGGACCAGGCGTCGGCCTTGGACCCGTCGTAGCCGCCCTTCTGGCGGAGGATCTCCGGCGCTGTGTACGCTGGCGTACCGCATGCGGTGTGGAGAAGGCCGTTCTTGAGATGCTCAGGCAGAGCGGAGAGACCGAAGTCGGAGACCTTGAGGTTGCCTTCGCCATCGAGGAGGAGGTTCTGCGGCTTGAGGTCGCGGTGCGCCACGCCGTTGCGGTGGCAGAACCGGAGCGCGGAGACCAGCTGCTGGAAATACCGGCGCGCCGTGGACTCCGTCAACCGGCCTCGACGGGAGATTCTGGCGAAGAGCTCTCCTCCGGCAGCGAGCTCCACGATGAGGTGGATTTTGGTCTTTGTGGCCATGACCTCGTGGATTTTAAGGATGTTAGGGTGGTGGTGGAGGCGGCGCATGGCGTCGATTTCGCGGATTATGCGGGGCTCCATGCCAGAGTCGACGGTTTTGGATTTGTCGATGATTTTGACAGCGCAGGTGACGCCATCGATTAGGGATCGTGCCTGGTAGACCTTGGCAAAGCTGCCACGGCCAAGGAGGCGAATCAGCTGATATTTTCCGAGGATGGTGAGGGAGCGAGGTGGTGGCGGCGGCGGCGGTTGTTTTCGCAATGGCGGTTCCATGGTTGTGCGTGAAACAGCGGAAGAGTGTTGTAACCTAAGGACAGAGTGAGTGCTGGAGAAATTGGGTTTATATAGAAGTTTTGGTGTGGTTTGGGATGTTTCGCTTTCACCGCTTCAGAAAGAGAATACATCGGTTGGCTTCCACTCTAAATTAAAATTCCTTTTTTTTCTTTTTGAACAACAATAATATATTTTGTAAAAATAGAAAATTGGGAAATAGAGAGGAAATTATGCTCAGAATCTAAACTTGGAATCAGCGTTTTGAGCGTTGTATATTATTAGCTGGGGCTTCTTGGTTAGTCTATTTACCAACTGTTACCACAGAAGACTATTGATTATAGCCATAGAAACAAAGCCCATGTTGACTACACCACTTTGTACGTTTTAATCAAGTGGGATTAAGAAAATATACTAAATGATATTTTACTTTTACTTTCAAATATATCTCAAGATTAATTACTAAAATACTTTCCTCAATTTGTATTTTACATTTATTTCTAACGTAAGGGATTGTTAAGTGTGAACTTCCACAAGTTGTTTCGGACTAAATGATTTGTTTTAGTTTTGAGAAAGAAATTTTAAGTTTTACATAAAAAAAGACTTTGCAAGATTAGTTTAAAAAAAAAAAGTTAGTTGTTTTCAAACGGAACGAGATTATACGTTGTCAAATGTTAATTGGAAATTCACAAACAAAACATGTATTTTAAAAAAAAAAAATTAAAGACTAACTCTTTTATTGAGTATCAAAATCTATTCAAAGAAAGACAAATTTTTCAAAAGTAATGGTCCATTATTATAATCTAAAATAAAACTCTTAGAAGAGTTTCAAGATTTAGCTTATGCAAATTAATTATGTTATACCATGGGGTGTAACTTCTCTTCTAACATCTCAAAAGAGTTTCTAGAAATAAGATATTTAAAAAGAAAACTGGAATTTAGAGTGAGAAAAAAGTTACTTCTTCTAAATTCAATGACAACCAACAAAAAGCGTGTTTTTTTTTTTCTTATTCAAATGTACACTAATTTTATATACATCTGTCCTGTTTATGATTAACTGGGATCAACAATTTTAATGACTTTATTTTGTTCTGATATGAACTTGAAGATGGATATTTAAAAAGTATCAACTTTAATCTGTATAATTAAATAGTATCAACCTTTTATTTTAATTAGAGTAAAAATTGTTAATTTGAATTCTGAAAAGACTGATCCTGTTTAGTTGAGGTGAAATACTTTATAAGCAAAACAATAATTGAAAGAGTGGGAATAAGATGGATTGAAGAAGCAAAAGCACTGAGTGATAGAAATTAATAAAGAATAGTTGGTGTGTACAAGTGCCGACAATGTAAACCGTAAACAAAAATATCATGTAATGCGCCATCTTTTTCAAGAGAGAATTATTACGAAGGGGGAGCCATGAGAAGTCATTCGTACCGTTCACTCTACACACAACAATTCCAACTTTTGGCGTTTGGTTGCTTTTCTTGTTCTGATATCCAAGAAGCGAGTGACAAATCGGCCACAATCTGGAGACAGAATATGCAAGCAAACCTTATACTGGCAATCATTATACAAATTAAATTAACTTTTCTTTTCTCTCAACGCTTCCACCAGTCAAACGCGCTTTTACTGTGAACTGGAGAAGCACCCATGAAACCATTTTGGCTTCACTTTTCTTACCACAGCATTCATGGATTCCTCATGCATGATACAGGGGTGTGTGAGCTTTTTTTAGTTTCCTATTTTATATCTTTCTCTCTCCATCTACTGTAATAGATATATCTGTAAATTATTTAAAACTTATTGTAAGAAGAACTATGAGTATGATAAAAAAAATCATAAATGTATTATTGAAATATTAAAGAAAAATATATAAAACTAATAGACTTTTTTTATCTTTTATCTTCAAAATTGAGACATATAAAGAAAGGGTTAGATATTTTATTTCATCTTATATATTGACTATAAGTTATTTTTTGATATGATCGAGATCATATTTTGCTTTTTTTTTTATATTTTATTTTTCTTATATTTTATAATAAATTTAGATACTTTTAATTGAATTTATTATTTTATTAAGTATAAAGAAATTTTATATTTTTTAATTGAGTTTTTATTATTTTATTTTATTATTAATGATGTGATTGTTAATTACTTAAGTGTTTTTACATGAAAAATAAAAAAATATTTTAATTAAGTTTAAAGTTTTTTTATAAATTTTAAATAACTTCATTTGAGTTTTTATGAGAATTTTTTATTATATTGAGTGTTCAGAATTTTTATATTTTTAATTTAGTTTCTATTGTCACAATAACGTGACCAGTTAATTTTAGAGTATCAAATAAAATATCATGAACTTAACAATAAAGAAAATAATGTTATGGAACCTGATTATCTTCATCAAACATGGTTATTTTCTATCTCTATCTCCATATTGATTTATTTGATTTTTTAGATTATTTAATTTATAAAATAAAACGTCATTCTTATATAAAGATAATTAGCGTTTAATAACTTTATTTTTTATTGTTCAAGTTCGTGGGTGTTCTATTGTTGATAAAAAGAGTTCAATTGAAAAATAAGAAGATTTTAGACACTCAACGTAATAATTTTTAATAAGAACTTAATTAAAAATATTTAAATTTATAAAAATTTAAATTAAATTATTTTTCTAAGAAAAATTCAATTAAAGATACTCAAATGTATGAGATATTATTATATATTGACTTTTAAGTCTTATATATTTATTCTTATCTTATTTGAATTATGTAATATTTTTTACTTTTAATGTTTAGATTATTCTTTACTAAATTATATATTTGAATTAATTAATATTTAGCATAATTAAACTTTTAGTATTTACGGACAAATCAAAATATTATTTATAAATAGACAAAAAATATCATAAATATAATCAACAAATTTAGTTTTGTTATTTAAAGAACATTGTCGGTCAAATTTTTTTTTTGCTAAAATATTCAAGAACGAAATATTATAAAACAAATTTATAATTTAGAGACAACAAATATTTCTCACTCGTTTTAAAATTTTCGTTATCATATTAGCAATGAAAAAGATTTAAATTTAAATACTAAATTCACCCATTAGCTATTAAAATAATCCATAGCAAATTCTTCAATTTCTACCATTGCGAGCTAAATTAGCAGTATTTTTTTTCTAAATTAATCTCCTATATTTGTAGGTAATTTGATTAATGTAGTATAATAAAAAATTTATAAATAACTTTTAAAAGACAATTTCAAATAAAAATTATTTTTTTAAAATATGATATAAATAAAATTTAATATTTTTTTAGTTTAATTTACTTATTTTAGTATGAAAACATAAATATTAGAATGATAATGAATTATATAGAATATGTAATCAAATATCTTTTGGAATGTACAATAATTCTTTACAAATCTTCTGCTACTGGGTGGAAAATTTAAGTCATCAAAATTTTCTAGTTTTATCTAATTTTTTACATTTTTAATTTTAATTTCTACATTTTTTTAATCTCTTTCTCTAAATCTTTCTGCTCTTGAAAACAAAATAAACACTTTAAACTATATAGCAACAAAATAACAAATGAGTTGTTATCTATCTTACAATTAGAGGTTTTACTACTATATAAAGTTTTGAAGAAGAACTTTAACAAAGGAGTGTTTTGATCTCATTTTAAAATGCAATATGCATAAATATAAGTTATTTTCTTTTTAGTTTTCTCCAAGAATTGAAAAAGATAATTAAACATTTACATAAAACTATTACCTTATTCAAATAAAAACAACAAACTTTATTCTAACATGATATTTCAAATTGGGTAGTCTAGTCTAGAAGTCCTTTGTAGAATGAGGACAGATAGACCTATCAGTTCTGAATTGACAGTTACGTTAGTACTAAGGCGGCTCCTTTATTTTTGTATTAATAATAACAAAAAAATCATGTGTTCTTCCACAAGAATCTGAAATAACATATTTAATAAATACTTCAAATAGTTGTATTATTATTATTATTCAACTTACTTAAACAAATTTAATTATTGGTACTTAATTAAATATAATAAAGACTTGTTCACGTTTTGTACAGAAGTGAGAAGATGACCTTAGCTAGTTGTTGTCAAGAAGAGTATCAATAATCCAAATTCAGAAAAAGAAATCAATAATAAAGAAAAGTCAGAGGAAAACAGAAAAATTAGCACACGCCTACTTAAAATAATACCTTAAATTAATAAAAAGATAGAAGACAAAAATAATTGGAAGTTGGAAGTTATGAGCAATATTGTTGAATAGTACTCAGACCATTGATTTTATATCAGGTGTTCAAGTCTATCTTTGCTAACAACTCATACTTAAAAATAAATTAATTGAACAGTGTATTAAGATTTTGAATTATAGATTAATTTAAAATTAATAAAGCAGGCTTATGTAATACAAATTGTTACTATTTAAATAGTTTAATTTGTTCACGTGTATTTCACAGCCATTCACTATTATATAAAACTGTTTTCGTATAGTCATTCAATCACATTTTATAATCAGTATGATTTTCTAAATTAATATTTTGTAAAATATAAAGAAATTTATCATACATAATGATAATAATAATAATTTTAATAATTAAAACCATTACACATGCATGTTTTCTCACTCTTTAAAATTAAGGCGGTTTTCATTAGTGTGCAATCGGCAATTTATTTTATTTATCGACATAAAATTTGTCACATTTTCCTCAAGAAATAGCTAGAAGGATTTGTAAGAACATAAGGTCATATCTTCTTGCTGAAAAATGTGACAAACTTCAATCAAGAAGAATCTTATTTAGAAAAATATAATGAAAATTACGAGATAATGCAACCTGGCAAATTGTATGACCAGTCAAATTTTATATTTTTAATAATTTTTCCACATTTTAAATCGATGAAATACAAAACTATTAAAATTTGATAAATTAGGGAAAGAATATGTACATTAACCTTTTAAACATATAAATCACATTGTCCTTTGGTCTTTAGAAAATAATATTAATTTTTCTCTTTTTGTGCCACAAAAATCTCTATAAAACTAAATTAAAAAAAAATAATTTAAATGACTGGAAAATAAAATGTCAAGAAATATATATAACAAAAAAATAAAATTTTAATAAACAAAATAAATAATATATTGAATTTTTTAAAACAGAAAAAAAATGTTTAGATAATTTTAACATAAGCTTCTATATTTCAAATAAATAGATTATAATTAAAAGAATATTATTACATCATATAAAAAATACTCATTCTGATTGAAATATTAAATAAAAATATAATTTACGCCACACATTACAAAGACACAAATACTAATTTATTAGTGATAATAATTACTAAAGATAGGATTAAAACTTAAAGTAAACTACCCTACACCCTAAATTTGACACTTTGCCATATTTTGAGAAGAACATGATAATGATCCAAATCCTAAACAAGTAATCAGTAATGAATAAGAACTTTTTTTATACAAGGGTGAAAAACAGATATTAAATATTATTATAAACAGATATTAAATATTATTATAAACAGTTAATACTACTAATAAATTAGTTTTTGAAAAAAAAATTTATACACATGAAGATAAAAATAACTTTTTTAGAATTCTTGAGAGATCTTTTAAAACTATTTTGCTTTCATTACCAACAACTTATCTCTTGTCCAACATTGATGTTCTTTGAAAATTGATAAAATTAAATTATTTTGAAAAATAGTTACTAATTTTTTTTATACATGTACGAATTCTAGCATAATGTCACATCACGGGCATGAGAAATTTAGTCACCTTTTTACGGAGATATCTAAAGTCAATTGGTGCATGTATGAGTGCATCAAATTCTGCTATTTGATATAACAAAATAATTCCACAAATACAAAACTGCAAGTTCATAACAGAACTGCACCAATAAACCTTTCAATTCTTCATCCTAAATTTGTCCTAGTTAGAAACATTGAACCACTAGATTATATGTCCATCTACCTAAAGTTATAATAAATAATTGCATACATCACAATGATGATGCAAAAGTAACTGTACAAGGAGAAAAAGTGTTAAAAGACTATTAGTGAAAAATATGATTATAATAATTATTAATAGAGATAGCCAGGAACAATGTAAACAAGACATGCATTAATTAAAGATGTATTTAAAAAAATTATTGGTATTCATTTAAAATATATATAAATAACACTACAAAAGAAGATTTAGATTTAACATGGGCCTGAGTGTAAACAAGAAATATGTAAACACTTTGTATGCAGTTCTGACCATGTTATTAATGTCGGCTGAAGAAATGTTAGAGCATATTATATATGAATATTAATAATTATGGAAATGTATCGTCGGCATAGCTGATTCAAAATTTATAAAAATTATTTATTTATTTATTAATGGATAATATTGAATAACTGAATGTTAGATACAATATATTTTTTAAAAAATTTAATTATGTCAATTTGTTTGATTTTAATAACAGTAATTTTAAAAAAAGTATGTCTCTATTTTTAATAAAATAAAACAAAAAAAATTATAATGGATAAAAAGAATTAATGTAGATGAAGAAAATAAATATGAAAAAAAAATAAAGAGAAAAGTGTGAGATATGTATATAAATGAAAGACATGAGTATAAATTAATAAAATTATTATAAATAAAAGAGATGATTCTGAAAAAAAGAGATGAGATAAAGGAGATTAATATAAATAAATAAAATGAATATAAATAAAGAAAATTTTAAAAAAATGTAAATAAAGAAGATAAGTGTAAAAAAATTTATATAAAATTAAATAAAAAAAGTTATAAGTGAGGATATTTATTATCTTTAAATTCATATCTATAAATTAAAAATAGTTTTATAATTCTTATTATTTTTATAAAGTGCACATATCTGTACTATTTAAATTAACTTCAGATAAATTGATATTAACAATTTTTTTATAAAAGTTAAATATTAAAATATATTTAATATTATTAAAGTTGTCTAAATCAACTTTCTTTGATATTTTGTTTAAAATATATTTAATATTATTAGAGTCGGTAAAACTAACTCTAATATCTGTTTTAACATATTTATAGTTATTAAAAACATCCTTATTATTATCAAAGTTGTTTAGACTAACTCTAAATTATTTTCTAATATTAAAAAATATTTAACTGAATTTAATATTTTAATTTTTTATATCAATAAAATTTATCATAATTTCATATCTTATATATTATTAGAAAAATATATATATATATTATATTACGTTAGATTGATTTAGGCAATTTAACAATATTTTATATTAACTAATACAAAATTTTAGAAACTATCTTGACATTTTCTTGTATAAGGGAGGTAGGTGCTGTTTGCCATTTTGTGATAAACATGTGTTGTGGATACATCATTAGGCTTTGTGATTGTAGCAGCATGTAATTTAAGAAACATAAAGCCCATTTGATTTATAGTTTGTCATTATCCTTATACAGTGGTGTTAAATACAATTATATTTCTACTACTCCACTCTAATATCTTAGTTTGTTTTCCTACCAAGTTTTTTCCCGAACTATCTTTTATTGACTTCATATACAAATGCCTCACAGATATCACTAACGACAAGATTCATTGTAAATGATGACTAATCTATCTATTTATTTATTTATTCAATTCAACACGTCGCATTCTATCTTTTGTATACAATAAGTCTTCTTTGTTTGGTATGTTGCTTAAAATTAGTTTAATATAGTGAACAAGATATGGGAGATGGCCCCAATATACGATTAGTACTTGATGATAAAGACCTTCTCCCTCCTTCCCACCGTTAGATTTTTAATTAATATAAATTTTTTATTTTTTATTTTCATACTTGTTTATTATTTTATAAATTATATATTATGTGGGACATAGTTAAAGTTACATATTATTACAAATTAAGTAAAGTTTAATTTATTTTCATATAACTAGTTTTTAATATCAAGATAAACTTATACATTGATTTAAGGTGAGATGTTTTTAAAAATAAAATTTTGATGGATCTCTTGATTTCAAAAGAGATAATAATATCTTATATATGATACTTGACTCTAATGATATTTATGTGGTCTATAAAGATAAAAGAGCATCTCAGACTAACTATAATTCTCTTAAATTGAATTGAGACTTATTTTGAGATTTTATTTAAGAGTCCTTACATGTACTAATTAAAATTTTAATAATGTTATCTTTAAGTTCAAAATACTTTTAATAAATATAAATCACTATACAAACTCAATCTTTTTAAAAATATCCGTAAAAATTAATCTTTAGGATATCAATTATAATAAATCAGCTTTAGATTTGTTCATCCTGTTAATGGAGAACCAATTATAAGTTGTTATCTATATCAAAACTTATAATCATAGTTATTTTAATAACTAGCAATTGTCAGAATATTAAAAGCCAATATTTGAGTACTTTATATTGTTGAAAATATCTTTTGTTGCTTTGTCTTTTATTAGATACTTAAAAATATATAAATATACATCAAACATTTATTTAATACTACATTATTCTTTTTAAATAGATGTATTTTCGACCTTCAATGATATGTCAAAGTTAATTTAAGCTTGGAATAAGAATTCATAAAGAAGTCTGGTAAAGCTTTTCATATTTATTCTTGTATGTCACTATTTGAAAGTTTTCATCCTTTTATTATTCTCTTATAAATAATTAATCTTATCACCTCATCATTTTGGGATTTTCATAATTATTGTCACATATCTCCCTCAATTTTAAACTTTCTTCCTTCTTATCTATTTAATTTTTCTGTTCCATGAAACTACCAACTTATATCACAAAGTTCAATTCTTTAAAACAACTAATGTAAAAATTCTTTCTTACTCATTAATAATGTCATCAAAACACATTTAAACTTATAATAGTATACCATGAAAATGAGTGGACTTGAAATTCAAAATTCTGTTTATAATAGATAAAACAAAATTAAACACAATGTACCTAAAAGCAACTATTTTAATAAGAATCAAATTCAATTTTTATATTTTCATAATTCAAAACTTACTTATTACGTGGTTACAAATTAGATAAATAAGTCTGACAAACGTTTCACTAATTAAATTTAAATAATAATTCAGCATGGTTGATTTCATTTACATCACTAATCATCCTTTAAGAGTGGTTGAACCACTATAATCCTATTTTATACTCAATCACACTGTTTCACTTATTTCTTGGGTTATATTCACCTTATGTTTCATATTTTTTTTATAGGTTAGAAGATTTTTGGTGATAAATTTTAACAAAGATTTCAAAGATAAAAGTTATTATTTATAAGATCTTGTATTAGGAGAAGATATAAGATATGAAGGATGAGTTCTTCTACAATGACTTATACGGTTCTAAAATAATACAAATTTATATTTAAAACTTTTTCTACTATAAAAAAATATCATTGTCAGACCAACTTGAGATCTTAAGATGAGATTTATCATTAAAGCAGAAATTTAGTAAAATCTTAGAGAAAAATTATATCCTAATGACATCAAAGAGCTTTAAAATTTATTTTAAAATCTTAGAGAAAAATTTTATTTTAAAATTTTGCACTAAAGATGACCTAATATTGTAAAACATGGATTGACTGGAAATTTATTTTAATAATCTTTACACTTGGAAAAGAATTGAAAATATCTTTGGATTGGATTTGATAACATAGAAGATAAAGTAGTCACAAATTAATATACAAATAGTACAAATTTTCTACTAGAATTACATTTAAAATAGTTAAGTTAGTATGTTGCTTGAGTCTTTTCCGTGCATGAGGTGGGAAAGTACATCTAAAATACTATGTAGATGAGGTATACATAGATACATGTAGAAGAACAAATATTTTACTAAAAGATATAATGCATCAAAATTGACTTAAAGGTTAAAGTTCATTATAAATATTTATTTAGAGACAAAATATTTTAATATAAAAAACAATTAAAAATATATAAGTTTAATTTATAATTATATTTATAATTTTATTATTATTTATAAAGTGTGTTTTTTTGTCCAGTATATTTGTTTTCAAGTTAATTTTAACTACTACATTTTAAAAACAACAATTGTGAACACTATATTTTAAAAGTAGTCCATAATCAATACTCTATTCTATAATCATGATCATTAATTTGGTTCATTGATGTAGCTACCAGTATTATGCTATAAATATGTCTGACATTATAAGTACATAATTATCATGTAATATTGAGGAAAGACTACATTAGTTAAGATAAAAAAAAAAAAAGTTTTTTTAAAGATTATATTTTAAAAACTATTTTAAAGTGTTATATTAATATAAAGATGTTATGACTTATAATTTTCTTAAAAGGCTTTTATGTTTAAGATTTTACAGTTTGTTTATTAACATATTTAAATGATAAGAATTTAAAAGATTTAAAACTAACTTTATGAATTTATAAGATTTAAAAGAATTTTCAAGGTTTTAGAAAATATTCCAAATTAGTTAATAAAAAGATTCAAGGGTTGGATAAAAGAAAAATAAAACTAATACAATTGTGAGAATTTTTGAAAAAAATTGATCAATTATAGAGTGATAGTGAAATTTATGCAAAACTTAATCAATTATAAAGTTCTAATGAAGTTATGCACACATGTTAATGTTCAAATGAAATATAAGTTAATAATATCAACACTAGAATTTCAGTTGTAATAATGAGAGTAAGTTATATTTCATTAAATATTAAAATATCTGCATGAACTTCATTAATATACTTGATATTTTTATTATACTTCTTTCAAAATGTATTTAAAATGGACTAAGTTTTCATAATAACATAAAACTAATTGACTATGAAATATTTTGATAGATACATTATTGTGTATTTTAGAATTGTTGAAAGTCATAAATGCACATCTAATTGATTATAAATTTGAATAATTAATTGAGTTTGTTTTCAATAAATTTAAACTCAATTAATTAAGTTTATATTAAGTTTAAACTAAAAGAAGAGAACAAGAAAGCTTTAAAATAAACAGAAACTTCCTTTGTTTGAAAATTAATTGGATAGAAATGATTTTAACTTCTTAACATCTTTAGGATGTGATCATATCTTAAAACAGATAAGATATAGAAGAAATAACATAAATAGAAGACATAGACAAAAAAAATTAGAGAGAGAAAGATAAAAAAAAAAAGAAGAAAAATGAGAGAGGGAAAGATAAAAAAAAGAAGAAGAAAAAGAAGAGAGAGAAAGGAGTGTGACAATGATAAAACTTTATATTAGAAAAAGAAAGGTGTTTAAAATATTAGAGTTAGGAACACTGTCATTCCTAATAATGGAAAATAATAAATTGGGAGCAATGATGTAAAAATCCCTCTTGCACCATCTATTTTTTTTTCTCTCTCTTTATAATCTCTACCTTCTCTCTAAGTTCTTTCTTCCACACCTTATGTATTTTAGAATCTAATCACAACCTACAGTAATTGAGAAGTCATAATCATTCAAACAGTGTAAATTTTAGTTTTACTCCAAAGCTTTCTTGTTCTCTTTTTCTCTTTATGATTTTATCATCAATTTTGGTAGGGATAGTTGAAAAAAGTGATTCTCTAAACTTGGTCAACCTCATATTGAAATTTGGAATAGGGAACTATAGGTAAGTGATGAGTCATTATTTTTCTCTATTTACTTATTTTTATGTACCTATTTTATTAGTGATTGTTTAACTGCTTATTATTTGCTCTATTTTACTGTTCGGACTTCATTTACCATAAATTCGTAATTTTTTTTAATTCGAATTTTCTGAGCTAATTTTATTATTATTTTCAGGGTAGCTTTGGAATTTTATTCGGCTTAGATATTAATTCTGGAATTGAAGAGGAGCTGCCACATTATCAGTTTTTATTTTCAGTTTTTTATTTTAGTTTTTATTTATTGGACCAGAATTGAAAGATTTGGGGCCATTAGGTTTAGTGTTCACCATTGACCTAGGTCTAGCCGTTTATTAAAGGAGGTAAAGCCAAAGGAGTTGGATACTCTCGGCTTTTGGGATCCAATTCATTCGCTCTCTCTGGAAAAACTGGTTCTGCATTTATTTTCTTTCCTCTACAATCACATTCTGTTTTAGTTCCTTTTAATTTCGTTCTTTTTTAATTTTGTTTCTTTTTAATTTTGTTCCTTTTTAATTTTGTTCCTTTTTAATTTCGTTTTGTGTTTTAATCTTCGTTTTCTTTATTCGAATTTAATGGAAGGCTAATTTATAAAGTTATCCTTTTGATTTAGATTACAAGAAGCTTGGAGGTTGCTTTTGTGTTATTTTTGCTCTTTTTGTCTCTTAACTCTTCATCAATTTATTTCTATACTTAATGTTTTTACTGGTTCATGCTTAATGTTTCAATTAATATGAATTTCGTGTCTCTCTGATCATGCTTAATAGAGTGAGTCATGGGTTGTTGAGATGGAATGAATGATGTATGAGAATGCTTAATTTGCATAAGGAAAACTTGTGTTAATTATAGCTTAGTTAATTAATTCGAGTTGGAATTAAGGTTCAATAAGTTGGGCATGAATTTCTGTATCCTGTGATAAGGGAATTGCAATCTAATCAAGAGGGTAATTTAAATTTCGGTTAAGAAAATCTAATTCGGTTATTGTTTTATTTTTTATTTTATTAAATCTAGTTATTTCACAACAACCGCCCCCTTCCCCCTTCTCTTCGTGTGTTTAATCCTTTGACAGGAACTAGGTCCTTGGGAGACGACCTAGGAATCACTTCATAGTACTGTGTTTAACTACAATTATTTGACTGGATACGGCTTCGATCAGTAAGGGAAGCTATTTATGTTTTTAATAGAATGTTAAGATAAATGAGTTGGATGTGACGGTGTTGGGGTCATAATATCTTGAGTTTTAAGTATGGTTGTATGTTGTTGAACATGTTTTTAATGTTTGAGTTTGAGATAAAATTTGTATAATTTTGAATGAATGGAATTGGTTGTGGGTTCTCATTTTTGTGTTAGATTACTATATTTGAGAATTACATTTTATTAAACCGATTTTGTAAAAAACTTTGAAATAAATTTATTATACTGTACGAGGTTGATTTTCTAATATTATTGCTCAAGCGAGCCAATCTTCATTAAAGTAAAAATAATACCGTAACTCAACCTCTGATTTAACCAGATTTTTCTCAAGTTAGCCAAGTATAGTTCAAGTGAAAATATTTTCGTTCAAGCGAGCCAAATGTAGCTCAAGAGAAAATGACACTATAACTCAAACTTCTCGAACATATTTTTGCTCAAGATAAAACGTTTGCGCTCAAGCGAGCCAACTCTCGCTTAAGCTAAAATATTCTTGCTCAAGCTAAAAAAAATATTTTTTTCTTTATTTCTTTATTTCCTCTTATCTTTACAATGAAGTGAATTGTATATGAATGTTTATTTTAAATGTGAAATGAATATTAAGTTGTATATTTAATTGATTTTGTGTTTTTGTGTAAAAAACTTATATTCTATGATGATGCTTAGTGAGATTGATAAATTGTATAAACTTGAGGTTATACATATGTGATGATGTGTTATTTGTTTTGTGTATTAAGTAATAATACCTATATTGTAACAAATATCCTCTTGTTTTACTAATGTCTAAGATACATAGACTAAAATATGAGGTGGTGAGGAGTTGAAGGGAGAATCCTTACACTTCGTGACCGTATGTATTTGAGGACTTGGGTAGTAATGAACTTCGCTTAATCCTTGATTCTTGGGTTCACTTTACATTTTGGATTGGATCAGATATTAGTCTCTAGTAGAATATACTTAATACAAGTCTTCTAAAAGACGTTAGTTGATATTTCACTTGTTGAATATCTTTGACTTTATAGATCCATGTGTTGGTTATATTGTTGTTGTACATTGATATTTGAAGAAGATTGAATGATTATGACTTTTTGATTAAAATGTTTTTTTGATATGCTTTTCTTATGTAAAAAAATTATTTTAATAGCTTACCCTTACATGTGTTATTTGGATTATGAATTATGTAAACAAGTAAATATAGGTATAGGTAAAAGAAAAAAATAATTCATTCTTTATATATATATATATA